>OGOW01000100.1_pt1 | contig 106601 bp, 69 predicted proteins | sample 1552781 | NCBI WGS metagenome assembly OGOW01 (sample SAMEA2580145, study PRJEB22360) | human gut metagenome | biome: human gut; feature: human-associated habitat; material: faeces | place: Denmark | collected 2008/2010
AGTGGTGGAGTATCGCCTTGCCAAGGCGAGGGTCGCGGGTTCGAATCCCGTCTCGCGCTCTTATCTAAAGAAGGTCGTAAAGATCTTCTTTTTTTGTGCTTTCTTCCACTTGCTTCTAATTTCTTTTGTGATATAATAACTGATGCAAAAAATGTCTTACATTTTGTCTTATATTGACACTGAGAGGTTTTTATGAAACGCTTATTTCATTTTTTATCACTTAGCTTTATTTTTATGCTGTCTTCTATGGCAGTCTGTGGATGTGTCCCTGCCCAGACACCGCTCTACTACTTTCATGCAGGTCTTAGCACCTACCATGAGCTTCTTGACGATGTCTTAGGTAAAAGAAGCGAGGTTGATCTTTTCTCTTCAGCAGCAGATTCATCTGCACCTGTATCATCTGTTACAGAAACGATCTCTTGTGCCCCACTTTATGCAGATTATAGCTACTACCTGCCTTCTCTTGCAGATGATGAAGCAGCAAACTTTCAGGCTCTTTACACTGGCATACAAGGTTTTCAGAGCACTATTTCACTCCCTGTTGCCGTCAGTTCTGATAATGTCAGCGATTTGATGCATCTTCTGACAAATGAATGTCCTGAGCTGATGCAGCTGTCATCACGATGGGTTGAACATTCAAATCTGCTTGGTCTTGTTGTATCTGTATCACCTGAGTACACAATATCAAAGGAAACTTTTGATGCGCAGACAGCAGCTGTTAATACACTTATTCAAAGCTGGCAGACAACACTGTCGGGACAAAGTGCTTATCAGGCTGAGCTTACTATTTACAATTATATCATTGAAAACTGTGTATATTCTACTCAGGCAGACAATTGCCAGAGTGCCTATGGTGCTCTGATTGATGGGCAGGCTAAATGTGACGGCCGCGCCAAGGCGCTCGTCTGGGGACTTCGAAGTCTCGGCATCAAAAGCTCTGTTATAACAGGAAATACACATGCCTGGGTCATCGCCCACATCGGAGACTATGACTACAATGTCGATCCGACTTATGATGACAATGAAAATGACGGCATTCAGCAGCCTTTATGTTACGCATATTTTAATATTCCAGAATCAGCTATCTCATCTGATCCATACCCGGCAGATGATTTTTACCAAAGACGAGGCTACCCTTCCACTGTGCGCTGGGACTTTAATTTTCATGTTCAGGCCGGTCTATGGATTTATGCTGATGACCCTTCGTCAAGTGACCCTGCTTCTGGTACCGCACTTGACCGTGCAAGAGCACTCTTTGTCGCGCAGGCAGAAAGCATCTGGGAAGGCGGCGGTGAAGGTCTTGTAATGATTCGTTTTGAAAATGCATCTGACTACGCTGATGCTGCTGCATCATATAATGACTGGATCCAATCCTTCATTAACATGCACGCTGCCGGCTGCAACATTGTAAACTATGATTTTTCCAATCAGCAGCTCTTAGCAGTGCGACTTTCATTTTATTAAGAACATATCTAATAGTTAAAAAAAGGTAATTATTCAGAACCCCATTCGCAAAAAAGATCAGTGACAATGGAAGTAAACTCCATTTTCACTGATCTTTTCTATTGCCATCTTAAATCCCAGAATATCACTGTGATGTATACTCTTTGTTTCCAAAGCGACACAAATCTCCCATCCAGACAAGCTCAACAGTTCCAATCGGACCGTTACGCTGCTTGGCTATGATAACCTCTGTGATTCCCTTTGACGGCGAATCCTTATTATAATATTCATCTCGGTATAAAAACATTACAATATCTGCATCCTGCTCAATTGCTCCTGACTCACGAAGGTCAGAAAGCATAGGACGATGATCCGTTCTTGACTCACAGGCACGTGAAAGCTGTGACAGTGCGATGACTGGTACATTTAGCTCTCTTGCAAGTGCCTTTAGAGAACGTGAAATATCTGAGATTTCCTGCTGTCTGCTGTCTCCCTTTCTTGCTCCGCTTCCGCTCATAAGCTGAAGATAGTCGATCATGACACAATCAAGACCATGCTCAAGCTTAAACTTACGGCATTTAGAACGAAGCTCTGCCACCGTTATACCTGGCGTATCATCAAGCAAAAGCTTTGTGTTTGCAATGATACCAGAACTCTCGACAACCTGATCCCAATCACTGTCGGAAAGATTTCCTGTACGAAGTGTCTGAGAATCAACACGCGACTCCATGGCCAACAGACGGTTTACTAACTGCTCCTTTGACATCTCAAGAGAAAAAATTGCAACTGTCTTCTTGTCTTTTATGGTCATATTGTGTGCTAAATTTAGTACAAATGCCGTCTTTCCCATGGACGGACGAGCCGCAATCAAAATAAGATCTGACGGCTGCATACCTGAGGTCTGACGATCCAAATCAGTATATCCAGTAGAAAGGCCAGTTACCATGCTGTGATTTCGCGATGCAATCTCAATTTTATTTACAACATTTATAACTACATCACGTATCGGCACATAGTCACTTGTTGCTCTTGTTTCCAGAAGACCAAAAATACGCTTTTCCGTAGATTCCAGAATGGTATTTACGTCTTCTTTTTCCATGTAGCAATCATTTGCAATCTCTTCATTTATACGGATCAGGCGTCGAAGCAATGCCTTCTCATACACCAGATTGGCATAATAGCGAATATTAACGGAAGTCGGCACCATATTAAGCAGCTCACGGAATGCAGCAATGCTGTAGCTTTCCGGCGGCACATCCTTGGTCTTTAGCTGCTCTTGAACGGCTACTAGATCTGTTGGCTTTCCCTCATTGTAAAGCTCCGTTATAGCCTCAAACATGGCACCGTACTGCCGTCCGTAAAAATCATCCGAATGGATAATCTCACTGGCTGCCGATATGGCTTCCTTGTCCATGAGCATACAGCCGATTACTAACTGTTCGGCCTCCGTGTTGTGCGGGAGTACTCGTTTTATTAATGCCTCTTCCATGTTTTTTATGCTTCCTGAACTTTAACGGTCAGCTTTGCAGTTACTTCTCTGTGAAGCTTAACCGGAACAATCGTAGTTCCACATGCCTTAATAGGCTCTGGCAGAACCATCTTCTTCTTATCAATCTCAAGACCTAACTGCTTCTCGCATGCAGCAGCGATTTCCTTTGTGGATACAGAGCCGAACAGCTTGCCGCCCTCACCTGTCTTAACACTCAGTACAACTGACTTTTCCTCAATCTTTGCTGCCAACTGCTTTGCTTCCTCTAACTTCTGTGCTGCAATTCTATCCTCATTTGCCTTCTGTAACTTCAGATCATTTAAATTCTTTGCTGTTGCTTCAATTCCAAGCTTCTTTGGAAGCACAAAATTTCTTGCATAACCATCGTTAATCTTTACGCGCTCACCCTTTTTTCCAAGTGATTTTACATCCTGTAATAAAATTATTTCCATTTTTTTCTCCTCCAATTCTAATATCTATATCAGCCCTTCACTTCGTCACCCTTTTCTTCCTGAGCCATAAGCACATCCTTCAACATACTTCTGGCCTCTCCAAGTGTGACATTGCGAAGCTGGGCACCTGCGACGTTCATATGACCGCCTCCGCCAAGCTTTTCCATTATGGTCTGTACATTTACCTCATCAATAGAACGGGCACTAATATAAATCTGATTTTCATATTCTGTCATCACAAATGATGCACGAATGCCGCGAATACCCAAAAGCTCATTTGCTGCCTGCGCTGCAATAACTGTCGGATTTCCAGTCATGTCACTTGGACATACACTGATTGCATAGCGCTCATGGAACATCTCCACCTCACGCACGGCCTCTGCCTTTGCCTTGTAATCCTCCATATCATCACGAAAGAGCTTTCGCACTTTTGTAATGTCGGCACCATTTCGACGTAAGAAAGCCGCCGCCTCAAACGTTCTGACACCTGTATTATTCATGAAATTATTTGTATCCACAACAATTCCAGAATACATTGCATCTGCATCAGTCGGACGAATCTTGATTGAATCTGAATAATACTGCAATATCTCTGCCACCATCTCACTGGCAGATGATGCATAAGGCTCCACATAGCTAAGCACTGCACCCTCAATACAGTCACGCGACTGACGATGATGGTCAAGCACTACCACATGCTGTGCTAACTGCAAAAGCTGCGGACACTCTGTTCGGCTTGGTCTGTTATTATCCACCACAATCAGAAGTGTTCCTTCTGTTATCCTCTGAATTGCAGTCTCATTATCAATAAACAGCTTCTTTCCATATTCTTCATCCTCGGCAAGACGATTTAGAAGAGGTTTTATGCTGTTTGCAATAGTATTCAGCACAATATGAACATCCTTACCAGATGTTCTGGCTGCGCGATAAATACCAACTGAAGCACCAATACAATCTGCATCGCTGATTGAATGACCCATGATCAGCACATCAGAAGATGCCTCTATAAGCTCCTTTAACGCCTGCGCCTTGACACGCGCCTTAACACGCGTATTCTTGCCCTGGCTCTGTGTACGACCGCCATAATAGGTGATCTCATCCTGATTTTTAAGAACAACCTGATCACCGCCGCGTCCAAGTGCCATGTCAATTGCCATGCGCGCGTAGTCATAATTTTTCGAATACGTTCCGCCGTTTATGCCAAGTCCGATACTGATCGTAACATTTATCGTGTTTCCGATACTGATCGTCTTCACATCCTCAAGAAGTGAAAAATCATTTGCCTGCATCTCTTTTAAATGCTCGTTGCTGACAATGGCAAAATATTTATCATTCTCCAGCTTTTTAATAACACCGTGATAGGCACTGATATACTTTGTAATCTGACGGTCAATCAGCGCTATCAGCAACGGTCGTCTCGTCTCCTCTATGGAGTCTAGGACTTCATCATAGTTATCAAGATAAATCAGCGCTGCAACAAGCTTTTCATCCTCAACCTTCTGCTTCCACTCAAGCATCTGTGTCTCGTCTGACAAATACACTGCATACATCATTGGTGCCTTTTTTCCCTGATCCTCTTCATCAACAACCGTCTCCACAATATCACGAATCGACACAGCCTTAATCGTGATCTGATATTTTCTTCCCAGATACTCCGAATGGACCTGTGATGTTCTTTGATTCTTTGGAAACTGTCTGTCGATTCCCGGAAACAGCGTACCCAAGTTTTTATGTGCATTGTTATTTAGCTGAACAATTCGCTGAAATGACTGATTCATCCATATTAGACGGCCAATCTCATCTGCCACACCATATGGAAATTCCATTTCCTGTAGCAGCTGCTTTTGAATCTGGGCATAACCTGCGCCAAAGCCAACCATGTCACTGTTAATTCTGCGGTGATAATAGATTGAAAGCGCCATAAGACCTATGATCAGAACAATTGAGCAGGCGCTTGCCGCCACACCAGCCATCCAGTCAATCATAGTGATAATGATGCTTAGAATCAAAAGCGCAATACATACAAGCAGCGGCCAGTTCATATACGCACTTAAGCTTCCATGTACTTTCACAGCATCCTGCTTTTGCGTCTGACGAAGCTTTTCCTTCTCCTCGCGCTTTCTGTCTATATCCTGCAAAGCAGCTTTTCTCTCTGCCGATATTCTCTCAGATTCACCCGGCTCCGGTACCGTTTCACCCGGCTTATTTTTTTCCTCCATATCCATCTCTCCCCTGCCTGTCATGCAGGCAACGTGAAATCATTCAATATAGTTACATTCTTTTCACAGAAACTATACGGAACAATTATAACACATCTAATGGTAAATGGAAAGTATTAATTCAGTACTCAGCCGCTCCCTGAACCCATACACCGTTCTCATCGACATAATACCTGCCATTATCAACCCACTCAGAACGTGCCATCGTTCCATCTGCCTTCACGTAATAATTTCCAATCCAGCTGGAGGATAGCATATAACCAGACGCATCGAAATAGTACCACTGTCCACCAATGAGTTCCCAATTATTTATTGTATAGCTGCCATCTGCATGGCTGTACCACCAGCGACCATTGCTGATCTGCCACTGAGCGACTTTACCAGGTTCCCAAATGCCATACTCATTGACATAATAGCGATTCTCATCAACGCACTCGGAACGCGCCATAGTTCCATCTGCCTTCACATAATAATTTCCAATCCAACTGGAAGTCATCATATAGCCAGATGCATCAAAATAATACCATTCTCCGTCAATGCTTTCCCAATCATTCGTTGTGTAACTGCCATCTGCATGCTGGTACCACCAACCTCCATTGTCTTTCTTCCACTGTGCTGCTGCCTTGCCAGGAACCCATACGCCATTTTCATCGACATAATACTTATTCTCATCAACCCACTCAGAACGTGCCATCGTTCCATCTTCCTTAACATAGTAAGCACCGATCCACTGACTTGTAAGCATAATTCCATCCTGATCAAAGTAATACCAGTTCTGATTGATTTCTCTCCAGCCTTTTAACGGCTTTCCTTTCACGACATATACCCAGCCATCATCTGTCCCATACCAGCCATCATTCCAAACAATTTCATATATATCGCCAGTTGAATAATATGGATTCCAGTCTGCAACAAATGTAATTGCACCATTCTCTTCTCTGCATCCATTTATGATCGCTCCAACAGAGTCCTCCAAATCATACAATACATATTCGGTACGATCAGACAGATCAAATTCTAAAATTTGATTACTTGAATTATAGCAAATACCTCCATCATAATAGAACAATCCAGTATCCTGCTGTCCGCTGTAAGCACCAGTATCATTGGTTGAAGTATTTGTCAAAATCGTTTCTGCACCAGTGCTATTGTTTCTCTCAATCAATGTAGTCCAATCAGAATCCATATAATAGCTATTGCCGCCTGCAAGCACAATCGGAGACTCACTATTCCTCCAAAACGCAGATTCATATGCATTGCTTATACATGTCATACCCTGCGCATTCCAACTGTAATGATCCATCTGACTGATTGCGTTATCACTAAGTAAAAAATACTCATGGCTTGCCATTCCAAATCTATCACTCACTGGATCATCATATGTACAATCTACATGATAGAGCTGTCCGTTAATACGAACAATATTCCAGCCATGCCGCATCTCATCACTCGGCACAAAATAACAGTCAATACCAAGTGAATTTAAAATGTACATATAGGTACACGCATAAGACTGGCATACTCCAATTCCACGCATAAAAATACCTTCACATGCATAAATGGAATAGGATGTATCATATTCTGAATGGCTAACAATATAATCGTGGATTGTCAATGCCTTCTGCTCCTGTGTCATGCTGTCATTTACAAGAGACTGATAAAAAGCAAGCTTTGCATCGACCTGTGCAAAATAAGCTTTTGTTTCCTCTATTGACAATGGATTTTGAATGTCTGCCTCCACATATAATCCATCTTCTGCATAATAAAGCGCTACAAACGATCCTTCTGGGAAATATGGAGAATATCCATAATAATAAGGAAAGACACACTTTGTCTCATAAATATTCATATCCGAAATATCGACCGTTGTCTGTCCACTCAGCATGGCATCCTTCACACGTCTCTCAATCTCTGAATAAATCTGATATTCAGAAACATAACTCTGCGGACTAATCTGGTTATCCTCCCGTTTGGCATACCGCTGCTCCATCTCCTCATCTGCCTGCTTCACTCCAATCGGAGCTAAGCCATTGCCAGACTGGGATAGTGCTGTTTCATTTCCTGCTGCCTGACTTCCCAAATGATAGATTGCTGCCGTTCCATTCTCAGCGGCAAAGCTGCTTTGTGGGCTAATCGTGCATGAGAGCACCGCCAATCCTACCAATAATTTCTTAATCATAAAGTTCTCCTTCCTCTCTTTTGGTATCTTCAGTATACCGTCTAACCGCTCTCTTCGCAACCCAAATCTTGACGGTAAAAATCTTTACAATAAAAAGGAAGCTGGAAAGCAGCAGAAAGAGCCCTGCTTACGCAAGACTCTTTCCATAGCGATCAACTCTTAAGATTCCATACACCATAGCCATCAAATTCATACAGAACGCCATCAATAACTGTCGTTCCAGTCACTGCATGACCGTTTCTGATATAATACCACTTTCCACTGTCATCCAAATGCCATCCGGTATAACTTGTGTCAATGCCTTGGCAAGCGCCATTTACATCGAAGTAGTACCAACTTCCATCATCACCGCAAGTTCCATTGCACCGATTTGTTTTTATTTTTATTTTTTACATTTCAAACCGTTTTTGTCTTTAAAGGTTTTCTTTAGTATAACGTTTATTTCTATTTCTTGCAATACCTGTGACAAATTTTTATTCATATCAGCCAATCCATATTCCATCTTCTCCAAAATAATAAATTACCCCATTGATCATTTTGATTCCTGTGCAAACAGTACCATTATCCTGTATGTAAATATAGCCATTACTTAACAATCTCCATCCTTTTTGTGTCACAATTGCTCCGTCTGAATTAACGTAACGAAGACCATTTTCTTTTACGATTGTATCTGCATACATTTTACCATCACTTGCAAAAATATATTCAATACCATTTACTGTAGCTCTTCCGGTCGTGACTCTTTGTCCTTTCATAAAATACCAATCATTTTCTTCTTTTGCATAATACCACCCATTTTCACAGCCTCTTATTCCTCTATAAGCTCCATTTTGATCAAAATAACACAGCCTTCCATTAATCACGCGATACCCTGTACACATCACACCAAGTCTTCCATAATTTATTTTGTCAGTTGTTTTCTCTGCAAAACAATCTTCTTCTGTCAAAAAATAGTATCGTTCCGTTCCAATCATAGCCCATCCTGTGATGTATTCTGATTTCGAATTTAAATAATACCATTTTCCATCCAACAGTCTCCAACCAGTACCAGACAATCTAATTCCATCTTCTCCATAACAATACTCTGACAAATTTGCTGTACTCGCTGTGTTTTTCATCATTATGCCATTTTCAAAACAATACTCTTTTCCATCTATCTCTGCTTTACCATTCAAAAGATTAGCGCCATATTTATAATACCACTCACCATTTATAAGATTCCATCCCAATTTCATATCATTAGATGAACCTATATATATTCCATCTGCATCAAATAAATCAGCTGTTCCGCTTTCCTGATAAACCAGACCTGTATCCTTATTAATTCCTTCAAAATAATATTTTTTTCATCTATTTCAAGCCATTCATTTTCTGCCAACGTACCATCTTCTTTTGCATAACTACTTCCCCCATTTACCCATCTGTTTTTTTGACGAACTCCATATCCATCCACAAAAAAATGTTTTTCTCCATCAACTCCAATCACTTTTTCTCGCTGCATACAGCCATTATCAACGAAATACTCACCTACCCAACCGCTATAAGGTTCTCCATCTACATAGTAGTAGTACTCACCTCCATAACAGCTCCAGCCTTCAGCTAAAATAGTTGTGATGGTAACTGAACCATTTTCATCTGCAATAATCAATTTCCCGTCCACTATTTTATCACCAATCAGCATAGTGTAATCTGACTCATCAAAATAATATTGGACACCATTAATCACTTGAAAACCTGTACAAATCTGTGCAGTAACAGGATCCGCATAGTACCACGAACCAGCTTTAAAAATCCACCCTACCATACACCATCCGCCTTCGCTGTACCATCTTCCTTCAAACTGCTCATTTTTTCGCATTATTCCCTGACTGTCAAATGTATATCTAGCCCCATCCGATGTCTGAAAATCTGTATCTGTCAACATTTCTCCGTCTTTAATATAGTAATAATTTCCATTCAGTAAATTCCAGCCTTCCTTATTGATTGTGCCTTGTTGATATCCATCTAAATCATAAAGTGTATAGCCGTTCTCAGTCTTAATCATACCAGTTTTCATGATTCCATTACTGTCAAAATGATAACAGGTTCCATTTATCATTACATCGCCAACTGCAAGTTTTCCTGATGCAGTAGCATAGTACCAAACTCCTGATGATGTATAGATCCATTCTTCGGAATACATAATTCCATATTCATCAAATCCATAGTATCCATCATCAATCCACATTATACAATTTTTCATTCTATTTTCGTCTAATACATAATGATATCCTGCCTCATCCAATTCCCATCCATCTGAACACACTGGTTTAAATTGCTTAATGCTATTTCCATCTTCTCCATCACATTCTAAAAAATCTGCATCATAGATCATATCATTTAAATTTTCTTCTTCATTTGTAGCAATCATATTTAATTCTTCATTTGTTTCCTCTTCAAAAAGCTCAGTGTCCTCTGCTAATAGTTCTTCTTCCATTATTTCTGATGTTACAAATTCATCCATTACTTCATCTGCCATAGGTTCATGTATTGTCACTAACGTAGTAACTACTATTACTTTAATATATATTGCGGCTTTCAACAATTTTCTTACCATCATAAAAACTCCCTCCATTTTTGATTCAAAATTTTTATCTCTCACTCGACATATATTGTAATATACATAGCAAATGGCAACACAATATTTTTTTCGGCATTAAATGTCCTTAACATTTTTCTTTAGTATAATGTTTATGGTTGCTTCTTGCAATATCTGTAACAGACTTTTCCTTATTTTTGCCACACGTAAAAGAAATTTTCATCAAAAGTTTCTTGACAATGTTAAAATGGTAAGCTGCGATTTATAATGCCCTCACGGGCTGCTGTGCAGAAGATTTTTTCCTCTGCACAACATTTTATTTTTTTATAAATGTGTTTCAAATATCAAGTATCATTCAGAATAAATAGTAATTATCATTCAGAAATCCATACACCATTCTCATCAAACTCATACCTGACATTATTGATAACGGTTCTTTCTGATGTTAAAGCTCTGCCACCTCTGATATAGTACCATTTTCCATCTGACTGATACCAACCAGTCTTTACGATACCATTGCCGTCACGGTACTGCCCAATCATATTCTACATTCTGGCAGACATAATTATAGATTGCAAATATTTTACTGTAATCATCCTTTCCATCTAAATCAAGATACTGAATAATTTCTTCTACTTTATCTGCAAGCTCTTTATTCTGATCTTCTGTCGGCATACTAAATGTCTGTGGTTTCAAAATTTGTTATTCTGTCAATACCTTTGACAATGCATTCTCTGCCGCAAACGCCGTACTTTGTGATGATATAAGGATAGTAAGTCCCATAATACCGATCAATTCTTTTAAAAATCTCTTCATATTCTTTCCCTTCCTCTATATGTTTTTTCTTTTATTTACTTCCGTCAACGTTCTATCTTTCTTTCAGTATACGTTCTCACATATATTTTTTCAATACGTGTGACAGCTTTTCACTTATTTCTGTCACACAACTTTTGTCCCTATTTAAAAAAGCCAGGCAGCATCTTTTGCCACCCAGTTTTTTCATTTAAAACTTAGATTTGATTATCAATCGCATTTTTACATTTTCTTTTACCATCACTTCGATGATTGATTATCAAATTAGGCAATTAAAATTCCATTTGCACTAAAGTAATAGGTAACACCATCAATTACCTGTACTCCTGTGCATACAGTTCCGTTTGCCTGAATGTATACATATCCATCAGATGTTAAAAGCCAGCCATGTTTTGTTACAACTGCACCATCTGCATTGACATAACGCAGACCATTACTATTTGCAACTGTATTTGCATACATCTTTCCATCAGGACCTAAGATATAGTTTGCTCCATTTACAGAAATCATTCCGGTAGAAACGATTCCGCCCTTCATAAAATACCAGATACCATTTGCATTATACCAGCCATCCTTTGGTCCACATACGCCCTGGCATACACCGTCCTGATCAAAATAGTACAGCTTATGATTAATCACACGATATCCGGTGCACATAATTCCGACTTCATCCAGATTAATATCTTCCCAATAAGCTTCATATGCATACTCAGAACCAGGCATGAAATAATACATCTTTCCATCAATTCTTGCCCAGTACTTTATATACTGTGATCTGTTATTCAGATAATACCAATTTCCATTGATAGATTTCCATCCTGCACCAGTAAGCATTGCTCCATCTGCGCCATAGCAGTAATCAAAATACCCATCAAAGACACCATCCTTACTTGCCATATTGGTCATCATTTTTCCATCCTTGAAATAGTAGGTGCTTCCATTAATCTCCATTTTTCCAGATGCCAGTCTGCTTCCTGCCTGATAGTAATATTCATCCTGAATCAGATTCCAGCCATCATGTAAATCTGCCGTAAGAACATATCCACCATCCTCATCTAACACATAGATACAGCCATCCAGATAGAAATCCTCCGTCATCTTTCCTGTACCACTGAAGTAGTAGGTCTTGTTGCCAATTGCCAGCCATTCATCCTCTGCTAGTGTACCATCTGCCTTTGCATAGCTGTTTCCATCATTGACCCAAGTATTGGTCTGGTAAACACCATATTCATTTACCCAATACTGGTTTCCACTCTGATCAACAACAGCTGTATCGCGCAGCATCATTCCATTGCTTACATAATATGCGCCAACCCAGCCGGTATATGGCTTTCCATTCTGATAGTAATAATACTCACCATCGCAGCGACTCCAGCCATCTGCTGCAATCTCACTTACTGTAACAGCTCCCGATGCGTCTGTCGTCAGGATTTTTCCATCGACAACCTTTTCACCAACTAACATTGCACCAGTGTCCTCGTCAAAGTAATACTCGACTCCATTAATTGTCTGGAAACCTTTGTACAGCTGTGCAGTCCGCAAATCTGCATAATACCAGGTTCCAGCCTTTAAAATCCAACCAGTATACGCCCAGCCGCCTTCGCTAATCCAGCGATTCCATTCATACTTGTTCTTTACCATTCTTCCCTGATAATCAAATACATACCATGCACCATCTGGTGTCTGATAATCCGTTCCTTTTACCAAAGAACCATTTGCCAGATAATAATAATTTCCATCGACCAGATTCCATCCCTCTGAATCAATTGTTCCGATTACTTCTCCGTCATCTCCATAAAGTGTGTATCCATTTTCCGTTTTATTGACCTCTGTCTTCAAGCTTCCATCTTCGTTAAAATGATACAGCGTTCCATTAATCCATGTATCGCCAGTCGCAAGTTCTCCAGATGCATACGCATAATGCCAGATACCACTGTAAACCCATCCATTTGCTGCCATGATTCCATCGGAATAGAAGTAATATCGTTTATTTTCAATCGTTGCAGAACCATTACTTTCCATGATGCCAGTATTTCCAAAATAGTACCAGTTTCCGTCAATATACTGCCATGTACTCTTGAGGATTTTTCCATCACTCACATAGCACATTGGACCACCATCTACTATATTATAAAAACCATCTACACATTGAATTACATAACCATTTTCATCAACCGCATATGCATCACCGCTGTCACCATCACTAAAGAACGGCTGGTTTACTACCATTACCGGATTCATTTTATATGTATGGCCACCGTCATTTAAAAGGCCAATATACAAACTGCCATCCTCATTTACATAATACCAATAGCCCTTCTGCCAATACCAGCCTTTTGTCAGGACACGTGCACCACTTGCATCAGCAAGATACCAATTTCCGTCTATATAATACGTGTCGCTTGCTATCATTCCATCGCCGCCAAAATAATAAATCTTTCCATTGATGGTCATTGCCTTATAGCGTACGCTGTTTCCATTTTCATCATAGTAGTACCAGGTTCCCTTACTATTCTGATACCAACCAGAAATATGAGCTGATCCAATTTCTGCTGCCTGCGCCTCGGCATCTGTTGCTTCGGCTGTCTCATCTAACTCAGCATTCTCAGACTCTGTGGATTCTAAGGCTGACTCGGATTCAATTTCTGCCTCTTCTGCCTCAGATTCTTCTGTCGATTCAATTGTTATTTCTTCCGTGCTTTCGCTTTCTGCCGGCCGCTCTGTAGTTTCTTCTGTTGATTCTTCTACTGTTTCCGTCAAAGTAACATCGTCTTCCTCAGTTTGAACTTCAATAGCAGATGTAGTTTCTTCCTGCGATACTTCTGCCGCCATTACCGGTCCCTGCGCAGACATCAGCACTGCAAGACCCACTGCACCGATTTGTTTCCTTGAGAATTTTCTCATATGTAGTTTCTCCCTTCACTGGGCAATACTGATTCACATTTCTTTTTATTTTTTGCCCGTAAACTTTCTTTCAGCATACCATTTTCAATATTTTTTTTGCAACGTTTATGTCTTATTTTTTGAATATTTTTGTAACGAAAAAGAGGCATTGCATTTTCTGCAATACCTCTCTTTTCTACTCGCTATTCGCTTTTATATTTCAACTTACCCAAGCACCACTTTCATTGAAATAATAATTGCCTCCATCAATTATCTGCCAACCAGTTACCATGCTTCCACTTTCCTGCAAATAATACCAGGTATTCCCTAACTGTAGCCAGCCTACTACCATGCTTCCGCTTCCATCGAAGTAATACCAGATATTGCCTATAGACTCCCAACCAGTTGCCATAGCTCCACTTGGCATCATACAATACCAAATTCCATTGAGATTCAACCAGCCAATATGCATAGAACCATTTGCGTTAAAATAATACCAATAATTTTCAACTGCATTCCAGCCCGTTGCCATCGCTCCACTTGGCATCATATAATACCAAACGCCATTCAACTGTAACCATCCAGTGTGCATGGATCCGCTTGCGTCAAAGTAATACCATGCCCCATTGATTGTATTCCAGCCCGTTACCATGCAATTTGCTTCATTTAGATAGTACCAAACATTGTTTAAATTGATCCAACCAGTAACCGGAAGGCCATTCTTATCAAGATACGTCCACTCTCCATTATTCGTCTGATACCAGCCAGTTACCATTGCTCCTCCTGGCCCAAAATGGTATACATGACTATTCTCTCCATCGAAATCTGTAAGAAGACAATCTTCATTTGCTAGCATCTTACCTGTTTCATTTAGATAATACACTGCATCACCCAAAGTCAACCATTGAGATCTCAAAATATGCTGGTCTTTCAAATAATACCAGACATTATTTATTTGTTTCCAGCCATCACTTAAATCAGAGCTTTGATATTGTTGCTTTCCATCATCTCCGAAATAATATAATATTTCTTTATATATGATCTCCGTATTGCGCACCATTTTTCCATCATCATCAAAATAATAACTTTCATTTTCAAGATGCCATAATCCTCTACATTTTTGGCCGGCAACGTAATAATAATATCGATCTTCTCCTTCCTCATACCATCCGATTACCAGATGTCCTTCTTTATCAAAACGATATTCATATATTTTACCCCCGTCGTTAACTTCCAAAACTTCGTTTTCCAAGCGTTTTCCGGCATCATTAACGTAATACGTAAATTCATCTTCGCTGATCCAACTTGATTTCAAAATACATTGATTCTGCACATAGTACCAACTGTCGCCTATTTGTTTCCAGCCATCGCTTGAAACATCCAGTTTCCATTCTAATTTTCCATCTTTTCCAAAATAGTATAAAACTAAATCATCGCCAGTAATTTCACTATTCCGCATCATTTTACCATCATCCGCGAAATAATACCATTCACCTTCTATTTCTTTGATTCCCTTATATTTTTGTCCATCATCACTATAATAATACGTATTTTCTCCCTTTGTATACCATCCAACAACTTTGCATTGCAATTTTCCATCTTCCCCAAAAAGATATGCTGCTGTTTTTCCGTCCTCTCCATTTAAAACCCAAATATCATTTTCCAAGCGTCTTCCTAATTCATCCAGATAATATTTAAATCCATCTACCTCAATCCACTGTGATTTCAAAATTTTTTTATCTTTGATATAATACCAGTTATCTTTCAAATTCTTCCAGCCATTCTCTGATATAAATACATACCGATCTCCTGTAAGTATAGAATTATTCGATACTGCATATTCAATAATATTATCATCATTTAATCGGCATCCTCTTATATAACCGAGTGACGAATCAAGCTCATATACCAGATATTCCAATCCATCTGCCAAACAATATCTCTTAAGTTGATTATTGGAATTATAATATAAACTTCCATCATAATAGAACAATCCTGTGTGATTATAATAACTACTAGTACGCCGTTTACTAACCTCTGCCAATGTAATCTCCGAATTTGTACTATTACCTCTTTTTATCAAAAACTCATCATCTGATGCATTTCTTTTCACGTAATAATAATTATTATTTAAAAATACAATTGGTGAATCAACTTCTTTCCAAAATGCATCATCATAAATATCACTTGTGCATGTTCTTCCATCTGCATCCCATCCATAATGATTTAGATTACTGATTGCACTATCACTTAACAAAAAATATTTATGACGTGCAAGTCCAAATCTATCATTTATTGGATCATCCCACGTACAGTCTACATGGTAATTTTTTCCATCTATTTTAACAATATTCCATGCATGATTCATATCACTACTTGCTGCATAATGACATTCTATTCCCAAAGAATGCAAAATATACATATACGCCATAGAATAAGATTGACATACACCCGTACCATCCATAAAAATACCACCACAGTCATATCTTGAATAAGTTAAATCATATTCAGAATGGCTAACAATGTAATCATGTATTACTAATGCCTTTTGCATTTGTGACATACTATCATTTACCAAAGACTTGTAAAAAGCAAGTCTTTCATCAACCTTTGAAAAATACTGTTTTGTTCTTTCTATTGTCCATGGATTTTCTATGCTAACATATGCTAAGCGATTATCCTCATAATACCGCATATAAACATTTATATTTAATCCTTGAAAAAAATATGGTGAATAGTATCTAAAAATGCTACATACAAAGTATTTTGTATTACTAACATTCATATCATAGAGATTAACTCGATTTTCCCCATTCAATATTGCATTTTTAACTCTTTTTTCAATTTCTGCATAGACTTCGATATCTGAAGTATAATTTTGCGTACTAATTTGTGTGTTTTCTTTTAATTCATATTGCTCGATAGCGGAAGCATCTTCTATCTGTGGCTCCTGATACTCTAAACTGCAGGTTGGCTCTACAATCGGTTCCTCCTCCGCCGCATAAACTCCCTTTGCGCTAAAAATACTGACAGCCACAACTAAACTTAATAAAAATTTCTTTATCAAAAATTATTTCCCCCTTTCGGTGGCGGTACTGATTCTTTTTCCCGCCACCCAAGTTTCCTTTTGTACCTTCAATTCCATATTTTTTTTGCAGTAAATTCTTACGTTATTACTCCTGCATTACACCATCATCATCAAACTGATATGTAATACCATTAATATAGGCACTTCCCGTTGTAACATATCCTCCCTTCATAAAGTACCACTTTCCTTCTGCCTGATACCAACCACTCTGCGGTCCACACTTACCCCAGCAACTTCCATCAGCATTGAAATAGTACAGTTCACCATTTATTGCATGATAACCAGTATACATATAATGATCTTCAGCGTCAAAATAATATTTCACACCGTTTATCATTTTCCAACCACTAGCTGCCTCAGAATAATTGTTAAAATAGTACCAATTTCCTTCAAGCATCTGCCAACCAGTATAATAGCATCTTCTGCCATCGCTTCCGTAATAATATGCACCACCATCATAATATTGCTTACCGCCAAAACTATACGACTCAGCATTGGCAAAGCCAGTTATCATTTTTCCATGAAAATTAAATACATACCAATCACCATTAATTTGTTTTACAGTTCCAGTTACAAAATTTTCTCCGTCTTTATAGTACCAGTTTTCTCCGATCATTGACCATCCTTGCGGATAATCTTCTGCTGGAATATAGGCACCATCATCGTCAAACAAATATGTTTTTCCTTCCTTATATAACGGGTCTGTATTCTTTATATTACCGCCTGCCAGTCCTGAAGTAGTAAAATAATACCATTTCCCATCAATTTTTACCCATTCAAACCATGCCATTTTTCCATCTTCTTTTGTATAGTAAGAACCATTTCCAGTCCATGTATTTGGCTCAAGCAGTACATCTTCCTTCATTTTACCATCTACAACCCAATATTTTCCCACTACACCTGTGTATGGCTCTCCATTCATATAATAATACCAAACTCCATTATGACAGCTCCAACCATTCTCGATGTATTTTACGCTCGTAACTATACCATTATCATCCGCTGTTATTACTTTAGAGCCAACTACAATCTCACCTGTCACCATTTCAGGTGCAAAATAATACTTTATTCCATTAACAACATGAAATCCCGTATATAATTTTGCATTTTCTGGATCAGCATAATACCAGTTTCCCGCTTGATAGATCCATCCTGTCATTGCTGCACCAGATTCTCCATACCAGCGATCAAAAATCATAACATTATTTAACATTCTACCTTTTTCGTCAAACACATACCAGTTTCCATCTGATAATTTATATGTTCCAGCATTTTTCTCCTGACCATTCTCCCAATATCTATCTGTTCCCTTTAATAATGTCCCATCCTCTAAATAATAGTAAATACCATTAACCAGATTCCAACCATCATGATTAATTACTTCGGCAACACTTCCATCTTCTCCATAAAGTTTTCCCACTCCATTTTCCATGATCAATCCTGTTTTCAATGTTCCAGTTTCATTAAAATGATACTGTATTCCATTAATCAAAAGATCTCCTGTTACTATTTCTCCAGATGTTTTTGCATAATACCAGTTTCCATTCTCATCCAGAATCCAGCCATTCGTTTCTACTGCTCCTTCTGAATTAAAATAATATTTTTTTCCATCAATCTCATAGAGTCCCTTTCTTAAGGCTACATTTTCCTTAGTCCATACTCCGTCCCTTTCTATGTTTGTTTCTTTAAAATAATATTTTTTCCCGTCAATCTCTTTCCATCCACTAGCACTAATGTTTCCATTTGATATGTAATAGATTCTCATTGAATCATCTGAATCTGATGATTTTTTAGTTGTCTTTTCATTATAAAAGCCATCTGTAAGCATTGTCATATATCCACTGGAATCTATTTTATAACAAATATCATTTATTTTTATAAAATTTTTGCTTATTACCATTTCCGGAGTCAAATAATAATTATGTCCATTGTCCGTTAGAACTCCCAAATATAAAGTTCCATCTGCTTTTACATAATACCATTTTCCTTCCTGTAGATTCCAACCAGGATTTTTAATCTGGGCTCCATTTTGATCAAAAATATAATATACACCATCCTTACAAATAACTTTATTTTGTACCATTATTCCAAAGTTATCAAAATAATAGGTAGTATTGTTTATCTCATAAAATCCATTCTTATATGGTTTTCCATCTGCTCCATAATAACGCCAACTTGAATTATCATATAGATCATTGTCTAAATTGTTTTCTTGTCTGCTGCCACCAGCCCATTCATTTATATAAAGGCTTCCATCCGCTTTTGCGCGATAATCGTCCCCCATACAATCCATATATAAAACTCCGGCATAGTTGAATTTATAATATTTTCCGGCTATTTGAGCAACACAATCTTTCTTCATTGCCCCATCCTGCATATAATAATAATTTTCCCCAATTAAAACCCATCCTGTTTTCGGGGCTTGTGTCAGATATCCATTTTCATCCGCAATATAATATATGTCGTTTTGTATGCAAACACTTGATATTGCCATTTTTCCATTATGGCTAAAATAATAATCCGTGCCATTTACATTATAGATTCCAGACTCATATGCCCGTCCTCCATCTCCAAAATAGTACCATGCATATCCATCTAACATATTTGGTACTTCCACCCATTTATTTACATAAAGACTTCCATTTTCGCTTGCATAATAAAAATTCCAAACACCGTCCTCTACCATAGAAAATATACCATTTGCAAACATAATTCCAGATTCATCAAAGCCATAATAAAAACCATCTATTATTGCGACACAATTCTTTAACTGTATCCCATTTTGCACATATGTATATGTTCCATCGTCATGCAATGTCCATCCCTCTGCAAATGCACTCTGAGTTGCTGCCAGGTTTTGCTCCTCTATCACATCTTCTGTTGTCAGATCCTCTGTTTCTTCTTCGATTGTTTCTTCTTCGATTGTTTCTTCTTCGATTGTTTCCGCAATTTCCTCTATTGTTGCATCTTCTATTTCACTGATTTTTGTCTCTGGAACAGAGATATCTTCTAAGGACACACTTTCTTCGTTGTCTGTTTCCTCTGTAACTATCTCAGTAGACACTTCTTCTATTGCATTTTCTTCCGACGCCGTTTCTTGTACCATAACAGAATCTTGCTCTGAAACAGTCTCCTGTTCTGTAACTGTTTCCCGTTCTGCGGCTGATACATCTTCTGCGACTGTTGCCTCTTCTTGAGAGTCTTCCTGAGTAGCTTCCTGCGTTACTACTGTAGTCTCTGTTTGTGATGTTTCAATTTCCGCAGCCATTGCCGGACTCTGCGCTGTCATCATTACTGCAAGTCCCATTGCTGTAATTTTTTGTTTCGAACTTTTTGAAAATGTTCTTCTCATAAATTCTCCATTTCTGCGGCGACAATATTTGTCGCCGCAATTTATTATATTTTTTTCTTTTCAAATACGTTTATGAATGATTTGCTTGTTACGCATTATTCCTGCATTACACCATCATCATCAAACTGATATGTAATACCATTAATATAGGCACTTCCCGTTGTAACATATCCTCCCTTCATAAAGTACCACTTTCCTTCTGCCTGATACCAACCACTCTGCGGTCCACACTTACCCCAGCAACTTCCATCAGCATTGAAATAGTACAGTTCACCATTTATTGCATGATAACCAGTATACATATAATGATCGTCAGCGTCAAAGTAATATTGCACACCATTTATCATTTTCCAACCACTGACTGCCTCAGAATAATTGTTAAAATAGTACCAGTTTCCATCAAGCATCTGCCAACCGGTATAATAACATCTTCTGCCATCGCTTCCGTAATAGTACCTTCCGCAATCTTCATAGTAAACGTTCAATTCATAATTGTATGTATCTCTCTCCGTATGAGTAAAACCTGTTATCATTCTTCCACGTGTATTAAATGCATACCAACCTCCATTAATCTGCTTTATTGTTCCTCTTAAGAAACTTTCGCCTTCTTTATAATAGTAATATCCATCAATCAGATTCCACCCCTGTGCATAATTATCAGCTGGTATATATACACCATTTTCATTAAATACATACGTCTTTCCATTGCTCGCCCAGTAATATTCCTGTTTGTTACTTGTCATAGCAGTTGCAAAATAATACCAGTCTCCATTAATCTGAAACCAGCCTGAAGCTTCTCTTCCATCTGCCTTTATATACCGACTTCCTGACCAAGTATTTGTTTCTACCATTTTTCCAGATTCAACCAAATATGTTCCTACCCAACCTGTATATGGATTTCCGGCCTTATAATAATACCAAATTCCACCATGAAAACTCCAGCCGTTCTCTATAGGTACAATACTTACTACTACACCATCATCATCAGTTGTTACAACATTTCCATCAATTACCGTCTCTCCAATCCACATTGCATATTCATTATAACTAGGATCATAATGATCAAAGAAATAATACTTCTTTCCATTGATTGTCTGGAAGCCTGAGTATAATGTTGCATCTTCTGGATCTGCGTAATACCACTTTCCTGTATCATAAATCCATCCTGTCATAGCTGCTCCCGATTCATCGTAATATCTGCCACTATATTTTATATTATTTCTCATTTTGCCAGATTTATCAAAGCTATACCATTTTCCATCGGACAATTTACATGTTGTATTCTTCAACAACTTTCCGTCCTTTAGATAATAATACACTCCATCAACCAGATTCCAGCCTTCCTGAAATTTAATTGTTTCTGCTATACTTCCATCATCCCCATAACGAATTATTGCATTATCCTCTTGAACTGTCCCACTCTTAAGACGTCCATCCTCTCCAAAGTGATACAATACTCCGTTAATTGTGTAATCGCCGGTTGCTAATTCTCCAGATGAAAATGCATAACACCAAACTCCGCTTCCATCCGTAAACCAACCATTCGTTTTTAATTTTCCATTAAGATCAAAATAATACATTTTTTCATCAATTCGATAGCTTGTATTAAGATACGCTACGCCATCAACAAAATAATACCATGCATTATCAATAAACTTCCAACCATCGTCAACTAATTTTCCATCAACCAGATAATAATTATAGAATCTTGCTACACCATAAAACCCATCTAAAAGTTTAGATAAATACCCATTTGAATCAATTTTGTAATAGTTATCATCTATTTTTATAAAATCTTTTCCCGTTACCATTTCCGGATTTAAATAGTACGTATATCCATTTTCCGTTAAAATACCGGTATACACGGTTCCGTCCTGATTCAAATAATACCACTTTCCTCCTATCTGATTCCAGCCTGCTTTTTTAACCTGTACTCCGCTTTCATTAAACAGATCATTTCCTACTAAACGGCCTTCCAACATTTCTCCATTATAATTAAATCTATACGTATTTCCATTAATGGTAACCGATTCGTTTGTTGCCCGATGTCCATCTTCACAATAATACATCCAATTTCCAAAGCCATCTTTCGACCACACAGACGTATATAAGCTTCCATCTTCTCTGGCATGATAATATCCTTCACTCAAGTAAAATCCTCCCTCTCCCCCTTTTGAACCTATACTATTATCAGTCGCATCAAACATGATACCATTTTCTTTAAATGCATAATATGCGCCATCAATTTTCAGTGTTTTTTTCTTTATAACTTCTCCATTTTCTATATAATAATATTTTCCTTCGCTTAGAAACCAGCCATTTTCCGGCATTTTTATAAGACTTCCATCTTCTTGCGCAAGATAATTTTCACCATTCTGCGTATATACTCCCGAAGTTGCCATGATTCCATATTTATTAAAATAATATAACGTATTATTTATCTCATAAATTCCATCCGTATAACACGCTCTATCTGCTCCACAATACATCCAACCATACGTATAACACCACTCGTTCTCACAAAGACTTCCATCTGCTTTTGCGTAATACTTTTTATCTGCATTATAGAATGCGGTATCTGCATACATTTTTCCATTTGAATCAAATCCATAATAGCTATCCCCAATTTTTTGGACTTTGTTTTTAATATTATGACCATTTTCATCATAATAATAGTAAGTTCCATCTGCGTCTTTATACCATTCATTCATGCAAAGGCTTCCATCTGACTTAGCACGATACGTATTAGAATCAATACTAAACAGCATATTCTTCTTTGAAACTCTTCCCTCACTAAAATAATAGAATTTTCCCAAAACCTGTTGAATTCCTTCATAGGCAGTACATTCCTCCCCATAATAATAAGTATTTCCATCTGAATCTTCATACCATTCATTTTGATAAAGTGTTCCATCTGATTTTGCCCGATAAAAACCAGAAATTCCCGTTTTTACAAATTTATCTCCGTCCCATATCAAAACAATATTATCAATATAAAGCTCCGTATCTATATATAATTTTCCATCCCAATCAAATCCATAATACGCATTATCAATAAAAATCACGTTATTTTTAATAAGCTTTCCATTTTCTACATAAGTACGATTTCCCTCACTGTCAGTATGCCATCCCTCCGTAAGCGCGCTCTGAGCCGCTACCAGATCATTTTCCGCTACTACTTCCTCCGTCGTCACTTCCTCGTTTTCTTCTGTTGTTTCCACGTCTTCTATTGTTGCATTTTCTACTTCTCTGCTTTCAGCCTCTGTCACTATTTCAACAGATTCTTTCGTTTCTTGCTCTTCTGAAGATGTACTTTCTTCGTTGTCTGTTTCCTCTGTAACTACCTCAATAGCTGTTTCTTCCACTGCATTTTCTTCTGACGCTGTTTCTTGTACAATAACAGAATCTTGCTCTGAAACAGTCTCCTGTTCTGTAACTGTTTCCTGTTCTGTGGCTGATACCTCTTCTGCGACTGTTGTCTCTTCTTGAGAGTCTTCCTGAGAAACTTCCTGCGTTACTACTGTAGTTTCCTTTTGTGATGTTTCAATTTCTGCCGCCATTGCCGGACTCTGCGCTGTCATCATTACTGCGAGTCCCATTGCTCCAATTTGCTTTTTTGAAATTTTTCTCATATAACTTTTCTCCCTTTATTTTTTTGAAAGTCTGCACTATTTAGCATTACTTTGAATTATTATAGCATTTGCCAATTTTTAATTCAACTGTGCTCAAATATGTGACGAATTTGACTGTTTTTCTGTCACACATTTTTTGTAAAAAAGAAGCACTACATTCTATGTAGCGCTCCTTCTTTAGCTTGTTATAAATTTTAGTTATCAATATTGTTTTAATAATAGTTGCTTTTAATGAAAACTCATCCCACATTTTCTTCAGGTTTAATCCAAGCTCCATCTGTGCCCAAATTATATTCTATTCCATTTATTACTTGAATTCCAGTTTTCATTCTTCCAGTTTCATCGAAATAATACCAGTGATCTCCTACCAGATACCAGCCAATGATCATTTGTCCACCATCATAGAGATAGTACCAGTCACCATTTAACTGAAGCCAACCTGTTTTCATTTTTCCATTTTCATCAAAATAATACCAGTGATCTCCTACTGGATACCAGCCGCTAATCATTGCTCCGCTATCATAAAGATAATACCAATCCTCACCTGACTGAAGCCAACCTGTTTTCATTTTTCCATTTTCGTCAAAATAATACCAGTGATCTCCTACTGGATACCAGCCGGTGACCATTGCTCCACTATCATGGAAATAATACCAATCCTCATTGATTTTTTGCCAGCCAGTCATCATAACGCCATCATCATCAAGGTAATACGAATTTGTTTGCAGATGTATAAAACCTGTGCTCTTTTCTCTTCTGGCATTATAATAATACCACTTTCCATCGACAAATTCCCAACCATGTTTATGATCAAATGATATCGCCTGACTGCAATCTGTCAAATCTACGTACGCGCCCTTGACTAATACATTCCCGCTATTAGTGTAAAGATAAATATGTGTAATATATTCACCTGCTTCCGATTTATGTTGTGACGCTGGAATTTTTACAGATGCTACCTTTCCATTTACACTTGCCTTATGCCATACAATATCATCCTGACCATTTTTCACAGTCCACGTTGGCATTAAAACCTGTTTAATTCCACTTGATGCCGTAACCGTAACGTTAATCTGATATCCATCGGATGTAATATCTGAAATCTGAATATCATCAATCGAATTCTTCTCTTGATATGTAATTAAATTTGTATTACTATTTAAATTTGTATTACTATTCAAATTTGTGTTTTCAGTCACTGGAAGCAGAACATACTTGGCATTTAATCCATTGGTTCCTTTTGCTGCATTTGTAACACATACTCCTGTGCTGTCAGAGTATGCCTCTACGCGCCAAATTTTATTATATTCGCCTGAATACGTTCCATCATCCAGTAAAATATCAGTACCTAAATATTTTTTCTCCATCCATGTATTTGGATACTGCGTTATGGAATTTAATCCCAAAAGAAGATCTTGTCCCACACCATAACGCTGTTCCAATAGTCCTGTTACGTATTCCATAGTTGTCTGTAATACTCCCTGCGGATTTTCTGCTGGATCATATTCGCCCTCTTGACGATCAAATGCACCTAATGATACTGCAATATGTCCTCTTGACTCATTTGGAAGAATCAATACCATCAACGTTCCAGGTACCACAAACGCATCGGGATTGCTTATAATATCTGTATTTTTCGCAATTAACTTATAAGATGCCTTACAGCCATTACCGTGAAATGTAATGATATCTCCAATATTTGTTCCAGCCAATCTGCTGTTCCAACCGGCTGTTGAAATCGGAATCCCAGTTAAGCCAAATTCCTGAAGACATCTCATGACAAGTGAACTGCAATCGTAATAGTTTTCTTCATATCGCTTTGACTGGCTGTATCCCTTTCCAACTTTTGATAACAGTGACTTGATAAATTCGGTCTGGCTAATATCTTTTTCTCCAACTGCATACAATTCAATCTCATCTATATCTTCTGTTTCTTCTGATATTACCTGTGCATCTCCACTAGGTTCCCCCGACGATTGAACACTCACACTTTTGTTTGAAGTTTCACCTGCCATATTTTCTTGATAAGGTATTACACTTATACACATCCCAATAATTATGGGAATTACAACACTAGAAATTTTTTTTCTAAACATAGCCTTCTCCTTTTTTATTTTTCGAAAACCATTTTATTCCTTCATTGTTTTTATGTCAAGCAAAATAAAAGTTTTAACATGATTAACATTTTTGAAGCGTTTGTAATTCTAGTAGCCTGCAAAGAAAAAAGAGCTGCACTTTCGCACAGCTCTCTTTCATGTTTTTAAATTGGATTAAATAAAATCATATCAATTTGTTAACACAATTATCAATTCGCTACCCAAGCGCCATCTTGATTAAAAATATAAGTAGTACCACCAATTACTTGTGTTCCAGTTAGCATCGCGCCATCGGCTCCCATATAGTACCAGGTGCCATTTAGATCTAACCAGCCTGTCACCATTGCTCCACTTCCTGACAAATAGTACCAGTTATTTCCAACTAAGCACCAGCCAACTACCATCGCTCCGCTTCCATCAAAGAAATACCAGGTGCCATCCACAATCTGCCAGCCAGTCACCATCCAACCATATTCATTTAAATAATACCAAGTATTGCCTAGAGAAAGCCAACCTGTTTTCCTAAGACCAGTCTCATCATAATATTCCCAGTAACCATTTATCTGATACCACTGAGAAATATACAGACTTCCATCCGCATGTACTCGATATTCTCCTTCTGTATTCGGAAGTACGAAAGTTGTATCGGAAAGCATAACTCCTGAATAACCAAAATAGTAATAGGCATCCCCGATTTTCTCTAGGCATTCTCTCAAAAGCTGACCATCTTTTACATACAGATAGTTTCCGTCTACCAAGTTCCAACCATTTTTCGAAAGCTCTACTGCCTCTCCACTGGATTTGCAATAATAATTTTTGCCATCTACAGTAACACTTTCATCTTGATACATTCTGCTACCAAAATAGTAGAGAATTCCATTTACCTCTCTTAGTCCGAAATACATCTTTGCATCGTCTCCGAAATAATACCATAAACCTTTATAGTTCATGTACCATTCATTTCTATAGAGGTGGCCATCCTCATGTGCCCGGTAATAGCAGGTGTTTCCACTCTCTGAATCTAACAGATTAAACTGTTCATCCGCAAACATATATCCATCGCTATCAAATCCATAATAGAAATCGCCTATTTTTTCAACGCAATTGGTTAGAACCTGACCATCCTTGACATAGCGATATTTCCCATCTACTTTTGTCCATCTATTATTTTGCAACTCTACTGCGATTCCATCCAGATTGCAATAATAACTCTTTCCATCTACAGTAATAGTTTGATCTTGATATAGTCTGCCATCCTCCGAAAAATAGTAAAGTGTTCCATTTATCTGTGTTAAACCAGAAGCCGCCTTTCCTTCATCTCCGTAATAATACCAAATGCCATGGCCATAGTTATCATACTTATCATACTCATACCACTCATTTACATAAAGACGTCCATCCGCTTTTATGAAATAATAGGTATATTTTTGGGTTGCCTCGTCCCATCTCGTTAATACTGTATTTCGATACATCACTCCTGTAGAGTCAAAGCTATAATAGGAATCTCCGATTTTTTCCACGCAATCGGTTAAAACCTGACCATCTTTGACATACTTATCATTTTCACCGTCCTTAATCCAGCCATTATCCTGAATTTCAATCACTTCGCCATCAGACTTACAATAATAGTTCCTTCCATCTACGGTAATCTTTTCATTTTGATATCTACAACCATTTTCAGAAAAATAATAAAGTGTTCCATCTACCTGTGTTAAGCCTGAAGCTGCCTTTCCTTCGTCTCCATAATAAAAATAGTAAAGACTATTCCCTCGCTTGTCAACATACCACTCATTCACATAGAGACGTCCATCTTCCTTTGCACGATAATACGAACTAATTTGGCCTTCGAAATCCCTAAGAATAATATCTTCATTCGCATACATAACGCCTATGTAGTTAAAGCCATAATAGGAATTTCCAATTTTTTCCACACAATTGATTAAAGCTTGCCCATCTTTCACATACATAAAATGGTCATCCACTTTGGTCCAATCATTGTTTTGAAGTTCTATCGCACTTCCATCTGGTTTGCAATAATATACCTTTCCATCTGCAGTAACGATTTCGTTTTGATATCTCCAACCACTTGGATAGAAATAGTAGCGGATTCCATCTACCTCCTGCAAGCCTGAGTACGCTTTTCCATCCTCTCCGTAATAATAAGTCCTATCTTCCTCAACATACCACTCATTTCTATAGAGATGTCCATCTTCTTTTGCGCGATACTCGTCGGATCTTTCGTTTTTCTCATTCCAAATTCCAAAGCTTCTATTGACAATCAAAAAGCCTTTCTCATCGAAGCCATAATAGGAATCTCCAATTTTTTCCACGCAATTGATTAAAACCTGACCATCCTTGACATACAGATTTTGGTCATCTATCTTGGTCCAATCATTGTTTTGAAGTTCTATCGCACTTCCATCTGACTTACAATAATAGCTCTTTCCATCTATGGTAACACTTTGGTCTTGATATCTTCGACAATATTCGGAAAAACAATACTGTTTTCCATCTATCTCATGTAAGCCTGAGTACGCTTTTCCATCCTCTCCGTAATAATAAAAAACTTCCCACTCGTCGGTATACCACTCATTTGCATAGAGTCGCCCATCTTCCTTCGCACGATAATCCGAACTCATTTGGCTTTCAAAATTCCAAATAGAAAAATCTCTATTCGCATACATAACGCCTCTGTAGTCAAAGCCATAATAGGAATTACCAATTTTTTCTACTGTATTTGATAAATGCTGACCCTTCTTTATATAGAAGTAGTAATCTCCCACTTGATGCCAGCCATCACCAGAAATGTCACTTACAGAGCCTTCAGGGTCACAATAATAGCTTTTTCCATTTTCCGAAACACACTGATTTGTGCACACCTCTCCCCAGCTAAAATAATAGGTTTTCCCATCTACCTCGTGCAAACCAGAATAACCTTCTCCTTTTTGTCCGTAATAATAATGGTTTCCCAACTGATTAGTATACCACTCATTTACATAAAGACTTCCATCTTCCTTTGCACGATAGCACGCCATCACGTAATCTACACCATTATCGCTCTTATACATATTAAAGGACTGGTTCACATACAAAATTCCATTTTCATCAAAGCCATAATAGTTTCCATCAATCTCAAGCACCTGATTTTGTACCAGTTCTCCGCCTTTGATATAAGTGATGTTTCCATCATCATCCTGACGCCAACCATCGGTAAGTGTGATCAGATCAGTGATCTGTTCTTCTGTCGGCATTGCATATGTCTGTACGTTTGAAATTTGTGTCTCCAACAACAATTTTGCCGACGATGCCTCTGCCGCAATTACAGGGCTTTGAGATGACACGAACATCGTTAATCCCATGATACCGATCATTTCTTTTAAAAATCTCTTCATATAGTTTCCCCTCTTTCAGTGTGATTTTTTCCTTTTACCTCGAAATACTATCTCTAGTATAGCCCTATTTTCCAGAACTGGCAATCTGTGACAATTCGTGTGACATATTTTTAACTATTTGGGGCACACCTTTTTACGCAACTTATTTTAAACATACTGTAGCTTATCTTTATACAAAAAAGCCGGACAGTTTTCGCTGCCCGACTCCTTTTACTCATCATTCAAGCTCTTCACTTATATTGTTTTTTGCTGATCATGATAAACTTCATTTACAGCCAAACCATTCCACTAAAATAATAAATTTTACCATTTATGGTCATTTCCTTATAGCGTACCTCATCTCAGGTCTGGTCATAATAATGCCAATTTCCACTCCTATCCTGATACCACTCGGAAATGTATAAGCTTCCACTTGCCTTTGCGCGATAGTTTCTGTAATTATATTGGAAACTCTTTCCAGCATACATGATTCCATTCTCATCGAATCCATAATAGGCACCATCAATCTGCATGATGCAATTCTTTACGATCTGGCCATTTTGTACATAGGTGTAATTACCTGCTGCATCCAACTGCACTGATTTGCTTTTTTGAGAACTTTCTCATATGAAATTGTCTCCTTCCCAGAAAATGTCTTGTTAACTGTCTTCAGTTTTAGACATTTTCTTTAGTATAGCATTTTCAACAAATTTTTTCAATTGCAAATCCAGACTCCGTTTGCATCAAACTCATACAAAATGCCATCTACAGAAATGGTTCCTGTTGCAGCGTGACCTTTTCGAATATAATACCAATCTTCATTCTCCTGATGCCAACCAGTGAATGTGTTATCAATACCATGGCTAGCGCCACTTCCATCAAAGTAATACAACTCACCACTAATTACTTTATATCCAGTGTACATAAAATGATTGGTCTTTCCAAAATAGTATTTTACGCCGTTAATGATCTTCCATCCATCTACTGCCTCTGACTTGGAGTTGAAATAATACCAATTTCCATCAATTACCTGCCAGCCAGTGTAATAGACTCGCTTGCCATCTGCTCCATAATAGAATTTTCCACCATCATACGTGTATGTATCATATCCAAATGTCTCTGGTGATGAGAATCCTGTCACCATACTTCCGTGTACATCAAACAGATACCATTCTCCATTAATTTTCTTCACCTGATTTTTTACAAACTGGTTTCCCTCTTTGTAATAATAAATTCCATCAATTAAAGCCCAACCTTGCGCATAACCATTCGGTGAGAGATAAGCCCTATCTTTCGTATAGACCCCATTTTTATCCTGAGGATCATATGACGCAGTAACTCCTCCCGCTCCGAAATAATACTGCTTTCCGTCAATTTTTCTCCATCCATCACAGATCAGTGTACCATTCTCTGTCGCATAGCTTGCTCCATTGTTACACCATGTATTGGCAAGATACCTTCCATCCTCTCCGATATAATAGCTTTTACCGTTCCATAGCACGATTTCATTATGAATCAATTCTCCGAGAATCACATAATAATCACCAACAAAACCGGTATATGCAGTTCCATCCTTATAATAATACCAATTTCCATTGTAGCTTGTCCAACCGTCTTGCGGCTTCTTTTTACTAATTACTGCTCCACTTGCATCTGTCGTGAACAATTTTCTGTCTACAACAAACTCACCAATCTGCATCACTCCGTTTTGATCAAAATAATAGGTCACACCATTCATCACATGAAATCCTTTATATAATAAGGCAGTTACCGGTGACGCATAATACCAGCTACCATCAATCTTGAACCATCCAGTCTGTGCTGCTCCTGAGCTTCCATAGAAGCGGCCATCTACGATTGTATTGACTCTCATTTTTCCTGTTGTATCAAAACCGTACCAGTTACCATCCAAAAGGCAACGGCTTACATCTTTTAAGATCGCTCCACCACTCAGATAGTAATAGTTTCCATCAAGCAAACTCCATCCCTGTGATTTTCCAGTTTCTAACAATGCGCCATCCTCGCTGTACAGCTTGCAGATTCCATCCTCAACCACGACACCTGACTGCATTTTGCCATTTTCATCAAAATGATATGCAGTGCCACCAATAGTTACATCTCCAGTTGCAAGTTCACCAGATGCATATGCATAATACCAGCTTCCATCCTCATGCAGACCCCAGCCCTGACTAGCCATTGTTCCATCCAAGTTGAAATGATAAAGTTTTCCGCCAATCGTTTCGTTTGTTCCAGTTACTGCATAGTATAATCCGGTTTCATCTGTTTCTGCGAAATAATACCAGTTTCCATCTTCATTCAGCCAGCCTATTCCCCAAGTTTTTCCATTTGACACATAGTACAAATGATTTGAGGTGTCTTTTTGATAAAATCCATCTGTAACCTTCGTTGCCACTCCATTTTCCACGATCTGATAAGCGACACCATCTACCTCTACCAAACTGATATTTTTCGCCATCTTCGGTGTAAGATAGTAGGTAACACCATTTTTTTCCAAAATACCGGTATACAAACTTCCATCGTCTAATACATAATACCAATTACCGGCTACGAACGCCCAACCTGGCGTTTCTACCCAAATTCCATTTTGATCGGCAAGTCGATAGGTAGTTCCCATCAGCACTGCACCATTCGCAACCAAAACACCTTCGTTATCAAACTCATAGGTAATTTTACCAATCTTTGTTGTTCCTCTTGCCTTCTTCGCATTTTCATCATAGTAATACCAGTTTTGATTGAAATCCTGATACCACTGAGAGCAGTACAAGCTTCCATCGGCTTTTGCACGATAATAACTCTCACTGCCATCATCATGACGATAATAAACATTCGTATTGGCATACATTTCTCCTGCATAATTAAATGCATACCAACTGCCATTAATCTTATATGCTTTACTCGTTATCAATTTTCCATTTTCAATATAATAATACTTTCCTCCAGCCTGAATCCAACCATCCTTTGTAATCTTCGTCAAGCGACCACTTGCATCTGCCATATAGACATTAACTCCATCCGTACAAACGTCCGAAACTGTCATATAGCAAAAATTATCAAAATAATACTTTACACCAGAAATCTCATAAACTCCACAGCGATATTCCTCAGCGTTTCCACCATAATAACTCCAATGACTACCATCATAGTACCAAGTATTAACACGAATTGCGCCGCTTTCATCTGTATTCAAAGCTTTTGTGTTAAGTTTTCCATTGTAATCAAAACGATACCATTTCCCAGCAATCTGTGTCGTACAGTCCTTTAATACGATTCCATCCTGTACAAAATACCAATCACCATCATTACTCTGATACCACTGATTGTTTGGCATTTCATTGACGATACCATTTGCATCACAATAATAATTGAGACCGTCTAATACAATTATTTGTGAAAAACAAAGTCTTCCCTCCGAATCAAAGAAATATTGAGTTCCATTTATGGTCTGCAATCCCGTACATCTTTTTGCATCTTTTCCATAATAGTTAACTCCATTTTCACCAGAAAGCCATTTATTTGTATGCAGAACCCCGTTACTGGATGCTCGGTAATACCCATATTCTCCGCTAGCTTCATCCCTAGCGTAAAATCCTTCATCGGTGTACATGCTTCTATCATAGTCAAACCCATAATAGTTGTCACCAATTTTTACGACACAATTTGTCAGAAAAACACCATCCTTTATATAGAGCCAGTTTCCATCCTTTTGAACCCAACCACCACCTGTTACATCTGTTGCAATTCCTTCTTCATCACAGTAATAAGTTTTATCATTATCTCTTATGATACCATTCTTGTAAAGCCAACCATATCTATCGAAATAATATTGTTTTCCATTTATTGTATGAATACCGGTATATGCTTTTCCATCTTCTCCATAATAATACCAATTGTAGGAATCCGTATACCATACATTTACATAAAGACTTCCATCTTCTTTTGCCCGATAATAATAAATCGTTCCATCACTATAGCTAGTAAAGAACGCCTCATTCACATATAAAATTCCTGTATAATCAAATCCATAGTACTTTCCGTCTATCTGCTCAACGCAATTTCTTAGAAAATCTCCAAATTTTACATAATATTTTTTTCCTTCATTTTGAACCCAACCATCATCTGTTACATCTGTCACAACTCCATCTGAATCACAGTAATAAATTTTGTCATCACCATCTCTTATGATGCAATTCGTGCTGAGAACGTAATATTCAGAGAAATAATATTGTTTTCCATTTATTGTATGAAGACCTGTATATGCCTTTCCATCTTCTCCATAATAATACCAATAGTATGGATCATACGAATCCCTGTACCATTCATTCTCATAAAGACTTCCATCCTCTTTTGCCCGATATTCATAATGCTCCACTCCGTCCGTATCATACATGTAAAAATTTGTATTTACATACAATATTCCTCTATAATCAAATCCATAGTGCTTTCCGTCAATTTCAATAACTTTATTTTCTACAATTTGACCATCCTTCACATAAGAAAAGTTTCCATCATTATCCTTATGCCAGCCATCTGTCAGTACTTCTTGGTTCTCTGCTGCATATTCTACCGCTGCCTGCTCACTTGAGATTTCAGTTTCACTTGGCTCTGTTTCGATTACTTCTGTTGACTGAATCTCCTCTAACTGAGATTCTTCCTGATTCGCTGATTCTGAAGTCTTTACTTCTACAGATTCGTCTGGCTGAGCCTGAGTTACATTTTCCACTTCTTCCGTTTGTGATTCTACTGTTTTCTCATTCTGAACTTCTGCAGCTTCTTCTGGCTGCTCTTGTGTTATTTCCTGCACCGTTGTCTCTGGTGATGTCACCACCTCTGCTGCCATCACCGATGTCTGGACTGCCATGATTGCTGTTAGTCCCATTGCTGTAATTTGCTTTTTTGATAATTTTTTTCTCATGCGTCGTACCTTCCCCTTCCTGAAGACAATACTGTTCACTATACTACCATGCTCACTATACTTTTTGTCTCATTTTTTTCAGTATAATACATTACCATTGTTCTTTCAATATGTGCCCAAAAGTGAGACAGTTTTTTTCTCATTTTTGTCACGAATTTTTTGAAAACTCATTAAGACAAAAGAGAGAGCCATGCTTGATATTCCCCCTGTCAAATAGACCGAGGCATATCGCATAGCTCTCTCCTACATTCTTAGATTTTACTTAGGCGAATTAGGCATCCGATTTGCCTAATATTACTTCAAACTATCAATTTTCAATCAGCAATCCAAACTCCGTTTGAATCAAACCCATACAATCTACCATCTACAGCAATGGTTCCTGTTGTTACATGACCCTTTTGAATGTAATACCAATCTCCATCCTGCTGATGCCAACCTGTGAATGTATTGTCAACACCCTGGCAAGCGCCGCTTGCATTAAAGTAATACAACTCACCACTAATTACTTTATATCCAGTGTACATGAAGTGATTGGTCTTTCCAAAATAATATTTTGCACCATTAATGATGTTCCAGCCATCTACCGTCTCTGACTTAGAATTGAAATAATACCAATTTCCATCAATCACCTGCCATCCAATATAGTTGACTCGTTTGCCATCAGCTCCGTAATAAAATTTTGCATCATCATACGTATATGTATCATATCCAATTACCTCTGGTGATGAGAATCCTGTTACCATATTTCCATGTGCATCAAACAGATACCAGTCTCCCTTAATTTTCTTTGACTGGTTGCGTATAAACTGATTTCCCTCTTTATAATAATAGATTCCATCAATCAGCTGCCAGCCCTGTGCGTAGCCATCCGGTGACAGATAGGCACCTTCCTTTGTGTAAACACCTTTTCCATAATAGAAATATGGGTAAAGTACACCTTCCCAATAGAAATAGTACTGCTTTCCGTCAATCGTTTTCCATTCACTACATACAAGAGAACCATCTTCGGTTGCATAGCTATATCCATCATTGCACCAGGTATTGACAAGATATTTTCCATCTTCTCCGACGTAATATCTTTTGCCCTTCCACTCCACAATACGGTTGCTAACCATCTTACCATCAATAACATAGTAGGCACCAACAAAACCAGTATATGCAATTCCATTTTGATAATAATACCAGCTACCCTGGCAGTTTGTCCAGCCATTTTTCATAGTCGTCTTGCTGAGCACAACTCCATTTTCATTGGTTGTAAACAGTTTTCCATTTACCACAAACTCACCAGTCTGCATGGTTCCATTTCGATCAAAATAGTACTCAGCTCCATTGATCACATGAAGTCCTGTTTTCAACAAAGCATTCACTGATGATGCATAATACCATTTTCCGGCAACTGTAAACCATCCAGTCTGAGCAGCTCCTGTTTCTCCGTAGAAACGACCATTATCTATTGTATTGACTCTCATTTTTCCTGTTATATCAAAACCGTACCAGTTTCCATCCGGAAGCTTATAACCCCAACTCTTTAAGATAACTCCATCTCTCAGATAATAATAGTTTCCACCAAGTAAACTCCAGCCATCTAAATTTCCAGTCTCTAGTAAAGTTCCATCCTCACTATATAACTTACAAATTCCATTTTCTACAACCAAACCACGCTGCGTTTTGCCATTTTCATCAAAATGATATATAGTACTACCAATGGTTACATCCCCAGTTGCGAGTTCACCAGATGCAAATGCATAATACCAACTTCCATCATCATACAGCCCCCAACCTGAAGAAGCCATGGTTCCATCCGAGTTGAAATGATAAAGTTTTCCATCAATTGTTTCGTTTGTTCCGGCTACTGCATGGTAGATGCCCAAATTATCCTTTTCTGCAAAATAATACCAGTTTCCGTCAACGTTCAACCAACCCTTTGTTGCAATCCTTCCACCTGATACATAGTATAAATGGTTCAGTACATCTCCTGGATAAAATCCGTCAGCAGCTTTCGTTGCCAATCCATTTTCTGCAATCTGATAAGCAACACCATCTACCTCTAACAATCCAACATTCTTTGCCATCTTCGGACTCAGATAATAGGTTGCTCCATTTTCTTCCAAGATACCTGTATATAAAGTTCCATCATTCAATATATAGTACCAACTATCAGACACGCAAACCCAACCTGGAGTCTGTATCCAACTTCCATTTTCATCTGCCAGTCGATAGGAATCCCCCACTTCTACTGCGCCATTCGCCTTCAAGACACCGTCCACATCAAAATAATAGGTAGTTTCCCCAATCTTTGTGGTTCCTCTTGCCATGCTAGCATCTTCCTTATAGTAATACCAGTTTTTTTCGTCATCCTGATACCACTCAGAGCAATACAAACTTCCATCTGCTTTTGCACGGCAATACTTACTTTGCCAATGACAATTAAAGTCTCTGTTTACAAACATGCTTCCATCATAGTCAAACCCATACCAGACGCCATTAATCTTATAGGTTCCACTGTTTTTGAGCTGACCATTTTCCACATAATAGTAATCTCCATCAAACAGGAACCATCCATCTTTTGTGACCTGCGTCAGTTGTCCATTTTTATCTGCTATATAGCAACCTACACCATCATCCGTGCAAACTTCAGACACAGCCATTCTTGAATTCATGTCAAAATAATACTTTGCGTCTGAAATTTCATAGACTCCATATCGGTATGCCTCACCGTCTTCACCATAGTAATGCCAATAGGTTCCATCATATACCCAACTATTAATACGAAGCGCTCCACTTTCATCGGTACTCAAATTATCGGTATTTAAACGTCCGGCATAGTCAAATTGATACCATTTTCCGTCAATCTGTGCGGTACATTCTTTCAGTACTTCTCCATCCTTTACATAATACCAATTGCCATCGTCGCCCTTGTACCACTGATTGTTTGGCATCTCATGAGCAGCGCCATTTGTATCACAGTAATAATTGACATTAGCCAATACAACCATTCGAGAAACAGCAAGCGTACCACTCGCATCAAACAGATACTGAATGCCATCGATCGTCTGCAATCCTGTGCTTCTTTTTGCATCTTCTCCATAATAGTAGGAATTATTGTAATCTGAATACCATGCATTCGTATATAAAGAGCCATCAGCCGATGCCCTATAATAGCCATATGATCCAGTAAACAGATTTCTCTGACCAAATGCTACATTGGCATACATCACTCCATTTTCATCAAATCCATAGTAATGGTCATTGATTTTTTCAACGCAATTTTTTAGAAGGTTTCCATTCTTTACATAATACCATTTCTCGCCACACTGCATCCAACTGTTATCTGCAATTTCGGTTGCAATGCCTTCTGAATTACCATAATAACAAGTTCCATCTCCTAGCTTGACTACGTTATTACAGCAAAGAATACCTGAACTATAGAAACAATACTGTTTTCCATTTATTGTCTGAAGACCTGTGCACAATTTTCCAGCCTCTCCATAATAATAGGTAAGAGTTGAATCCTGATACCATTCATTTACATAAAGACTTCCATCCGCTTTTGCTTTATAACGATTAGTAGTTCGTGTTTCATAATCATAAAATGAAAACTCTTGGTTTACATATAAAACTCCATATCCATCAAAGCCATAATAAGAACTGTCTATTTGCTCAACGCATGAAGTTAATAGGCTTCCATTTTTTACATAATAATACTTCCCATCAATTTTTGACCAAGTGTTATTCGTTAGTTCTGTTGCAACACCTTCTTTATCACAGTAATAAACCTTACCCTCAACAGTCCATGTAGTATCCTTGCAGAGACCGCCCGATGGATAAAAACTATATTGTTTTCCGTCTATTGTACGAACTCCTGTATATGCCTTTCCGTCTTCTCCATAATAATATGTACTACTGGAAATCGTATACCATTCATTTACACAAAGACTTCCATCTTCTTTTGCTCGATAGAAACCAGCATCTTTAGAATATATAAGATCAAAAGTTGTGTTTGCATACATAATTCCGTACTCGTCAAACCCATAATAGCTACCATCTATCTGATTAATACAATTTTTCAAAAGCTGACCATCTTTCATGTAGCTATACTTTCCATTTTCATCCTGATGCCAACCATCTGCTAATACTTCCTGATTCTCCGCTAACAAATACTCGCTAACAACATCTTCGCTCTCGCTTGTCTCTGTTTCTGTTGATTCTTCTGCTTGCAAAGCTTCCTCAGACTGGATTTCTTTCTGTTCAGCTGATTCTGAGGTTTCTATCTCCACAGATTCTGCTGCCTGCGCCTCGTTTTCACCATCTACTACTTCTGCCTGCGCTAGAGTTTCACCCTCTGCTTCAAGTGATGTTTCTGCTGTCTGAGCCACCGTCTCTACTTCTTCAGCTTGTGATTCTACCGTTTCTTCCTGCTGTTCTTGTGCTGTCTCCTGCACAGTAGCCTCTGGTGATGTTGTCACTTCTGCTGCCATTGCTGGTGTCTGGACTGCCATCATCGCTGCGAGTCCGACTGCTCCAAGTTGTTTTTTGGATAAATTTTTCTTCATGCGTATACCTTCCCCTTTCTGAAGATCATTGCTATGTTTCAATGTATCTTCTTAAAAGTTTTTTTCATTATACCCTCTCTTTTTTCATTTTTCAATATATCTAATAGATTTTTCGTCCATTTTTGCTATTCTTTTATGAAATATAGATAACAGCAAGAGAGAGCCATGCTTGGCCCCTGTCAAATAGACAGAAGCATATCGCATAGCTCTCTCTTATGTTTATTCTTAGATTTAATTAAATATTTTTAGATCAATCAGAAATCCAGACTCCGTCCTGATTGAAGACATAAGTATTGCCATTGATTGTATGCGTTCCGGTCAGCATCGCGCCATCGTTACCCATATAATACCAAGTACCATTTAAATTTAGCCAGCCTGTTACCATGACTCCACTTTCTGCCATATAGTACCAGTTATTTCCAACTAAGCACCAGCCAACTGCCATTGCTCCGCTTGGTCTCATATAGTACCAGTTACCATTTAGATTCAGCCAGCCTGTTGCCATTGCACCATCTGCATAAAGATAATACCAACAATCTCCCAGTTTCAGCCAACCAGTCTGCATCCTTCCACTCTCAGTAAGATAATACCAACAATTGCCTAATTGCAACCAACCGATGCGCATAGAGCCACCCTCATTCAGATAGTACCAATCTCCATTCACCTGTAACCGGCCAGTTTGCATTTCTCCGTTCTCACCAAGATAATACCAACAAGGTCCCACTTTGATCCAACCTGTTTGCATCTCTCCACTTTCAGCGAAATAATACCAATAATCATCAATATTCTGCCAACCCACCAACATAACACCTTGATCATCTAGATAATAAGAAATTGTAATCCTTCAGTTTGTTTGTGTCAAGCAACGTATTTTTTTTAAATTACCGATTAAAACGCAATTACTTTAAAGAGGGACCCTGCTTTCGCAGAGCCCCTCCCTTCCCTTAATCGTTGATATTCAAATTATAATTACGAAATCCAGATGCCATCTGCGCCAAAGTAATATACAATACCATTAATCTTATGAACTCCAGTACATAATGTTCCATTTGACTGCACGTAAATGTATCCTTTTTTTGTGAGCAGCCATCCTTGCTTTGTCACTACCTTTCCATCCGCATTGACATAACGAAGGCTTTTTGCACGGCTATCAACAAATTGGCTCTCTGCTACCACATCACTATTTACGATTTGATCTGTCAGCATTTTTCCTGTGAGATTATCAAAGGCATATTCTGCTCCATTGATTGTAGCGATGACTGCTACTTGTCTCTCCACATAGTCCATTACTCCGATTGCCTCGGTAATTACTTTTCCACCTTTAATATAATACCAATCACCATCGGCATAATACCAGCCATTTTGTGGTCCACAAGCTCCTTGGCATGCTCCACTCTTATCAAAATAATATAATACTCCATTGATTGTTCGATATCCAGTAACCATTTCGCCTGCTACTGATTTTGTTTTTCTCCAGTAACCAGTATCATAAAAAGACATGAAATAATATCGTTTTCCGCTTAGTATTGCCCAACCTTCCAAACATTTGGAATTATTATCAAAATAATACCATTTGCCATTGACCAACTGCCAGCCAGTAAACTCGGCCATACTTCCATCAGGCTTGTAGTAACTGTTTCTGCCAAATGTATCCGTATCTTCCTGTATATCTGTTAGCGGTGAAAATCCATCACTCAGCATTCGATAGCCTTGCGCAAATATATACCACTTTCCATCTATCTTAGTCTTCCAACCTTTTGTAAGTTGTCCACCAGCTTTGTAATAGTAAGAGCCATTTATTAACGACCAGCCTTCCTTCATTTCCTCAACTTTGCATAAGTAAGAGCCATCTGTTCCAAACAAATATTCTATTCCGTCAATCGTCTGAACACCTGTTGCAAGTGCTCGACCATATTCAGGTTGATCAAAATAATAGAGTGTTCCATTAATCGTCAGCCATTCTTTTCTTGCCAGCGTACCATCGGTCTTTGCATAGTTGTAACCATAACCGTCGCTAATCCATCTATTTGTCTGGTAAACACCATATTCATCTACCCAATAGTATTTTTTTGATGTTGGATCCTGTACAATCTGATTACGAAGCATACAGCCATTCTCTACATAATAAGCACCTACCCAACCAGTATACGGCTCACCATTTCTGGTATAATAGCACTCGCCATCATGATAACTCCAGCCATCTTCCAGAGAAAGGCGACCTTTAATCGCTCCATTCTCATCAGTCATGATTAGCTCGTTATAAACAACTGCCTCCCCCTCAAGCATTGTCGCATCTAGCTTAAAGTAATATTGTACACCATTGATCTCTTTAAAACCAGTACATGTCTCTGCCGTCTCAGGATCTGCATAGTACCATGCACCTGCTCTATTAATCCAACCAGTTAATGCATCACCATTTTCACTGAGCCAGCGCTTCTTTGCTCTCACGGAACTAAGCATTCTTCCGCTCTTGTCAAACACATACCATTTGCCATCTGGAAGTTTGTAAGCGCCATCTGCCTTTGCAACTCCATTTTCAACATAATAATAAGTTCCGTTAACAAAACCCCAGCCATCATGGGTAATCTCTCCTAGTTTGGTGCCTTCCTCATCATAGATCGCGCAGATTCCATTTTCTTCACAGGCGCCCTCTTTTAAAATGCCGTTTTCAGAGAAATGATATAACTTTTCTCCAATCCAAGCATCTCCTGTTACAAGTTCACCAGATGGCTTTGCATAACACCAAGTGCCAGTACACAAATAGACCCAACCATTATCCTCCATTACACCATTTGAATCAAAGTAATAATATTTCCCATCAATATTGATTGGATGAGGACCATCATAGTCGATTCTTGCATCACAAATTTCCATATAGCCATACTCATTAAAGTAATACCATTTGCCATCAATATTTTTCCAACTATTTTTAAGTACTTGTCCATTGCTTACATAGACTTTAGAACGAAAACTCTCATATAATCCATCTTCTTTAATTGGTGTTACATGTCCCGCGAAATCAATTTTATAAGCTGCTCCATCAATTTCAATAAAATTAAACCCAGTTAGCATATATGGAGCCATGTAATAAGTATAACCTTCATACTCTATAAGTCCATACTTTGCACTAAAGTCTTCCTGTGTATAATACCATCTTTCATTTATCTTATGCCATCCTACTATCTGAATTAATTCGCCATTCTCATTTGCCCCGTAATAAGAATTGTCAATATATACGAAACCATTTATTATTAAATATCCACTATAATTGTCAAACAGATACTTTCTTCCCTGAATCTCAACAATTCCCCTTACTTTGCAAGAAGTTTCATCATAATAATACCAGTAGCCTTCGCTATCCTGATACCATTCTGATACATACAAAGTTCCATCTGCCTTCGCCCTGTGTTCTCCATTATACAGATCTCGAAACTCGCAATCCTGATACATGTAACCGTTATAATCAAATCCGTAATAATTTCCATCTATCTTAAGCACTTGATTATATACATATACATAGTGATCCACATACTGCCATCGTCCACTTTCCGATTTTACCCACCAGCAATTATCTGCTGATCTTGCTTCATTGTCTTCAGCATTGCTATTTAACGGTTCTGTTTCCAACTGTAATTCAGGCTCAGCTTCTGACTCTAATTCTTCAGATAAGTTTTCCTCAGATACAGCCTCCGTTACCTCTGATTGCTCCATTTGTGATTGTTCTACTTGTGATTCCTCTGCTTCTGATTCTAATGTCTCTGCCTGAGTCTCAATCTCTAGCAATGATTCTGTCTGAACACTTTCTGGTTCTGTAACTGACTCTGTCAAATCGCTTAGTTCAGTCTCAACTTCATGAGCTGCTACTGTCTCTTCCTGCTGAGTCTGTAATTCTTCAGATGCCATAACTGATGCCGGCATCGCCATTAACGCAACAACACTCAATACTCCTATTTGTTTTTTCGAAAATTTTCCTCGCATTTAGTAACCTTCCCCTTTCCAATTTTAAAATTTGTAAAAGATACGCTATGTTTTTCAGTATAAGGTTACTTCCGCAGAAATGTCAAGACATATAAAATCAACTTCATTGAATAATCTGTCTTTTATTTCTTTGGATGACATTTACTTTCACTTTACTGATACTTCAATGCTGTTAAAAACTTCTAAATCAAGTGTTATCTCGCGCAAAGGCTATTGATGAAGACAATATAGCAACCAAAATCACCTATCGTTTTTCGAAAATATTTATCGTCTTCTTCGTATCCTAGTGCATCTCTCCACTCAGTGTTTTTTCCCTGCGTCTTTAAATAGCGCGCCATCATGTTAAAATGAGTGATGACACTATTGTGGCAGGCTGTACGAAAAGAGTCCTGCTCCATCTTCTGGCTGCGATCTAAGCTCAGCCATTTTGCACGGATTTCAGCATATGTTGTTGCTTCTCCTATCAATTCATCGTACAGTTCCTGACCAACTGGATCATTTTCGATTTCTTTAAGCAATTTTTGATGCAGCTCTCTCATCTGATCAAATGTCAGACTCTTTGGTGTTTCTAAATAGTTTTCGTATGTGTTAGCCATGTTTTTTGCCTCCTATTTTTCTACAGTAGTGTCAAAATACTCAATCCCATCTCTTGGATAAAAATATGTGCGGATATATCCATCTGTAGAGACAATTACAAATTCATTTGTCTCTTCTATATAATAAACATCATCTCCATCTTCTTTTTCTAGCTTATGGAGTGCTCTGCTGTCAGATATAACGGCAGCTGCAGCCTTTTCATACTCTTTAGCTGATGCAAAGCCCATCTCAATGCCATGCTTTTCGAAGTGTTCCTCACATAGCGAATCACTTCTAAATGTGAGTGTGGATTTTGCAGACTGACTTGCCTGAGACGACTGTATAGTCTGAGTAACCTGTCCTGCCTGCCCAAATATATTATCTTGGCTATGATCATTTTCATACCAGCCAAAGTAAGCTGCAAATAACAAGATAATGGCAGCCAAAATTGGATAGCGTTTTTGTATTTTCTTCACTTTTTCTCCTTCGAAAAAAGCGAGCCATGCATACGCATGACCCGCTCTCACTTAGTCAATCAGTTGCCCAATTAACCTACATATTGTTTCAATCCACAGTCGGTAATTTCACAGAGTCTGACATGTCAGCACAAAGCCGACTGTGGCTTGCCTCATGTCAGTGGGGGATACCGATTTCTCTCCGCCCACCACTGCCGTTAATTTTCCAATAGCAATTCATCTCGCCACCTATAGAGGTGGGAGAATCCTTGCTATTATTGTTGAATTACTCAGCCTTCGGACCTGCAGCTACTAAAGCCTTACCACTCTCGTTGCCCTCATATTTCTTGAAGTTCTTTACGAAACGGCTAGCAAGATCCTTTGCCTTTGCCTCCCACTCAGAAGCATCAGCGTAGGTATCGCGAGGATCAAGGATCTTCGGATCTACACCTGGAAGCTCAGTCGGAACCTCGAAGTCGAACATCGGGATCTTCTTGGTAGGTGCAGTTGTGATGGAACCATCCAGGATTGCATCGATGATACCACGAGTATCCTTAATGGAGATACGCTTTCCGGTACCATTCCATCCGGTATTTACCAGATATGCCTTTGCACCGCTCTTCTCCATCTTCTTAACCAGCTCTTCTGCGTACTTGGTCGGATGCAGCTCAAGGAATGCCTGTCCGAAGCAAGCGGAGAAGGTTGGAGTCGGCTCAGTGATACCACGCTCGGTACCTGCTAACTTAGCTGTGAAACCAGACAGGAAGTAGTACTTAGTCTGCTCTGGAGTCAGAATAGATACTGGCGGCAGTACGCCGAATGCATCAGCAGACAGGAAGATTACGTTCTTTGCAGCCGGTGCAGCGGAGATCGGACGAACGATCTTCTCAATGTGAGTGATCGGATAAGATACACGAGTATTCTCGGTTACGCTCTTATCTGTGAAATCGATCTTGCCATTCTCATCAACAGTAACGTTCTCAAGAAGAGCGTTTCTCTTGATTGCATTGTAGATATCCGGCTCAGAATCCTTATCAAGGTTGATAACCTTTGCATAGCATCCACCCTCGAAGTTGAATACGCCGTTGTCATCCCAGCCGTGCTCGTCATCACCAATCAGAAGACGCTTCGGGTCAGTAGACAGAGTGGTCTTACCTGTTCCAGACAGACCAAAGAAGATAGCGGTGTTCTCACCGTTCATATCGGTGTTAGCGGAGCAGTGCATGGAAGCCATACCCTTTAATGGAAGGAAGTAGTTCATCATAGAGAACATACCCTTCTTCATCTCGCCGCCGTACCAAGTATTGATGATAACCTGCTCATGGCTGGTGATGTTGAATACTACTGCAGTCTCAGAGTTAAGACCTAATTCCTTGTAATTCTCAACCTTAGCCTTAGATGCGTTGTAAACAACGAAATCTGGCTTGAAGTTCTCCAGCTCCTCAGCTGTTGGGCGGATAAACATGTTAGTTACAAAGTGAGCCTGCCAAGCAACCTCTACGATGAAACGAACTGCCATTCTGGTGTCCTTGTTTGCACCACAGAATGCATCTACAACATACAGCTTCTTGTTAGAAAGTTCTTCCTGAGCGATCTTCTTTACTGCTGCCCATGCTTCTTCGCTTGCCGGATGATTATCGTTCTTATACTCGTCAGAGGTCCACCATACTGTGTCCTTAGAGTTCTCATCCATAACGATGAACTTATCCTTAGGAGAACGTCCGGTGTAGATACCAGTTCTGACATTAACAGCACCCAGCTCGGTAACCTGTCCCTTCTCATAGCCTTCCAGTTCCGGCTTTGTCTCCTCTGCAAACAGATCTTCATAAGAAGGATTGTATACAACTTCTGTAGTTCCAGTAATACCATACTGGCTTAAATCCACTTTTGCCATTTTACATTAACCTCTCTTTTCTTAAATATCTGTATATAATTGGTGGCTTTGGGGCAAACCAAAAAGCATCCCAATCTATCTATATTATTCCAGAATTTTCACTAAAAGTCAATTGCTTTTTTTACCAATTGGGCACATCTTTTTGCCATTTTTTAGGCTTTTTTGTTAAAAAATTAACATTGTGTTTAAACGCCATATACAAGCTGTCCAAGCCAGATGATAAATGGGATTGTTGCAGCAAATAAAATCGTAGACAGAAGCGTTGCCCTCGCACAAAGAGCTGGTTCCATATCGTGCTGAATTGCATATACGCTTGTCAGATTTGCCACCGGACATGCCACATAAATCAACACTGCCATTCTTAAATTCGGATCTAACGGAAGAAGTGCCATCACTACTAACATTATAAGCGGGCAAATCAAATTTCGGATTAATGAGATCACATACGCTCTTTTTTCTGTCACAATCTGAAGAAGATTTCCATCCGCAAGCATAACGCCGACGATGATCAGCGCCATAGGTGTTGTGATTCCTCCGATATTAGAGCAAACTGTCTGAAGCGGTCTTGGAAAATGCACATGAAAAATCAACATCAAAATGAGTGCAAGTGTGCTTATATTAAGCGGTGTTAAGAAAATCTTTGGATGAAATTTCTGCCTTGTAAAAAGAGAAATCTGAAGCGTGAAAAATAACAAATTAAATGCAATAATTCCTGCTGCACCATAAAGTGTTCCCCACTCTCCCATTAACGCAATACATAGAGGCATTCCAATAAAGGTGCAATTAGGATATGTGCACAGTCCCGTGTAGGCTGCACGCTTTTTTTCTGGCACGTGTTTTATTTTTGCATACAGCATACACCCAGCTGATGTAAGTGCCATACAGGAAAAAAGAAGCGCCACAGCAATGGCAACATTTACTATATCTTGTCCACTTGCCTCCATGCTGCTTGCTGACAGCACTGTAAACGGAAGAATGAGTGATGAAACAAGTTTTGAAAGATAGCGCTGCTGCTCTTTTGTGATCAGATTTTTCTTTCCAGCCACGTAGCCGACGATTACATAGCCAAAGATTATAAGAATCTGCTCAAACACAATTTGCATTGACATAAAATAGTCCCCCTTGTTTTTTTACAAATCCATTATACCGAAAGGATTCCCACAGCGCAATAAAAAACTCCCACCATTCCTTTCGGATGATGAGAGTCTTTTTTTCTATCAATCAATTTTAAAAAATCTTTTGCAGGCAATTATGCTGCATGTGTTCCGTTTGACGTGCCTGATGTCTTTGCGCACTCTGCTTCAAATTCACGCAGCTTTCTTGCTGCCTGTGGTGTAAGTGTCGTTGGTACCTGGATCTCGACAACCGCATACTGATCGCCGAAGACTTTGGAATCCTTCATTGATACAATACCTTTGCCTCTTAAACGGATCTTGCTGCCTGACTGAGTACCTGGTTTTATCTTGCAGATAACATCACCATGAATAGTCTGAATGCGAGCCTCGCCGCCAAATACAGCTGTTGTAAATGGAATCTGCACTGTCGTGTATACATCCATTCCTTCACGGCGAAATCCTAGCTTATCCTGTACAGTTACTTTAAGTAACAGATCGCCTGTACGGCCGTTTCTTCCGACATTGCCTTTTCCTTTAAGACGAATTGTCTTTCCTGTATCTATACCTGCCGGAATCTTAATTTCAAGTGTCTGAACCTTTCCATCAGAACCCTGCAGACGAACTCTCTTGTTTGCACCAAAGGCTGCTTCATCAAAGCTAACCGTAACTTCTGCTTTGACATCAAGGGAATTTGCTTCGTCTGCACCAGTTCCAAAGCCTGAACCATAATCAGATCCAAAGTCTGAATAACTACTGTAGCCATCTGCGCCCTGACCAAAACCAGAACCAAAGCCACTAGACGAATAGCTTCTTCTGCCTGAACTTCCAGTACCGCCAAAACCACCCTTAAAATGACCGCCGCCGAACAAATTTTTTAATATATCATCCATGTCGGCTTCATTTCCATTAAAATGATACTCCTGATAACCGCCGTTTTGGCCGGCATTCTTAAATCCGCCAAAACCACCAAAGCCGCCTGCTCCACCGGAATAGCTACCTGAGTAACCATTTGCGCCCTGACCAAAGCCTTCCTCAAATGCAGCATGGCCATACTGGTCATAAAGCTTACGCTTCTTCTCGTCACCGAGTACATCGTAAGCCTCATTTACCTCTTTAAAATGCTCTGCCGCTGATGCATCTCCTACATTACTGTCTGGATGATACTTCTTGGCTAATTTTCTATATGCTTTCTTTATTGCAGATGCGTCTGCACTGCGGCTGACGCCTAATACTTCATAGTAATCTCTTTTCATCACAGTTCTCACTCCTTTTTTATGAAACGCTCCAAATAAAGAGCTTCGTGCTTAACTGTTTCCAAATGGCAGAATGATATTGTTGTTCTGCTCTACATGTACTATAACACTTATTATTCTATCTGTCAATAAAATTCATAATTTATTTTGTGAAAGTTTTGCGATACCTACAGTTCACGCGTCATGCTATGAAAGACCTGCTTCAAGTGTCCGGCTCGTGAAATCCATTCACCTTCGGGCTTTGCCTCAATATTGGCTTCTATTTGAACTGTAGCGTCAATATCAATCACTTCTTCCCCGCGATAATTCCATACATCTCTGGTCTTCTGTCGCGGAATAGTCCCCACTCGAGGCGCTTTTGTGCTAGCTCTGCCAAATCAAATTCGCTATAAAGAATTTCTTCCTGATCGCGTGATGCTTCGCTTATAAGCTCTCCTGTTTCGTCTGCAATGAATGATGAACCATAAAAATTTAATGCAGATGTCTGGCCACCATTTCCTTCGCATGGCTCTACTGTTTCTGTTCCAATTCGGTTTGCTGCTATGACTGGCATCAGATTTGCTGCCGCATGACCCTGCATGACGCGTCTCCAGTGCGGCATGCTGTCGCACTCTAGGATTGGTTCGGAGCCGATGGCTGTCGGGTAGAGCAAAATTTCTGCACCTAAAAGTGCCATGCTGCGTGCTGTCTCTGGAAACCACTGATCCCAGCAGATGCCAATTCCGATTGTTCCATAGCGTGTTTTAAATGCCTTGAAGCCTGTATCGCCCGGTGTGAAATAAAATTTTTCCTGATAATAATGATCATCCGGGATGTGCGTTTTTCGATATACGCCAAGCAGTGTTCCGTCTGCGTCTATACATGCTACGGAATTATACAGATTGTTGACATCCTTCTCATAAAAACTGATTGGAAGAACAACCTGAAGCTCTTTTGCAAGGCGCTTGCCCATCTGAACTGCCTTATTTTCTTCTACTGTCTTAGCATACTGATAGAAATCGTAGCGGCGCTGCTGACAGAAATATTCGCGTTCAAACAGCTCTGGCAAAAGAATGACATTGGCGCCGTTTGCTGCGGCTTCTCTGACCATTTCTTCTGCATGCGAAAGACTCTCTTTTGGATTTGTGCTGCATTTCATCTGAATTGCTGCTGCTTTTATTTTACTCATGAATTTTCCTCTCTTCTCCACAAATATCGCGTACAGCGTCCGATTTCGCTATAAGGATATCATGCGCTGCTATTTCGTTTCAATCATCTTGGAATCTGCTGTGTTATGCAGTGAATATTTCCGCCTCCTGTCAGAATATCTCTCGCAAAAACAGGTATTACCTTTCGGTCTGGATTCCACTGCTGCATAAGCTGTACAGCTCGCTCATCGCTTTCCTTATTTTCACCGCCAAACACCGGCAAAATGATCGCATCATTTGAAAAATAAAAATTGACATAGGATGCTGCAAGACGCTCTCCAACTTCTCGCATATCCTCGCCTTCCTCAAATGTATAGCCGTCAAGATCCTCTTTTGTGATGCATATCGGATGATCTGGAATTGGAAGCTTATGAATAACAAGCTTGCGGCCTTTCGCATCTCGCACGTTTTCAAGATACGACAAGCTTTGATGTGACAGCTCATACTGAGGATCATCTTTATTGTCTGTCCACGCAAGCACTACCTCACCTGGGCGAAGAAAGGCACACACATTGTCTACATGCTCATTTGTCTCATCCTGATAAATTCCTCGCGGAAGCCATAATACCTTCTTGATTCCAAGAAAACGTGACAGCTGTTCTTCAATCTGTTCTCTCGAAAGATTTGGATTTCGTCCGGCACTTAACAGACAGCTTTCTGTCGTTAAAAGTGTACCCTCTCCATCGCTGTGAATGGAACCACCTTCTAATACAAATGGCGCAGCATCGTACCAGTCAAAGCCAAACTGATCTGCAAATGCACTGGCAAATGCATTGTCTTTTTCCCAGGAAGCATACAAACCATCGACATTTCCGCCCCACGCATTAAATTCCCAATTTACGGCTCGAATAACAGAATCACTAGCAGAACTTGAACTTTGATCTGAACCTTCTTTATTTGAATTTGCAGTATTGTGTTCATTTAATTTAACAAAAGTAGGTGCCACATCTCTTGCCCATGCATCATCGGTATCTGCAAAGAAAAGCTCAATATTGTCCTGCTGCATTATGTCCGCGTTTTTATTTTCTCCAAACAGCTTTTCTTGTGCAATTGGAAGTGTTTTTTTCGTGACCGCAACGTAGACCTTCTCACTCTGTGCTATGGCTTTGATCACTGCTGCAAATGCATTCCCTGCCGCTTTTGCCTCATATCCCCACGAACCTGGGCGCTTTGGCCATATTAGAATGCAGCCCTGATGCGGCTCAAACTCGCCGGGCATGTAAAATCCGTCCTCACTCGGAATTTGCTTTATCAATTTCATATAAATTTCTGATTCCTTCCTCTTTCTTAGATGAATTCTATACGCGTCAATGTTTGACGAAACCATTACACCGATGTCGTTTCATAACTCCACTAAGAAAGTCTATTTTTGAAATCTTCATATCCAAAGCACTTTACTGTCTCGATGGCGCCATCTTCATGAAGCAAGCAAATATCTGGCAGACCAATTCCATTAAATGTATTGTTTTTTACCATGGAATAAATTGCCATATCTTCAAATACAAGACGGTCTCCCACATGAATTTCATGGTCAAAGCTATAATCACCAATCACATCTCCAGCCAGACATGTCATGGATGAGAGGCGATATGTATAAGGCTTCTTACCAGCTTCATCGCCGCCTTTAAGCGGTGGGCGGTACGGCATCTCTAATACATCCGGCATATGACATGCTGCAGATGCATCCAATATTAGAATAGAAAGGTCATTGTCCACAATATCCTGAACCTCTGTTATCAGATAACCCGCGTTTAATGCAATTGCTTCACCAGGCTCCAGATATACTTCCAGATGATAGGTATCCTTTATTCGCTTTATAAGGCGAATCAGACGTTCAATATCATAGCCTGGTCTTGTGATATGATGACCGCCTCCGAGATTAAGCCATTTGATCTTCTTTAAATATGGTTCAAAAGACTTTTCAAAAGCGTTGAAGGTTGCCTCCAAATCATCAGAATCCTGCTCGCAGAGCGTATGCATATGAAGTCCTTCTATTTCTTTTGGAAGTGTTTCTGGAAATTTTGCGCGCACTACACCAAGACGTGAACCTGGTGCACACGGATCATATATTGCATGACCCTCCTGCGTGGAAAACTCTGGATTGACACGCATTCCGATACTTACACGATTCCCGTTTTCTCTCTGACTGTTATTATATTCAGAAATGATTTCTTTGTGCTTTTCAAACTGCGCAAATGAATTGAAAATGATATGATCACAGATCGTTACAAGCTCCTTCATGTCCTCTGTCTTGTAAGCTGGTGCAAAGACATGGTTTTCTTTTTTCATCTCTTCATATCCAAGCCTTGCCTCATAAAGACCGCTGGCGGTCGTACCACTTAAGTACGAACCGATCAGCGGATATACGCGAAACATTGAAAAAGCTTTCTGTGCCAAAAGGATATGACAGCCCGTCTCTTCTTCGACACGATGCAGACATTCCAGATTTTCTCTTAGCTTTTTTTCATCAACCACATAGGCTGGTGTTTTGATTGTTTCCCACATAGCTTCATTACTCCACGATCTGCGGATTTTCATCTACTACCCACGGCAGACCATAGCGGTTTAACATATCCATGTATGGATCTGGATCAAACTCTTCTACATTGAATACACCTGGCTTTTTCCATACCTTATCCATGACAAGTGCTGTTCCAATCATTGCCGGAACACCTGTTGTATAAGAGATTGCCTGGGAACCTACCTCGCGGTAGCACTCCTGATGATCACATACATTGTAGATATAGATGGTCTTCTTCTTTCCATCCTTAGTTCCTGTATAAATACAGCCAATATTTGTCTTTCCTACTGTTCTTGGTCCTAAGGAAGCCGGATCTGGCAGCAATGCCTTTAAGAACTGAATCGGAACGATCTCTTTTCCTTCAAAGTTAATAGGTGATGTGGAAAGCATACCAACATTTTCAAGGCACTTCATATGAGTCAGATAACTCTGACCAAATGTCATAAAGAAGCGAATGCGCTTTACACCTGGAATATTCTTTGCAAGAGATTCGATTTCCTCATGATGAAGCAGATACATATCCTTCTCACCAACCTGTGGGAAATCATATACACGCTTGATCTCCATCGGCTTTGTCTCTACCCAGTGACCATTCTCCCAGTAGGAGCCATTTGCAGAAACCTCTCTTAAGTTGATTTCCGGATTGAAGTTTGTTGCAAACGGATAGCCATGATCGCCACCGTTGCAGTCTAAGATATCAATTGTCTCAATCTCATCAAAATAGTGCTTTAATGCATATGCACTGAAAACACTTGTTACGCCTGGATCAAAGCCAGTTCCAAGAAGTGCAGTCAGACCTGCCTTTTCAAAACGCTCCTTATATGCCCACTGCCATGAATAATCAAAGTAAGCAGTGAAACCTTCATCCTTGCAGCGCTTTTCATAAATAGCTCTCCACTCTGGATCATCTGTATCCTCTGGCTCATAGTTTGCAGTATCAATATAGTCAACACCACATGCAAGACATGCATCCATAATGGTCAAATCCTGATAAGGAAGTGCAACATTCAAAACAGCCTGTGGCTTATAGGAATTGATTAATGCCTTTAACTCTTCTACGTTGTCTGCATCTACCTGTGCTGTTGTGATTACAGTCTTTGTGGTACCCTCAAGCTTTTCCTTTAATGCATCACACTTTGATTTTGTACGGCTTGCAATGCAGATCTCTGTAAAGGTGTCGCTGTTCTGGCAGCACTTATGAATTGCTACACCTGCTACTCCACCACATCCAATAATTAAAAGTCTTCCCATCGTTTTGTCCTCCTGTTTTATATTAGTTTTCCTCTTCTTCCAGCATATCCTCAACATATCGAGGAAGCATAAATGCACCCTTGTGCAGATTCGTGGTGTAATACCACGTTTTTATATTGCGCTCCTTCCAGCGTTCCACATTTAAATCTGTCAGCGGATGATATTTTTTTGACGTAAATCCAAACAGCCAATAACCTGATGCACATGTTGGAATATGTGCCTGATATACTCTGCTTATCGGAAAGCTGTGGCTTGCTTTTCGGTGCATGGCGCGGCATGTATCCTCATCTTCATCATAGAATGGACTTCCATGCTGATAAACCATGATGCCATCCTCTTTTAAAGCGCGATAGCAATTTCCATAAAATTCCTTCGTAAACAATCCTGCCGTATGACCTAACGGATCAATTGCATCATTTATAATCAGATCATATTGATCATTCTTTGAACGAAGAAAACGAAGACCATCTGCGTAAAAGACGCGCACACGCGGATCATCCAGACCTCTTGCATTGTCTGGGAAAAACTTCTTGCAGACATCTACAAATACCTCATCTGGCTCAACAACATCAATCTCTTCAATCTCTTTATAATAAGAAAGCTCTCTTGCTACGCCGCCATCTCCGCCTCCAATTACAAGCACACGGCGCACATTTGGATGAACTGCCATAGGCACATGAACGATCATCTCGTCATATACAAACTCATCTTTCTCGGAAAATACAATGCTTCCATCGGAGCTGATAAATCGGCCAAATTCCTTTGAATCAAACACGTCTATTCGCTGGAAATCGGTCTGCTCGCCGAACAGCTGCTTTTCCACTTTCACTGACATTTTTACCTTGTCAGTATGATAATCTGAAAACCAAAGCTCCATTTTTTATCCTTTCAGCTGCCACATTTTATTCTGCAGCCTTATAATACATTTAAATACTCTACTGCTGGATCTTCCGTTCCCTGCATAGAACAGCCCTTTTCCTTTGCATAAAGTACATATTCAATAATTTCGTCTGTAATAAGCTCGCCTGGTGCCAAAATCGGGATTCCCGGCGGATAACACATGACAAATTCGGCACAAATGCGGCCAGATGTCTCTCTAATTGGAAGGCGTGTCTTTTCTGAATAAAATGCTGTCTGCGGTGATACAAGTACCTTCGGATTAATGTACTCTGTATTTAACATACTAGCCGGGTCCTTTGAATACAAACGCTTTATATCGGCAAGTGCACCAACAAGACGCTCTATATCCTGAATGCGGTCTCCAATAGAAATATAAGCTAAAATATTTGCTATATCACCAAGCTCAATCTGAATATCATACTCATCACGAAGCAAATCATAGACTTCGATTCCCGCAAGACCAATATCTCTTGTGTAAACAGAAAGCTTTGTGACATCAAAATCATAAACGCTTCCTCCATTGATTAAATCCTTGCCGTAGGCATAATAGCCGCCAATCGCATTGATTTCATCACGGGCATACTCTGCCATTTTTGCGACCTTTGCGAAGGATTCTTTTCCGCGAAGTGCCAGATTTCTTCTGGAAATGTCAAGGCTTGACATCAACAGATATGATGCACTTGTTGTCTGTGTCAGGTTAATGATCTGACTGACATACTCCCAATTTACGTTCTTTCCCGTTAAAAGGATGGAGCTTTGCGTCAGGCTTCCGCCTGATTTGTGCATGGAGACTGAGGCCATATCTGCTCCTGCATCCATCGCGCAGACTGGAAGATTTTCTCCAAAATAAAGATGCGTTCCATGCGCCTCATCTACAAGCACCTTCATGTCATGTGCATGTGCCACCTTTACAATGGAACGAAGATCTGAACAAATTCCATAGTATGTCGGATTATTGACAAGGACAGCTACTGCCTTTGGATGTTCAAGAATCGCCTTTTCTACCTCGCTTACCTGCATACCAAGTGAGATTCCCAGACGATTATCCATCTCCGGATTTACATATACTGGAATTGCACCGCAAAGCACAAGTGCATTTATTACACTCTTATGAACATTTCTCGGCAAAATGATTTCATCTCCTGCCTTGCAGACAGAAAGCACCATACCCTGAACAGAGGACGTTGTTCCTCCAACCATAAAAAATGCATGATCGGCACGAAATGCCTCTGCCGCTAACTCTTCTGCCTCCTTAATTACTGAAACCGGATGACACAGATTATCAAGCGGCTTCATGGAATTGACATCAAGACTGACGCATTTTTCACCAAGAAGCTCGACTAATTCCGGGTTTCCACGTCCTCTCTTATGTCCTGGCACATCAAACGGAACCACTCTTCGTTTCTTTAGCTTTTCAAGCGCCTCATAAACTGGCGCGCGCATTTGTCCTTTTTCCATTTGCCTACAGTCCTCTCAATTTGATGACCTGTTTCTTTTATAAAAAAAGGAACAGGCTGCATCACCTGTTCCGTAAAGTCCTATGTATCGTTTTTTCGCACGCATGCTTTTGCCCAGATGTGCATCCGATTATTATTGACCGTTTCACAAGTGATGTTTCGACCGGATGAGCACACTACTGTGCCATGTCCCGTCAACTTATAAAATTTGAGCTTCTAACTCAATCAATAACGCGGTTTAAAAACCACAATCGGCAACTGCCCCGCCTGTCCGTATGGGCTTAATCCTCATCATTAGATGCGGATAGGCATGCGCAATAAAACGCGCTATTTGTAATATAACACGTTTGTTTCAAAAATGCAATTGTTTTTTTTTACATTTTCAGTTTTTGTTAATAGATGTTTCTTTATCCGTATATGTTCAAAAAAGCAATCTTTTTATGAACATATATATTAAACCAAATTATTTTCTTCTTGCAAACGTCCTCTTTTCTCCATTATAATAGCAGAAACAGGAAGAAAATAATATAATTTTCAGCTAAAATTTACCAAGGAGGTCATTATGCCAATCGATATGAAAGCGGCGATTTGCCGTTCTGCTTCCGAACTTTTAACAAAAAAGCGTACTAAAAAACTTACAGTTAAGGATATCGTTGAGGAGTGCGGCATCACACGCCAAACCTTTTATTATCATTTTCAGGATATTCCAGATCTTATCTGCTACATGATGGAGCAGGGTTCTAAGGAGCTTTTGGAAAATTGTCTTGCCCAGCCAACGCTTGAAGATAAAATTCGTTACCTGTTAAGCGTTGCGCTTAATGCCCATCCACTGATTCAGCGCACCATTTCTACCAGCTATCAAAGTGAGCTTGAGCCACTTTTACTTGAACAATTTTATTCTTTTTTCGATCAGCTGACTAACGAATCTGCTTCTTCCTCTCTTGTTTCAGACAGCCTGACATCATCACAAAGAAAGCTTCTCCTTCGCTATCACAGTCTCGCTTTTTTAGGTCTTGTCCGCACTTGGTCTAAGGATGATTCCGCTCACATGGATGAAATCGTACGTGATCTGGCTCAATTCTTTACAAAAGTCGGGCGGGAAAGCCCACGGTTTTAACCGTGGGAGTATGTCAAAAACAAAACACACTAATAAATCTTTTTACACTTTTTAAATTCTGTCCATACACAATACAAATTGTGACTATTGTTTTGATGTGCCTTTCTTTCTATAATAAAACTAGCAAAGAAAAGGAGGCACGATGCTATGTTTGCTGCAAAAATGATTGAACTTGACGAAAAACTCCGTCATCTCCATGAACGAATTGACGATGGTGAACACGAAGATATCTCCGCACTGATGTGTGAATTAAATGCTCTGACAGAAGAATATAATTTGGAGCAGGATGCAATACGCTATCGTCTGAAGGAATGTAAAGTACCCAAAATTCAGGCTCTTATCTCCATGTACAATGACGTCCAGGAACGAATGCACAATGCCGCCGAGAGCGACCCCGAAGCTACGTGGAATGAAAATGCTGAAAACACTGCGCTGCTTGCGGAATACGCGCTTGATTTTGCAATTCTCGCTGCTGACCGCGCACTACTTCTATCCTTAAAGGCAATTCAGGAGCAGAAAGAGGCCAGCAAAATTGAACTCCAGCAAAATAATCTTGTTTAAAACTAAGAAAGGGGTACTACCATGAAAGAGGTAAAATCACCAAAGAAACCGTTGATTTACTATTACGTGATTGTCCTGCTTGTACTGGCTGCATTCAATTTCTTCGTCTCCCCGCTTTTATTATCGCGTCAGGTGACTGAGGTTGACTACGGAACATTTATGAGTATGACGGAAAAGAAAAACATCGGACGCGTTGAGGTTGAGGATTCTCAGATCATCTTTACCGATAAAAATAATGACAACATATACAAAACAGGTGTCATGGATGATCCAAATCTCACAGAACGACTTTATCAGTCCGGTGCAACCTTCTCAAAAGACATCGAGCAGACAATGTCTCCTATCATGAGCTTTCTATTAACCTTTATTCTTCCGATGGTTATCTTCGTTGTTCTTGGACAATACCTTGGAAGAAAGCTTTTAGAGCAAGCTGGTGGAAAAAATTCCATGGCATTTGGCATGGGAAAGAGCAACGCCAGAGTTTATGTTCAGTCTACTGAAGGCATCCATTTTGATGATGTTGCCGGTGAAGATGAGGCAAAAGAAAATCTTGCTGAGATTGTTGATTATCTTCATAATCCCAAAAAATATACTGATGCCGGTGCCTCTATGCCTAAAGGTCTGTTGCTTGTAGGCCCTCCTGGAACTGGTAAAACAATGCTTGCAAAGGCTGTTGCCGGTGAATCCGGTGTTCCTTTCTTCTCAATTTCCGGTTCGGAATTTGTTGAAATGTTCGTTGGTATGGGTGCTTCTAAAGTCCGCGATCTTTTTAAACAGGCAAAGGAAAAAGCGCCTTGTATTGTCTTTATTGATGAGATTGATGCTATTGGTAAAAAACGTGATGGTCAAGTAGGCGGAAATGATGAGCGCGAGCAGACATTGAATCAGCTGCTGACAGAAATGGATGGGTTTGAAGGAAATAATGGTGTCATAATTCTGGCTGCCACAAACCGCCCTGAATCTCTTGATCCGGCTCTGACACGTCCTGGACGTTTTGACCGCCGTGTTCCTGTAGAACTTCCTGATTTAAAGGGACGTGAAGCAATCCTTAAGGTTCATGCAAAGAAAATCAAGCCGGCAGATGATGTTGACTTTCATACAATTGCAAGAATGGCATCTGGTGCTTCCGGTGCTGAGCTTGCAAATATAGTAAATGAAGCTGCTCTTCGCGCTGTACGTCAGGGACGAACTATTGTCCATGAGGCTGACCTTGAGGAAAGTGTTGAGGTTGTTATTGCTGGTTATCAAAAGAAAAATGCAGTTCTCTCTGATCAGGAGAAAAAGGTAGTTGCTTACCATGAAATCGGTCACGCACTTGTAGCTGCACTGCAGTCTCACTCTGCACCAGTTCAAAAAATCACGATCATCCCGCGTACCTCTGGTGCTCTTGGCTACACTATGCAGGTTGAGCAGGGTGACAAATATTTGATGACAAAAGAAGAAATTGAAAATAAAATCGCAACCTTTACAGGCGGCCGTGCCGCTGAGGAAGTAGTTTTCAATCAGATCACTACTGGCGCTTCTAATGATATTGAGCAGGCAACAAAACTTGCTCGCGCCATGATTACACGCTATGGTATGAGTGATGAATTTGATATGGTTGCCCTTGAGACTGTAACAAATCAGTACCTTGGCGGTGACGCTTCTCTTGCATGCTCTGCTGATACACAAAAGGAAATTGACCGTCAGGTAACTGAACTTGTGAAGAAACAGCATCAAAAGGCAAAGAAGCTTCTTCTTGATAATCGCGACAAACTGGATGAATTATCGAATTATCTATATGAGAAAGAAACGATTACAGGAGAAGAATTTATGGAAATCTTAAACAGAGATTCAAATACTGCTTCAGGAGGTGAATTAAAATGAGAAATCGTTCCCGTTTCGGCTGGATTGAGCTGATCGAAGGAATACTTTTGATTATTCTTGGAATTTTCTCTTTTCTTCGTCCAGACAGTATGTTATCCGGCTTTGTCATGTTCTTTGGACTTATTGCACTTTGTATCGGAATCCTCGACATTATCTTTTATGTCAGAACAGAGGAACATGTCGGCTTTGCGCCAACTATTGCTCTTATATCCGGATGCTTAAGCGTTCTTGCTGGTCTGATGCTTCTTGTATATCCTGGTGCTGTGAAATGGGCTTTTTCACTTTTCTTCCCGATGTGGTTTATCGCCCATTGCATTTCACGACTGTCACAGCTGCCAATGATACGCATTTGGACAGTAAAATGGCATTATTACTTTATTATGATTGCAAATATCATTGGTCTTTTTCTTGGCATTTTCATGCTGATTCGTCCTGTTGCTGCACTCATATCACTTAGCTATCTAATTGGAATTGATTTAATTTTACTAGGCATTGATTCCATCATCCTCGCATTTAGTAGGATGGGAAGTGACTGGTAATCCCATACTTTTTATAATGGAGTCTGCAATTTGTTCTGCGGACTCCTTTTTTTGATCCTTCTGCCACTTTAAAAAGACATTTAATAATGCACCGCCATAAAAATAAAGCTCATACTCTGGAATTTTATACTTTGGCATAATTCTCTTGCTCATGTAATCATTCATCGCATCCCACAGAATATATTGCAACTTTGCATCTACCAGCTTTCCAATAAACATCTCATACTGATCGAAATATTTCAATGCATGAACGATGCTGCTTCTATCATGAAAGCGTCCTATCTTTTCTGTTCTGCACTCACGTATATATCCAGCAACTATCTCGTGAAAATAATCAGACAGCGCGTCTTCCTTTGTCTCATAATAATGATAAAATGTCATTCTTGATACGCCAGCCGTCTTTACAATATCTGAGATTTTAATTTTCTCATATTCTTTTTTATCCATCAAAACGAACACGGCTTCCCCTATACACATCCTGGTAAACCGTGTTCGTTTATTATGTTCTCTAGAAAATAAATTGACCACTATACTATACCTCCAAAATAAGCATTCCCTCTATTCACCCTATTTTTATGATACTAGGGTCAAAAGCTCCAAAAGCCGTTCGTGCTTGCACGATAAAGCTTTTGAGCTTGGGACCCGCAAAAACATGAGGATGCAGCGATTTTCAAAGAAAATCAGCGAATCCGAATGTTTTTAGAATTGCGAAAGTTGCATAGCAACGGAGCAATTCGTGGGTATCGGTTGGGGGCAAAATACCTTTTGACCCCAACATCATTTTTTCAGTATAGCACATTTTTTTTAATCATGAAAGTAAAGATTCTATTACATCTTCTGCATATTCAAGATGATCACATCTCCACGCATCTGCCCCGCAGAAAACAAGACCATTTTTTGCATCGCCCGTGACTGAGGTAATCAGCGCATCTGTAATACAATATGGAATCTTATCTGGACGGCAATTTTTCAGACAGCCTCTGCAGCGCACTGGCGCTATGCGTCCTCCAGACATAATGGTATCACTAAATTTATTTCTGACAGCTCGTCCCGGAAGACCAACAGGACTGTCAATCAAAATAATATCTTCCTTTGATGCATCAAGATAAGCCTTCTTAAAAGCATCTGATGCATCACATTCATATGTTGTAACGAAACGAGTAGCTGCCTGAATCGCGTCCGCTCCTAACGAAAAAGCATGATCTGCTGCTTCCTTTGTGCTTATTCCTCCTGCTAAAACGACTGGAATTTCTTTGTTAAAACGCGCTGCATACTCACGGCAGACTTTAATAATATTACGCACCTCTTTTTCATAGACATCAAAGGTATAATAGGATAGCTGATCTTTTGCAAATCCAAGATGACCACCAGCAAGCGGTCCTTCAACAATCACAAAATCTGGTGCACAGTGATGTTTTTTCTCCCAATAATGAAAGATTACACGTGCCGATTTTTCAGTTGAAACGACTGGTGCAAGCGCTGGTGCCGGCAAAGATTGATCCATATCTTCCATTGCCTTAGCAACAATTTTAGGAAGATCAACTGGAAGACCTGCTCCGCATACGAGAAAATCCGTTCCTGCCTTAACAGCAGCCCTCACATACTCTTCGTAATGCTGCATGGCAACCATAATATTAAAACCGATTATGCCATCCTTGCTTATTTTTCTTGCTTTATCAAATTCACTTTTGATTGCGCGAAGATTTGCCTCAAACGGATCTTTGTCAAATTCAGGATCTAAAAATCCAATCTGTGCTGCTGATATCGTGCCGGCTCCTCCTGCCTTTGCGACTGCACCAGCCAGTCCAGAAAGACTTACACCGACACCCATACCGCCCTGAAAGATCGGCTTTTTCAGCTCTTTATTTTTTATTTTTATCATATTTTATTTCCTGCCAAAATCAATATTTACGAAATCTCTGATAGCGGTGTTCGCACAGCTCTATGCTGTCCATACTGCCATATTTTAATAAAAACTGATCAATCTGGCTGCGAAGTACCTCTGCCACATCTTCCATATGATCCTTTGAAAAATGTGCTGGTTCCTCAAATACACGCTCGACAATTCCTGCCTTTTTCAAGTCGGCAGCTGTAAGCTTCATACTGTCAGCAGCCTCCTTTGCACGCTTGCTGTCTTTCCAAAGAATACTTGAAAATCCTTCAGGAGAAAGGATGGAATATACTGCATTTTCCATCATCCATACCTCATCTGCTACTGCAAGCGCTAGCGCACCGCCGCTTCCGCCCTCTCCAATCAAAATGGAAAGAATTGGTGTCTTTAAAGATGACATTTCAAAAAGATTTCTTGCGATTGCCTCTCCCTGGCCATGCTCCTCTGCTTCAATTCCACAGGCAGCGCCTGGCGTATCGACAAAGCAAAGAATTGGACGATGAAACTTTTCAGCCTGCCTCATCAAACGAAGTGCCTTTCTATAACCTTGCGGGGAACACATGCCAAAATTTTCATTTTTCTCCTGCGCAATCACAGTGACAGGCTTACCATCAAAAAAGCCAATTCCCGCCGTAACAGCTTTATCATCTGTCATTATTCGATCACCATGAAATTCATAAAACTGATCAATTAGTGCATTAATATAATCATAACCTATAGGACGTTTTTTATCGCGTGAAAAGCAAACGCGGTCCCATGCCGAATATTTTTTCTGAATATTTTCTTCTGCTGCTTTGACATTTTCAATTTCATTTTTTTCTGCAAAAGAACTTATCTTCAATTCAGCCGATACACTATGAAGATGCAAAAGGTCTGTCAGCACTTTCTTTTGCTCATGACGCTCAACAATGCGATCCACAAAGCCATGCTCAAGCAAAAATTCTGCTCGCTGAAAGCCTGCCGGAAGGCGCTGTCCTGTCGTCTGCTCTATCACACGAGGTCCCGCAAAACCAATAAGTGCCTTTGGCTCTGCCAAAATAATATCAGCCTCCATAGCAAAGCTTGCCGTCACACCGCCTGTTGTTGGATCTGTAAGCACACTTATGTATAAAAGTCCTTCATCACTGTGACGCTTAAGCGCAGCTGATGTCTTTGCCATCTGCATAAGAGATATAATTCCCTCTTGCATTCTTGCACCGCCAGAGCATGTAAAAATGATAATAGGCAGCTTCTTTTTTGTTGCTTCTTCTGCTGCACGCGTAATTTTTTCGCCTACTGCCTCTCCCATGCTTGCCATCATAAAGCGGCCATCCATCACGCAAAGCACACACGGCTCACCGCCTATTGTACATTGTCCTGTTACAACAGCTTCTTTTAATCGTGTCTTTAACCTAGCAGCAGCAATTTTTTCCTCGTACCCTTCAAACTCCATGGGATTTTTGCCCACAAGATCCTGATCCCATTCAAGAAAGCTTCCCTCATCTGCAATTCGTGCAATACGCTCCTGTGCACGGACACGAAAATAGCCATTGCAGCTTGGGCAGACATAGAAATTTTTTCTGACATCCTCTGCTACTATCGCCTTTTTGCACATGCTGCATTTGCAAAGAAGACCTTCTGGCACCTCCGGTTTCTTGCGGATTCCGGCAAATGGCCGCACCAATGTCTTTTTAAATACATGATCGAGATTCATAATTTATGCCTCCTGCTGAATACGGTCAATAAATTCAATGTCAATATTTCCTGCCAGAAAATCCGGATGATTAAGCAGCGCATACTGATAATTGACATTGGTATCAACGCCCTCTATGATTACCTCACCAAGCGCACTTTGCATTTTTTGGATTGCTTCACGTCTGTTTTTTGCCCACACACTTATCTTTGCTATCATTGAGTCATAATATGGCGGAATTGTATAGCCGCTGTAAATTGCAGAATCAATGCGCACTCCCTTGCCGCCTGGCAGATGAAGTCCTGTAATAGTTCCCGGACATGGCAAAAAATTCTCCTCTGGACGCTCTGCATTTATTCGTACCTCAATTGCATGGCCACTAATCTTTACCTGATCCTGTGTATAGGAAAGCTTCTTTCCATCAGCGATTCGAATCTGCTCTTTAATCAGATCTATTCCTGTGATCCACTCTGTAATTGGATGCTCCACCTGGATTCTTGTATTCATCTCCATAAAATAGAAGCTGCCATTTTGCTCAAGCAAAAATTCAATTGTTCCAGCATTAACATAACCTGCTGCCTTGGCTGCACGCACTGCTGTCTCTCCCATTCTTTGACGAAGCTCTGGCGATAATGCTGCACTTGGTGCCTCCTCGATCATCTTCTGATGATTTCTTTGAATAGAACAGTCACGCTCACCGAGGTGAATTACATTTCCATAAGAATCTGCAAGAATCTGAAATTCAATATGGCGCGGTCTTGTAATAAAATGCTCAATATACATAGCATCATCGCCAAATGACTGCTTTGCCTCTGCCTGTGCTATCGCAAAATTTTTTACAAACTCTTCTTCATCCTTTGCCGTGCGCATTCCCTTGCCGCCTCCGCCAAGGACTGCCTTAATCATAACTGGATAACCAACCTTTTTTGCAGTCTCTTTCGCATCCTTTTCATCATACACTGCATGATCACCGCCAGGTATAACTGGCACACCGGCACTAATCATAGTCTCTCTGGCAGCCTGCTTGTCACCAAGTTTAGCAATCACATTAGAATCTGGCCCGATAAAAATAATATTGCATTCTTCACACAGTTTTGCAAAGCGGCTGTTTTCCGACAATAATCCAAAGCCTGGATGAATGGCCTCTGCACCTGACACAATTGTTGCACTTATGATACGCTCCATTGACAAGTAGCTCTCGCTAAGCTTTGCCGGTCCGATACAAATTGCCTCATCTGCAAGCTTCGCATGAAGCGCATCCTTATCGGCCTCTGAATAGACTGCTACCGTTTCAATCCCCATCTCTCGGCAGGCACGAATAATGCGCACTGCAATCTCTCCCCGGTTTGCTACAAGAACTTTCCTGATCATGTTATCTCCTATCCTATCATAAATGTTAACTCAGCACGGACAACTACCTTGCCATCCACGCTTGCAACTGCCTCTCCAATACCGACAGGTCCTTTTGTCTTGATGATCTTTGTCTCAAGACGTACCTTATCACCAGGCACTATTTTTCCGCGAAAACGGCACTTGTCAATTCCGCCAAAGTAAGCTGTTTTTCCCTTATTTTCTGGAAGTGAAAGAATTGCAACTGCACCCGTCTGCGCCAGTGCCTCGATTGTCAAAACACCTGGCATAACTGGTTCCTGCGGAAAATGACCGGCAAAAAACTCCTCACGGTATGATACACATTTATATCCAACAGCATACTCACCCGGTACATAATCCTCTATGTAATCAATTAATAAGAACGGATGGCGATGCGGAATAATATCTTTAATCTGGTTAATATCTAAATGATTCATATTCTGATTCTCCAATTTTTGGCTTAAGCTTCTTCTATAATAAACAGCTTCTGACCGTACTCGACAGCATCACCGTTTTGTGCACAGATTTCTTTTACAATGCCATTTTGTTCGCAGATAATCTCATGCATCAGCTTCATTGCCTCTACAATACCAAGCGTCTGACCCTTCTTTACGCGGTCACCTACTGATACAAACGGTGCTTCTCCTTCTCCCGGTGCCGTATAAAAGATACCAACAAGAGGAGAATCAATATATTTGTCAGATGATGCTTCATCTGTCTTTTTTGATGTATCTGCGTCAAAAACATCCTCACAATTTTGAACAATGGCAAATTCTGGCGCTGCGTTTTTTGCTGCTTTCTGCTGCACAACGATTTCCTTTGCTGCATTTTTCTTTAGGCGAAGCTTTATCTCTCCTGTCTCGTAGCAAAAATCATCCAGCTTTGACTTTGATACGTGATCTATCAGCTTTAAAAGATCGTCCAATTCCATATGACTTTTACCACCTTTACGCATTTTCGTATTTCTTTATTAAAATTGAAGCATTATGGCCGCCAAATCCAAGTGAATTGCTCATCGCATAGACAACATCTTTTTCCTTAGGCGCCCCAATTGTGTAGTCAAGATCACATTCCTCGTCAGTCTCTTTTGTGCCCATCGTCTGATGAATGTAGCCTTCCTCAACAGACTTTGCACATACAACAAACTCGACGCCTCCTGCTGCTCCAAGCAAATGACCTGTCATGGATTTTGTTGAATTGATGCAGACATTTTTTGCTGCCTCTCCAAATGCCAACTTAATTGCACGCGTCTCAAAAAGATCATTGTGATGCGTTCCAGTTCCGTGTGCATTGATATATGTGATTTCTTCTGGAGCAGCCTTTGCCTCTGTCATGGCAAGCTCCATTGCCTTAGCTGCACCGCTTCCATCTTCGCACGGTGAAGTGATATGGAATGCGTCTGCTGTAGCTCCATAGCCTACTACCTCTGCATAGATATGAGCACCGCGCGCTTTAGCATGTTCAAGCTCCTCAAGAACAACTACACCTGCACCCTCTCCTAAAACAAAGCCTTTTCTGTTTTTATCAAACGGAATTGATGCATACAGCGGATCATCTGATGTTGAAAGAGCAGTCAGTGACTGAAATCCTGCAATTCCTGTCGGGCAGATACTGCTCTCTGCACCGCCTGCAAACATAATATCAGCATCATCATACTGAATTGCACGAAATGCATCTCCAATGCAGTGTGTACCAGATGCACAAGCTGTTACGACATTTGTGCACTTTCCGCGAAGTCCAAGCTGAATTGAAACATTTCCTGCTGCCATGTTTGAAATCATTCTAGGAACCATAAGTGGATTAACACGGTTCACCTGTCCCTTTAAAATCTTTTCATGCTCTGATTCCATCATCTCAAGAGAACCAATTCCTGAACCTATCACAACGCCTGCGCGAAATGCATCCTCTTTTGACAGGTCAAGACCTGAATCCTCAAGCGCTTCTTTTGATGCCGCCACAGCATAGTGTGAAAAGCGATCCATTCTCTTTGCTGCCTTAAAATCCATACGATCTGCTGCCTTAAAATCCTTTACCTCGGCAGCAAGCGTAACTTTATAACCAGTCGTGTCAAAACGAGTGATCGGTCCGATTCCTACCTTTCCCTCGCGGATTCCCTTCCAGAACTCCTCTACTGTATTTCCAATCGGAGTCACAGCGCCCAAGCCTGTCACAACTACTCTTCTTTTCATCAATTCTCCTTGCCTTTCTGCTATGTTATTATAGATTACATTCCGCCATCGACCTGAATGACCTGACCGGTAATATATGACGCATCATCTGACGCCAGAAAGGCCACTGTTTTTGCCACATGCTCTGGCTTTCCAAATTTGCCTGCCGGAATCTGGCTAAGAATCTGATTTCTTACCTGCTCGCTTAATTTCTGCGTCATATCAGTTTCAATAAAACCTGGTGCTACAGCATTTACGGTGATGCCACGCGATGCAAGTTCCTTCGCTGCTGATTTTGTAAGACCTATAACACCAGCCTTTGATGCCGCATAATTTGCCTGTCCTGCATTTCCAAAAATACCAACTACAGAAGAAATATTAATAATTCTTCCGCTTCTTTGACGAAGCATTGGACGCGCCACAAGACGCATCGTATGAAAAGTTCCCTTTAAGTTTGTATCAATGACTGCGTCAAAATCCTTCTCTGATATACGCATCAAAAGGTTGTCACGCACGATTCCTGCGTTGTTGACTAAAATATCAATTCGACCATATTCGCTGATGATATTATTTATAAAAGCTTCGCACTCAGCTGCATCTGCCACATTGCACTGCACCCCTACAGCCTTGCCGCCTGCCTGTGTAATTTCATTTACCGTCTCATCAGCTGCCTGTTTTGAGCCATTGTAATTAACAATTACAAATGCTCCTTTAAGCGCAAGCTCCTTTGCAATGGCTCTTCCGATTCCGCGGGATGCCCCTGTTACGACTGCAATTTTTTCTTCTAACATACTTCACCTCACGCCTTTGACAGACATTTTTCAAGTGCTGTGGCATCCTCGAAAGAGGATACGTTATATACAGTTGCCTTTGGTGCAATCTTTCTCATAAAACCTGCAAGTGTCTTTCCAGGTCCTATCTCAACAAAAGTATCCACACCGTTTTCAAGCATTGTCTCGATACTTTGCTGCCAGCGAACAGAGGAATAAATTCCTTTTGCAAAAAATGTACTGATCTTTTTACTGTCTGTCACTATTTCGGCAGTCGCATTTGCAATATAAGGAACCTGCAACGGTGAAAATGACATTGATTCCATCTCCTTAAGCAGTGCTTCTCCTGCTGGTTTTAAAAGCAGGGAATGAAATGGTCCGCTGACTTTAAGTTCCACAACACGCTTTGCACCTGCCTCTTTTAATGCTAAAGATGCCTGCTGCACCTCATTAGTCAAACCAGTTATTACTATCTGACCAGGACAGTTATAATTTGCGATCCATACATTTTCAAAGCTTTCAAGAATTTCTTCTATTTTTTTTGCATCTAATCCTAAAACAGCTGCCATTGCGCCTTCACCGGTTGGAACGGTATTCTGCATCAAAATTCCTCTGCGGCGCACTAACTTTATAGCATCTAGCTCGTTCATGCCGCCTGCTGCTGCAACTGCTGCATACTCTCCAAGGCTTAAGCCTGCTGTGATGTCAGGATTAATTCCACGTTTTTTTAATTCCTGCACAATTGCAAGGCAAACGCTTACCATACATGGCTGTGTGTACTCTGTCAGGTTAAGTTCTTCGTGCTCGCCAAAACACATCTCTTTCAAATCAAAGTCAAGAATTTCTTGTGCGTTGTCAAAAAAAGATCTTGCTGCTTCACTGTTTTCATAGAAATCTTTTCCCATTCCAGCTTTCTGCGCACCCTGTCCAGGAAAAATAAATGCAAGCTTACTCATAACATGCCCCTTTCTCAAGAAGCTTTGATGCCTCAGCCACAATATTTTCAATGACCTCCCTGCAAGTTAACTCCTCTTTGATCATTCCTGCAATCTGACCAGACATGACACTTCCATTTTTTACATCGCCTTCTACAACAGCCTTTCTAAGACCGCCTAACGTCAGATACTCAAGTTCCTCTAGCGTTGCACCTTTCTTTTCCAGATCAAGATACTGCTTTGTCATTTCATTTCTAAGTGCTCTGACTGGATGACCAGTGCTTCTGCCTGTTACTTTCGTATCAATATCCTTTGCTTTTAAAATCTTATCCTTATAATTTTGATGTGCCCAGCACTCCTTTGTCGCAACAAAACGAGTTCCCATCTGTACACCGCATGCCCCAAGCATAAAAGCTGCTGCAAGACCTCTGCCATCTGCTATTCCGCCTGCCGCAATAACTGGAATATTCAATGCGTCAACTACCTGCGGAACAAGTGTCATTGTCGTACTCTCACCAATATGACCACCTGACTCACATCCTTCTGCAACAACAGCATCTGCTCCTGCTCGCTCCATTCTTTTTGCTAAAGCAACGGATGCAACGACTGGAATCACCTTAATGCCCTTTGATTTCCAGAGTGCCATATAGCTCTCTGGATTTCCTGCACCTGTCGTAACAACACTTACGCCCTCCTCTGCAACTACCTGTGCAATCTCTGGCGCATACGGACTCATAAGCATGACATTGACGCCAAACGGCTTATCTGTCAGCTGCTTTGTCAGGCGAATCTGTTCTCTGACCCACTCAGCCGGTGCATTTGCGGCACCAATAATACCAAGTCCGCCTGCATTTGATACTGCTGCTGCAAGCGTATGTTCCGCCACCCATGCCATTCCGCCTTGAATGATTGGTGCCTGGATTCCAAGCAATCTGGTTAATTCTGTCTGCATCCTTTTTTCCTGCCTTTTCTCGTTTCTCATTTATAATCATGAACATACTCTTGTTTCATGATCGTATATTATTTACTCTTTATGACTCTGAATATAATCGATTACATCAGCAACAGTCTCAAGCTGACCCAGATCATCAGTTGGAATTTCAATTCCATAGTTTTCCTCAAGTGCCATTACCATCTCAAATAAATCAAGAGAATCTGCCTTTAAATCATCCTTGAAAGAGGACTCCATTGTAATGCTGTCTTCCTCTACACCTAAGTTTTCTGCTACAATAGTCTTAATTTCTTCAAACATTTTCATTTCTCCTTTATAATAAATTATTGTTTTACCGTTTTTTGCGGTTTCTGCTTTGATCGTTCTTACTTCTTTCTCCAAGTAATCACATCTGCTCCCCAGGTTAAGCCTCCGCCAAAGCCTGCAATGATAATTTTATCACCGTCATGAAGCAGCTTTTTTTGATTCATTTCATCAAGAAGAATCGGGATTGATGCTGATGAGGTATTTCCATATTCATCCAAATTCATTGGAAATTTTTCAATTGGCTGATCCATACGCTTTGCCGCTGCCTCTACAATGCGGCGATTTGCCTGATGAAGAAGATAATATGCAATCTCTTCTTTTTTCAGATTGTTCTTCTCTAGAAGTTCGTCAATTACTTCTGGCACCTTGCGCACGGCAAACTGAAAAATAGCTCTGCCATCCATGCTTATAAAATAGTCGCGCTTAAACAAGTCTGGATGCTCCTTTTCAAACAGCCCATTTGCATCATGACGGCTCTTTAAGGTAAGTGCCTGTGACTGTCTTCCATCAGCATGAAGAACAGGAACCCATGAATCATTTTTTGATGCTTCTAATATAACTGCCCCGGCGCCATCGCCGAACAATATACAGCTTCCCCTGTCTTGCCAATCCACTACATTGGAAAGCACTTCGCTTCCGATGACAAGTGCATAGCGTACAATTTTGCTTTCAAGATATGTACGCGCCGTGACAAATGCACTCACAAAACCGCTGCATGCTGCGTTCAGATCAAAACATAATGCATTAGAAGCACCTATTGCTGCCTGCACAAGACATGCTGTGCTTGGCATGATGCTCTCTGGCGTCATAGTGGACACAATAATCAAACCAATCTCATCCGCTAAAATTTTTGCATCCAAAAGTGCTTTTTTTGCTGCACAAACTGCTAAAGAGGAAACCGTCTCATTTTCTGCAATATGACGTCTCTTTATTCCGGTGCGCTCTGTGATCCATGCATCGCTTGTATCCACAAACTGCGCCAGCTCATCATTTTCCATTACATGTGATGCAGCGCATGCACCTGTTCCTATGATTGTTCCTGTCATATCCATCCTCTGCTCTTTCTTTCCATTGCAGTTCACAAGTTAAGCTTTCTGCAAGAATATCTCAAAGCAGATGCTTTTTACTCATGAGCTGTTACCAGTTTACCAAATTGCCAATTAATTACAATTTACAAAAAAGCGTAAAATGTAAGAAATTTAAGAAAATCATCATAGCATTTCAAAAACAGTTCTGATAAAATAAGAATATAAAAAGTTGATTTGTACACGCAAACCAAATACTTATTTTTCAGGAAATAGAAAGGATGGATAAACTTTATGTCTGTTAAAGTTAGTATTATTGTGCCTGTATACAATTCTGCAAAGACACTTCGACGCTGCGCAGACAGCATTTTAAATCAAGATTTTACTGATTATGAACTTTTTCTTGTTGACGACGGAAGCACCGATGATTCTGGTGCGATCTGCGATGAATATGCCGCCCTTGATAACCGCGTCCATGTCATTCACAAAAATAACAGCGGCGTATCTGATACAAGAAATACAGCGCTTGATCTGGCTCACGGAAAATACATACAATTTTTAGATAGTGATGATTGGATTACACCAGATGCTACAAAGCTTCTTGTGCGCACTGCTGAGAAAAACAACTGTGATCTTGTAATAGCAGATTTTTATCGTGTCAATGGGGAGCGTGTTTCTCAAAAAGGAGATATTGATGAGGATGCCGTACTTTCAAAAGAAGAATTTTCCCACCATATGATGGAAAATCCGGCAGACTTTTATTATGGTGTGATTTGGAATAAGCTATATCGCCGTGACATTATTGAAAAGCATGAGCTTCGCATGAACGTGCAGATTAATTGGTGTGAAGATTTTATGTTTAATCTGGAATATATAAGATATGCTGAGCGTTTTATTGCATTAAAGGTTCCGATCTATTACTATGTCAAAACAAAGGGTTCTCTTGTGAGTCAGAGTGTAACGATCTCCAATACTGTTAAGATGAAGCTTGAAATTTTTGAGTATTATAACAATTTTTATAAACACACATTTGATGAAGCATATTATGAGAAAAACCGACTGAGAATCTACCATTTTTTGATTGACTCAGCAAAGGATGGATTTGTAATGCCTTCAATTCTTCCAGGATCAAAAAAATTAGGAAGTGAACGCACAAGTGTATCTCCACAGGCATTAAACGGACATGGCGTTATTATTGATATCTACCGCAGCAAAATGCTTTTGTATCGTTATCTTGAATCTGCTGCTATTAAGCATGATTTGACACTAAATGATGCCTGCCTTTTACTTGCTTTGGAAAATCCAATTCCATTTACAACAAAAAAAGAGCTGGCCAATTATGCACAGCTCCCACTTCATATTCTTTCTTTGTCGCTCTCTCATCTTTCGGTGCGCGGTTTCATTCAGCCGCTTCCAATACAGCATTTTTCAGTTCGTTTGCTTGAAACAGCAACGCCAGTGCTTGACGATCTGAAAGCTGCAATTAATGATTTTGAATGCACCTGCATGCGCGACTTTACAAAAGAAGAGAGCTGCCTTTACAGACAGCTCTCAGAACGGATTCACGAAAATGTATTAGAAAGTCTTCGCTGATCCAAATATAGTATTTTTTAGACACCATGTGCTCATTGCAGTACATGGTGTTTTTTAATTATTCGATCTCGTCAGTCTCAATTATGAATTTAACAGAACCATTCATGCTGTCACTTCTGCCGCTGTAGGTATCATATGAAATCTCATCTGAAGTCAGAGCCTTTAAGCGGTCAAGAATTACTGTCAGATTCTCATCAGCCATATCCTTGATCTTGCTGATTCCTTCATCATAAAACTCCTGCATACCGTCCTTTAAATCCTCTGCGCCATCCTTAAGCTCGCTGATTCCATCTACTACATCATCACTTGCATCTGATAATGTATCTGCACCATCCTTAAGATCACTAACGCCATCTGCTAACGTCTGTGCACCACTCTTTAAGTCAAGTGTTCCCTTTCTCAAATCATTAGTTCCAGACTTCAATGTATCAGCACCACTGCTAAGTGCACTTGTACCAGACTTTAATGTGTTAATTCCACTTTGTAATGTACCAGCACCACTCTTTAAGGTATCTGCACCTGTCTTTAAGGTATCGGTTCCGCCCTTTAAAGTGTCAGTTCCACTCTTTAAGGTGTCAATTCCGTTCTTTGCACTGTCGATGCCGCCCTTTAAGGTTGCTGCACCATCACGAAGTGTCTGACTGTTTGCTGCAAGCTGTCCTGCTCCTGCCATCATCTGTGTGCTTAACTGATTTAATCCCTCGATCAGCTGTCCTGCTCCAGTCTGGAGTGCTGCTGCGCCGCTTGTAAGAGATGCACTGTTTGCCTTTAACTGTGCTGCACCACCTGTAAGTGTATCGTTGTTTGCATCAAGCTGTGCAAAACCATCTAACAGCTGTTTGATACCTGCCGAAGCCTGCGTGTTTAATGTAGCAACTTGTGTTGAAAGATTACCCATTTCTGCATTGAAATCTTGCATATTAGAGTCAAGTAAATCAACACCCGTGCTAAGCGCAGTGACATCTGCCGCCGGAATCTGATCCTTCATAGAAGTAATACTGTCAATCTTTGTCTGTACATCTGTAAGTGAGGTAATTAAACCTGTAACAGTTTTCTGAAGAGTATCAAAGGTATTCTTAATGCTCTCTACCTTCGCTGCCATACCTTCCAAATCCGCATTCAATGTTGGAAGCGTTATTCCATCAATTCCTTGTACTGGAGTATATGCTGGTGCGTCAACATTTACCGCCTCTACTCCACTTACATTTCCAAGGCTATTAATTGCTGTCTGTAACGATGCTGCCAGCTCAGTATTTCCTGCTGCATTTGCTGCGTCAAGCTGCTGCTGAAGAACTGCTCTTGCGCTGTCAATCTGTGCATTTGCGTTGGCGATCTGCGTATTTGCATTGTTTATCTGCGCATTTGCTGCATTATTTACACTGTCAGCCAGTCCCTGTGCAGCACTTGATAATTCATTGTTTGCATTAGCGATCTGCGCATTAATCGTATCCTTTGCCGTTGCTGCTGTTTTTGCTAACTCAACAGTGTAGCTCTGTACTGCCGTGATCTGATTCATCAAATATTCAGCATTTTCCATCATGCCCTGAACTGGTGCTACGATTTGCTCTTTCATAACACTAGATAATCCACCTGCCTCTGTAATCAAATCATTTCCAGTTTTCAACATGCTGTCTAACAGAGTCATTAACTGTTTAGTCTCGTCAGTTCCCAAGGAAGCCTTTAAGGATTCTGTTCCCTGTGCCAGTGCATTTGATGCTGCGACAAGATCCTCTGTCGTCTCTCCCTCTCCATCAAGTGCTGCAGTAAGTGTGCTTAACGCACCTTGAATCTGAGTCAGTGCCTGTGCGCCCTGTGAAAGCTGCTGTTCGCCTGCAACGTATGCACTTACGCCATCTGCTAATGAATCTGTTCCCGCTGTGTAGCTGTTAACACCAGCTGCCAGTGTGTTGATTCCTTGGGCAAACTGAGAAACCTTTGTGTTTAATTCACTGTCACTTGACAGATTTGCCTGAATACCTGCGTTTAACAGATCGACACCAGATGTATAATCATTGATTCCACTCTGTAATGTACCTGCACCACTCTGTAACTGTGCTGCTCCGCTTTGTAACTGTCCTGCACCGCTCTGTAACTGACCTGCTCCACTCTGAAGTGAAGTTGCACCACTTGCAAGCTGACTGACACCACTTACAAGATCCTTAGAACCACTCTGAAGCTTTCCAGCTCCATCGTCAAGCGTCTTTGCTCCGCTTGCAAGATCTTTTGCTCCGCTTTGTAACTGATTTGCTCCATCTGCAAGTTTATTTACACCATCTGTCAGATCACCAACGCCATCTGCAAGATCATGTGTGCCATCTCTTAATTCCTTAACACCATCATCAAACTCGCCATACTTCTCGTCAAGTTCCTCCACACCATCATACAGATCTGAGGTTCCATCAACAAGTTGTGTTGCTGCATCTGTAAGCTCATCGAGCGCATCCTTAATATCATCTAATGCACCGTCATCATCAAAATCAATATCCTTTAATATGTCAGACAATGCAACTGTCAGAGAAGAACTCATTGAGAAATCTGTTACATCAGCTTCAATCGATACGCTGTCTGGAATGTCAATATCAAGCGTTTTGTCTTCGCTGTTCTTGTCTTCGTCATCTGTAGAAAGAGAAAGTGTATCAAGCTTTAAGCTATCCTTAAGACCAGGCATTCCAACACCCACAACAATATTTCTGCTTCCATCGGAAATTACCTTTCCGTTGTCGATGGTGACATTAGAGAATGTATCATCTGGAAGAATCATTGCAGTCAGCATTACAAATGGACTATAAATAGTCTCATTCTTTCCATCTACCTTTGCACTCTTCTTCTCGTTGTTAGTATACTGAATCTTGATCTGAAGATGACCGCTCTTGCCGACAAGATCCTGCGGCTGCATTTCCTGTCCATCTAAGAAGTATGTAAACTTTACAGATACAGGAAGGTCCTTATTGCTCTGACCCTGATAATAAATATCGCTGCCATCTGTATTCCATGTCAGGCTGTCACCATTCTCACTAAAGGTTTCATCACCTTTTACATTCTTTATATTTGTCAGATCAGATTGATCCTCAACACTGCTTTCACTGCCTGCATTCTTTAACCAGTTAGATACTGTGATCTGCTGTGGATTTCCAGATGCATCTGCATTTACATAGACGGTTTCCTCTTTTGATACACTGCTTGATGAATCTGTTGTATTTACTGTGTTCGCAGCCATTGCCATTGGAACACTTCCTACTGCTACTGCCATGCCGACTGCAAGTCCGGCTGTCATTTTTCTTTTCAGCATATGATTTCTATTCATAATATAACACCCTCATTCTCATTTCTAAATCAGAATTGCACGCTTGTGCACGCCAGTTACTTTACTTTTTATTTCTTTCCAAGAAAGTTAATTGATGTCTTACAAATTACTTTATCAAAAATCAGGAACATTGCCGGCAAAACAAGTGCAACAACGACAACACTGATTAATGCACCTCTTGAAAGAAGTGTACAGATGGAACCAATCATATCAACCTTTGAATAAGCTGATACACCAAATGTTGCTGCGAAGAAGCTAAGACCACTCGTGATAATGGATTCAAGGCTTGCCTTATGTGCTGCACTTACAGCTTCCTTTTTATTCTTTCCTCTGCTTCTCTCTTTCTGATAACGGCTCGTCATCAGGATTGCATAATCTACTGTCGCACCTAACTGAATAGTTCCGACAACGATAGAGGCAACAAACGGAAGACTGATGTTTTGATAGAACGGCACTGCCATATTGACTGCTATCGCAAATTCGATTACTGCTACCAGAATAATTGGCAGTGAAATCGACTTGAAGATAATCATGATAATAATGAAAATCGCTGCCATTGATACTGTGTTAACACTTTGAAGGTCGATATTTGTTACATCCTCAAGGTCCTTCATCATAGGAGCTTCACCGATTACCATTGCATTTTCATCATAACCCTTTACAATGTCATTGATCTGGGCAATCTGACTATTAACTTCTTCTGTCGCTGACTGGTATTGTGAACATACAAATGCCAGCTCCCAGTTATCACTTTGCAACATACTCTTGATATCTTTTGGAATCATAGAATCTGGAATAGTTGCACCAACTAAGGAATTTAAACTGATCGTCCACTTCACACCGTCCACCTCATCGATGGCATTTAACATGTCACGCTTATCCTTTGCGTCCATGTTCTTATCCATCATAACCATGTGAAGAACACTCATATCAAAGTCTTCTTCAAGCTTTTCATTTGCCACATTACTCTCAAGTGTGGATGGAAGAGATTTTGCAATGTTGTAATAAATCTTTGTATTGCTGTTTCCATAAATTGCCGGAGCTAAAAGAACAAGGAAGATAACAAGCCAAATCTTATAATGCTTTGTAATGAAGCCTGACAATCTATCCATGCTCTTAATTAGCGGCTTATGCTTTGTTTTTTCAATCGGCTTATCGAAAATAAGAATCATAGCCGGAAGAACAGTTACACAGCAGATAACACCGATTACAACTCCTTTTGCACTGACAATACCAAGATCGCGTCCAAGTGCGAATGTCATAAAACAAAGTGCGGCAAAACCAGCAATTGTTGTAACAGAGCTTCCCACGATAGACTTAAAGGTATTGGCGATTGCATGACCCATCGCACGCTCCCTATCATCTGGGAAACGTTCTTTATTTTCCTCATAGCTGCTAAGAAGGAAAATGGAATAATCCATTGTAACACCGAGCTGAAGAACAGCTACAAGTGCCTGTGTAATATAGGAAATCTCTCCAAGGAATACATTCGTTCCCATGTTGTAGAGAATGGATATTCCGATACTTAATAAGAAGAACAGCGGAACTAAAAATGAATCAGTAAACAGCTGCAATACAATGAAGCAAAGAATTGCGGCAATCACAACGTATGCCGGCATCTCGCTTAATGCCAGGTTCTTAATATCGGTAACAATACCAGTCATACCGCTTAAGAAGCACTGATCATTGCTGATCTTTCTCATCTCTGTAAGGGCTTCCATAGCTTCATCAGATGATGTCGTGTTGTCAAACAGCACAAGCATCATGGTCGCATCACCTTTAAAGAACGCCTCTCGCAGATCCTTTGGAATCATCTCGACTGGAAGACTTAAATCAGCAACATCATCATACCAAAGAACATCCTTAACGTGATCAATCTCGCTGTATGCATCTTCTAGCTTTTGCACATCCTTTAGTTCCATATTTTCCACGACGACCATGGAAAACGCGCCCATTCCGTATTCATCAACCATAATATCCTGGCCCTTGATTGTCTCAAGCGTGTCTGGCAGATAACTTAAGATATCATAGTTGACTCTTGTCTTTGCCATACCGATTACGGAAGGAATCATAAGCAAAATGCTGATCAATATGATCAGATATTTATGTTTTGCAATCCATTTTCCTACTTTAACCATAGCAACCATCTCCTATCTTTTTTTCACACTACGCATTATATGCAGAAACTGACTTTTGGTCAATATTAAAAGTATCCGAAAAATATATGGTAATAAAATGAATTTTGGTCAGTTTTTAATAATTGACTTTTAGTCAGTTTTGTAAGATAATAACTCTAAGATTCAAGTTTTTAAACATTTACACCTTTACTATTACTTAATATCTTGATATAATGATAGCTTAGGATAAATTACAAGTATTACAGGAGGGGTTCTCGTATGGGAAAAGTGGATATCAATAAGAAACAAAAGAAAAACGCTTTGCTGCAGACGGCCTTTGATTTGTTTCGCGATAAGGGCTTTGCAAAGACGACTATCTCTGATATTGTTTCAGATGCCGGCCTTGCAAAGGGAACTTTCTATTTATATTTTAAGGATAAATATGATTTGAGGGATAAGTTAATTGCCCACAAAGCAGGGCAGTTGTTTGCAGATGCTCACCATGCACTGCTGAATCAGAAGTTTAATAGCTTTGAGGACCAGATTATCGCAGTTGCCGACTACATCATCGGCCGCCTGAATGATGATCACGGTCTTTTAACCTTTATTTCCAAGAATTTATCATGGGGGATTTTTAAAACAGCTTTTGAAAATACACTGCCAGATGAGTCTTTACAGTTTTATGATTATATATTTGAACAGATGAAAAAAAATTCATATGTCTGTCCAGAGCCTGAGCTAATGCTCTTTACAATTATCGAACTCGTTGGTTCTACATGTTACAGCTGTATTTTGTATGGCCAGCCAGTATCAGTTGAAGAATATCTTCCTTATCTCCATACTGTAATACGCCAGATTCTGGCTGGATTTTTGGTTCAGCAGCCGGCACAAATTGAAACAAAAACTGCTTCGTAATAAATTTTCATATTTTTTTGTGCAAAAAAGGAATGGTCATTTTCGTGACCATTCCTTTTTTCGAATCATTTAATTGTTCACTTATAATTTTCTCCAGATTATTCGTCCTTCTTTGGCTCTTCTTCAGTTTCTGCTGTCTCTGTCTCAGGTACTGCTGCATTGTGTGCTGCATTTAATGCTACTACAACCGCATCTGGATCTGTCATAATAGTAATCTTCTTATCTGCATAAATTGGAAGATCCTTTACACGAATAACATCGCCAATCTTCATGTCGCCAACATCAACTCTGACCTCATCAACCAGATCTGCCGGCAATGCCTTATAGGCAATCTCTTCAAGACTCTCCTGAAGTACACCTTCTACAATCTTATCATGATTCTCTAAGATAACCTCAACAACAGAATGAACTTTTTCTGTGCTTACCAGTGCCTGGAAATCAATCTCATCGATTCTTCCTGCAACAGGGTTATATGCGACGTCCTTGATCAGTGCATCATACTGAGTTCCCTCAACATCAAGCATGATCTGACTTCCTTTATGTGCTTTCTTTAAGAATTTCTCTAACTCCAGTTTCTGAAACTTTACTGGGATAGAACCTTCAATTTTCTTTCCGAACACGTTGCCTACAACGTATCCCTCTCTTCTAAGCTTCTTTGCTTTGATGTCCATGCTTCGTTTTTCAGCTTTTAAAGTATTCATTTTGTCTTTTCCTCCAAAAATCTGATTCCTTAGCAGCCTTCGACAAGAGGTTTTGTTAAGAAACTGACCTGTCTGGTCATTTCCTTTGTTCGGTATGTAATATAACACCACAAACTCAAAAATGCAAGAGTTTTTTTGTGAAGATTTTGTGAACAGTTCACGCGTCATGCTAGATCTGCCAAAACAGTATTTTTACAGTTTCTTTTATTTTGCTGCCACAACTGGCTTAAAATCTGCTGTATCTGCGCAAAAATATCCGCCAAGCTTTTTTGTTATAAAAAGCATAATCTCTTTTGCTTTTTCATAATCCTCTGGACGAATTGTAGCTGCAAATACGGTATGAATGCCATTCTGAAGCAAATAGGCATCGCCTTCGTCATCACCAAGTGTTCCTTCTAAATCTTCCATATCCAGTGTACCGCTCTCTGGCAATGAAATTTCAAGTACACCTGCTGCCTCCCAATACTCGGCCGTCTGATCTTCCTTAAACAGCTCATAGATTTTTCTAAGCGGCAATTCTTCTTTGTTTAAATACAGCCATTCACCTGGCATCTTTGGAGCTGATGGCTTTTTACCATTACCGTTCTTTTTGAAATTTGTCTTTGCCATAAAATTCTCCTTCTATTATTATAGTCGTTTAATTTCATTATATCACAAAACGAGCCTGCCGCAAGTGGCAGACTCGCTTCTTCATTTAATACAGCTTCTTCGCAGCTTCTTCTTTGCTTGCAAACGGTCCTGGGATGACATCGACACCACGATGCGTTCCAAAATAGTCACTGTCAAATCGGATTGCTGTTCCATCAGGATTTTCAAAGCGTTCCTCTGGCTCAAATGCCTTTCCTAGCACATCTGAATCAATCATTCTATTTTTAAAGCCTTCGATCAGTTCGTATACGTTTGTATCCAGATAATAACCGTCCTCTTTCTGAACAAGCTCTACGCGCACATCCTCACGTGCGACAGCTGATATCAGAGCATTGACATCCTTCTTACTTGGCTTTGCACCACCAAGATAAGCGTTGCCTTCAATCCATACTGGCAACTTTCCTTCATGTGCGCCATAAAGTTTTGCCATATCAGCAGGCTTACTAAAATCAAACTGAGAAATCCACTCATCATATGTCGGATACTCATCAAACATCCAGGTACCTGCTGCACGATTTTCTGTGTCAAATCCATCATCTGAATCGTGCATCGTTATAATATCATCTGATGGCCATTTCTGTACAAAGATATTATTATAGAAACGATCATCACCATGAAGTACGGTCATAAAGCCCATTACCTCAGTACGATGCGGCATATGATACGGTGTATAACGCGGTCCTGTTCCTCCGCCCACACAAGTAAGTGCACCACAGATCAAATTGTGGACAAGTGCTACACCCTCTGTTGCAAAACGAAGACTTGCATCTGAAAGCATAATGTTATTATCAATCAATGTCGGGCCATGTCCAACTTCAACAAAGATATCCTGTGACATCATGCCGCCCTTTAATACAGACGCAAACGGCGGACGCTGATTATCATGCAGCAGGTTCTGGCTCAGTCTTGTTCCCTGTGCTTCCCAATCACACCAGATACCCATTGTACAATGATGAATGTGATTGCGGCGCATTGTCACATCGATTGCAGCATGCATCTTAATTCCAGCAATCTCAGCACCGCCTAACTCCATCATGTTGTTGATATGATGAATATGGTTATCCTCAATAATACTAAACACACCACCCATACGGCCTATGATTCCGCCCTGCTCGCAATGATGAATGTTGTTTCGGCGAATGATATGGCTTCCAACTTTTTCTTTCAACCAGCCATGATACTGACCACGACATACAGCATCGCGCTCCATCTGTGTCGGGCTCTTTACATATTTTGTAGTAAAGTAATGATCATTCTCTGGATCAAGATATTTACCAAGCGAAATTCCTGCACATTTACTGTTTGAGATCTCGCAGTCTTCAATAATCCAACCCTTGCTCCAATGTGGTCCAATCATTCCATCCTGATATGCAGCAGGCGGTGCCCATGTTGTTGCAGCCTTTGTCACAGTAAAGCCGCTGACTGTAATATAGCCAACACCTGTCTTTGACGGCATAAAGCACTCACGTCTTACATTGATTTCTACATTTTCCTTGTTCGGGTCTGCTCCCTTAAAATTCGCATAAATAATGGTCTCATCTGTTTCCTGATCCTGTTCTGTATACCACTTGTAAACAGATTCCTCTGGAACCCAGCTGCACTCATAAACTTCGCCCTTAATACAATCCTCAAGCGAAGATGTCTCATACAATGCTCTGTCATTTAAATAAACACATCCAGTATGCTTGTCTGCCTTGGCAAAATACCAATCACCATATACAAATGTAGTATACGGATTATATGCACCAAATGTACTGTTTGGCACTCGGCATACCCATACATTGTCCTGATAATGCTTCCAACTGGTGATACGCTCTGCTCCGGTAATAACTGCTTTCAATGGCTCTGTACTCTTATATGTAATACGTGCATCTGGCTCTCCTGCAAAAATAGGATCCACATACTCACGATATACACCAGGTGCTACAAGCACTGTATCACCTGGCTTTGCGACCTTTGCTGCCTCATTAATACGACGAAATGGCATTTTTTCAGTTCCATTTCCGTCACGTCCTGCACGGACGTCAACATAAAGATTCATATTTTTATTTTCCCCTTTCTGGTTTTTCACGTGGCTTTCAGTGTCTTTTTCTCAATTAAAATGGCTTTTTTTGCAATACTTTTTCACCCGTTTTGCACTGTTTTTGCCTACTGCGATTATACAACATCGATCTAGAAATGTCTCTATTTTTCTCTGATTTTTGAAAGGTTTTATATGGACAACAGTACTGTTACGGGAACCAATCAGCTCCCAAAACATATGTAATTCCGTCTTCTAAATCAATAGCAAATTTTACTTCATTCATATTGCCCTCAGGCGATTCAAAATCTCCACCAATTGGACCAGCAACCAAATAAATTAAATTCCCCTCTGCTTTTAATAAATTCGCATAACTGATACCATTTATTGTACAAACAGTTTCACGCTCTAGCCCATCATAAGAAACACTTTCAAGCACATACTGTCCCGAGTTGTACTCCGATTGGCCAATATATGCACAATCTAATCCAGCGACAAAATCATCTCCCCATTCTCGTATTGAATCGCTAATCTTTGTTGACAAATTCGTTTCCAAATCATATGCATAAATTCCTTCTTCTGTCTGATACAAAAAATGTGTTCCCACTGCTCCTGCTGCAAACTTATTTGTCTGGAAAAGCGATTGCTGGGCTGCCATCGTTCCTTCCTCTGCACACATTAACATTCCATCTTTTGTCATATAATAAACAAAACCATTGTACACAGCAAGCACACGTTGGCAATCTGACACCTGAGCTGTTACATTTCCATTTCTGTCAAATACATTTAATCCATTGTTATAATCACTTGCATAAATAAAGTTTTCTGTCAACAGCCACTCTGGAGCTCCTTGCCAGCCATTCAGCATTTCGTCTGTCACCCAACACCAAGCAATTTTTAATCCATCTTCATATAAGCCATATAGTAGTGAAGTTTGATAATAATCTCCATACTCTTCGCTCTCAATAACCGACTCATACCAATGTCCATTATACCATGCAGACGCATTTCCACCATCAATTCTATCTGCTCCTAGCCGATAGCCAATATTTCCACAAATTTCACCATCTTTACGATAAAAATCACCTAAATATACTGTAGCAGGTTCTTCTTCGTCAATTTTACCATCAGCTGGTTTATATTGAACGGTTACTCTCTGCGCAAATGAGTCCATTCCAATTTTGTCCTCAATTACAGCAATCTGCAATGCTTCTGACTGCCCTTTTACTCTCAATAGAATGCTATCTGCCACCGATGCATTATAAGCACCAGTTCCCTTCTGGTACTCCTGATCCAAAAAGTTCACATTAGCTCGCTCAATCTCATTTAAGCTGTTTTCATCAAACTGGTCTGGCTCAATTGTTCCCTGATACCATGGCAATTGTGAAAAATATTGTTGCAAATCTTCACTTGAAAATTTACGACCATGGCGTGCATAGATTTCATTTTTTGCAATTCGAATATCAGCAGTTGAAATTGTACTGATATCTTCATACTCGAGTAAACGATATGAGCTGTCCTCAAATAGATAATACTGATCATCCTGTGTCTGCTGTAGCTCTGTTGCCTCTACCGGAATTGTTACTGTCTGAGTTATACTCGCCGTCAACAACATGGCTGTCGCTGAAATTACAAACATTCTCTTTTTTTGTTTCATTTTCCCTCCTACAATACGTTTAATGACTGCATGTTTTTTCTTCACAACTACAAAAAAACATTCTTGTTTTCTAATGCTTCCATCATACCATATTTTCCTAATATTTCCTAGTCATTGTTGTAATCCTCAAAAAGATAATTAAAAAATTTGATTCTACACAGAGAACCGCAAAAAAATTTTTTGTTCTGAAAATTCACCACCCTACTGGGTGACCATCCGATTGACTGCTTCGGTCACAATCTCTCCTCCTGCCTCATACCACTCTTGCACCAGCGTATCAAAATATGAAATATCGCTCTCTCCCATTATAATGCGAATAAAGCCCTCTCGAAGAATGTCGTCTAATGTATCCCCATATTCAATCAGTTCCTGCGGCTGCTCGCCCCATAGCCCAGAGAGCACAACACGGTCCTCCTTTATGATCTGATCGGCAATGCCGACACCACTTTTTGTTCCGTCAAACTGAACGGCATAGCCAACACAAGATAAATCCTTTTGTTCATTCCATCGTTTGATGCCGTGATACACCTCAGCAGCACCACCCGTTTTTAATACCGACTCATCACCTGTCTCTAGCGCCTGTTGAATCATTTCATAGCGCTCATAGTCGCTTGTCGAATTGGTTACTGTAAATGGCGCTGTTGCATGCTGCATATTGTTTTGCGTATACTGGACAATCTCGTCATAACTCATCGTACCATCTTGATAGGCATCATTTAGAATGTATACATAGTAATCAATTATTTTGATCACAGCTTCTGGATTTTTGCAGTTTCGATTCACAACAATATAGCCATTATTTTTGAAATTTCTCGGATAAACTGCCTTTTTTCCTGTGACTGTCGGAATCTCGCACGGCCAAAAACAGGCCTCCACCCCCTGACTTTTTACCTCATCTAACCCATATACCCAGCCCCAAGCTGAGCGAAAAGTCATCGCACCTGCTTTTCCATCGGAGATATCTTTACTGACCGCATCGTTATTTAAGTTAGCAAAATCCTTTCGAAAAATGCCTTCTTGATACCACCTTTGCCAATCACAAAGCGCCTCCTTCATCTGATCGGTGACGGAGCCATACACAAGTGTCCCATCCTCTTGTCTTTGCCAAAAGCCAGGATACGCATCCCACGCAACTGCAAGATGATACAGTGAATCTAAATCTTCTCCAACTGCAAAACTATAGTTTCCAGAAAGCTCCTTCATACCAAGCAAAATTTCTTCAAGCTCGTCCACTGTCTTCGGATTTTCTTTTTTAAGCTCCTCCATCCAATCAGAACGAAGCCATAAAAGCTCTGGATGATAACCTGAACTTAGCTGAGGAATCGCATACAATCTATCATCTACAGTTGCCGTTTCTAAGACAGCCTCCTCTGCACTAAGAATGGACTTTAAGCGATCTGATCCCCATGTTTCATAAACATCAGTTAAATCAGCTAGCATCCCAGCATTCTCAAGCCGCTTTAGCTGCTCTGTATTTACAACAAACACATCTGGAAGCTTTCCGGCTGCCATCGCAAGATTTAATTTGATGTCATAGTCGCTACTGACCCAGTCTGTTTTCACTGTTACATTTAGCACATTTTGAAAACTTCGCGTCCACAGATTGTCTGAAATGCTGTCTCCCGGATCAAAATGAAATGCAACCGCCCCAGTTCCTCGCACTGTCGTTATCGTTACGGGTGTGTCGTAGGGTTCTTTCCATTTTGGATCTGCTTCCTCTGCCAAAACTTTCGTAGACAAAGCACCTGTCAAAATGAGTCCTGCCACAAGTGCCTTTGACAGACAGCTATAAAAATGCACTGGTTTCATCGTGTTGCCTCCTTTTTACCAAACTTGTAATATTTTTGCACCTTTGGTTTCCTAATTGACAATCGTTTTTCTGATTTTTATAATGATATTAGTATACCACAAAGGAGATCGACATGAAACAATCCAGTATCTTAAAACGACTTCAATTTTTCTTTCTCTTTTTGGTCTTTCCAGTGATTGTCATAGGCTTTTCTTTTCAATGGTATTCGCTTCACTCGATCCGAACTCATACGATTTCTTCTGCCCACGACCGAGTAAACGACCAACTGCAAAGCATTGATGAAAAGTTTTTGGAGACCAACACGCTCGCTGCATCACTTTTGACAAACAGCCGTGTGCGCCGAATTTCCAATCCAAACGATCCAATGTCAACCTATGAGCGAATGAGTCAGGTAAATTTTATCCGCGATACACTGTACAATATTCAGCTAAGCAATTCCTCTGTGAGTAACATCTGCCTTCATCTGCCTCTGCTTCATCTGACCTACAATCCGGACAATGCCTATGATTATCCAACACAAACTGCCATCGGAAGTAGCACAGATTTGTCAGATGATGAGATTGATGTTCTTCTTTCCTTGCGCTACTTGCCAGAGCAGCTCAAAATGCACAATGGGAATTTCTCCTTTGTCCAGTATTCGTCATGGACAAATCCACATATCATTGTGGAGACGGTCTATTCCATTCCCGGGTTAGAAGAACTATTTGAAGATACACGCCTATATCCAAATTCGTACTATCTTCTTCAGATTGGTGAAAATTTTGTTTCTAATTTAGAGGAAGATGTTACAAAAACTGCGCTCACCGAGAGGGACAACCAATCTTTTGTTCATCTAAATGGGACGAAATACTGTCTACTTCGCTTTGAGCTAACAACCATCGGTGCCACCTATTTGCAATTAATTCCGACAAGCGAATTATTTCCAGGAATGGAATTTTCCGTTCAATACTGTATTCTCTATACAGCAGCTCTTTTGCTGTTTGCTCTTCTATTTGCTTTTACAACCTTTCGAATCATCAAAAAACCGATTGACGATTTGTCTGCCACCTTTATCAAACTGCGCGATCGCCATTTTGATATTCGAATTGATGGTCCAAATTTGGTTGAGTTCGTTCCTCTCTACGACAGCTTTAACGAAATGGCCGAGCAGCTTGACGAGTTGATTCAAAAAGAATTTCAACAGACACTTCTTCTTGAAAAGGCACAGCTAAAACAGCTTCAGGCACAGATCAATCCGCACTTTTTATACAACAGCTTTTTTACGCTGAACCAGATGATCGCACGCGATATGAAAGAGCCTGCAAAAGAACTTTCCCGTGAGCTCGGTGTCTATTTTCGCTTTCTGACAAGAAATACAAGCGATGAGGTGCCACTTTCGGATGAATACGAGCATGCCCGCGTCTATGCTGACATTCAAGGCTTTCGCTTTGATGGGCGCATCAAAGTTGAGATGGATGAGCTTGATCAGCAGTTAGCCCAAATCACCGTGCCAAGACTGATCTTGCAGCCTCTTCTTGAAAACGCATTTGGACATGGGCTAAAACAAAAAATCCGCGGTGGGCTGTTAAAGGTGACAATCCAAGCAGACGAAGAACTTGTACATATTTTTGTTGAAGACAATGGAGAGGAATTGTCCGATGCACAATTAGAAACCATGCAAGAGCAGATATCTCAGGTGACAAGTGGTTCCCTTTCAGTTGAGACAACCGGCCTTTTAAATATTGCGAGAAGATTGCAGCTCTATTTCTCAATTGAACATGCGCTGACCATCACCCGCTCCCCTTTGGGCGGCTTAAAAATCACACTGACTCTGCCGCGCAAACAGATGCCTGCTCCCCCAAAAGCGTCAAAGTAACTTACCTTTCATCCAGCCTCTAAAATATTTGATTCAAAGGAGTTTTTATTATGTACCGTCTTTTAATTGTCGATGATGAGCGCTATCTTGTCGAATCGATCTGTGAATTGATCAGCGCCCAGTCCGAGCTTGATTTGGATATTTTGACTTGCTGCTATTCTGATGAAGCGATGCAAATCATTAATTCACAGCGAATTGATCTGATTCTTCTTGATATCAATATGCCAGGAAAAACAGGGCTAGAAATTGCTGATGAGCTTGCAGAAATCTGGCCGTCCTGTCAAATTATTTTTTTAACTGGATATGCCGATTTTGACTATATTTATCGTTCCTCTAAATTAAAAAATGCCACGTTTTTATTAAAAACAGAGGACAATGATACGATTTTAAAAGCTGTGCGAGATGCAATCTCACAGCTTGATTTTGAAACCGAGCACAGAAAGCTACTGTCAAAAGAGCATTCCAGAGATTTATATGTAAACTATCTACTCTACCGAGATCCTTTAAAAAAATTGTTGCTTGGTCAGCATATCTCTCTTTTTACAGAAATAGTATCGTTTTTGCCAAGTTCATTTGCATTTGATTTAAAGAGAGACTTTTTCTTGCTTCTTTTAAAACTACCAGGCGAACAAGCTGCTTTTTCGTATGCGGAAGATCCACAGTTTATCACATCCACTTTGAAAGAACTGTCTGCCCGTCTGGATGATCGCTTTGAGGTTTTCATTTGTCCTATTGATCCATCACTGTGGGCTGTATTTTTGCAGCCGTCTGCTACTCTGAAAAAAAGTGCAGATGCAATGCTTTTATATATCAAGGAAGCTCTTAATTTTGATGGAAACTCTTCACTTTTTGACAAGCTTTCACCTATTTTTATTTTGGTTGACACTGCGCTTTGCTGGGAACAAATCGGTTGTGTTTACGCACAGTTATCTGCCACTCTCGATGAATTTCTTTTTGAGCGCTCTGCCCAAATCGGTCAGTATTTTTTCATTTGTCCTGATCGTCAAAAAAATGTCGATTCTTCTAAAAAATATACTGTTACGCTTCCAGATTTGGCCTCAAGCCTTCGATTCGGTTTAAATGCCAAAGATCCAGTTCATATAAAAAAAGCCTTAGCTGATGCCAATGACTTTTGGAGTAAACACGCAAGTATGCACAAACTTGGTGCAATCCATCTGTATCATGAACTTTCAAATGTCTTTATTGAGTACATTTTACAGCATGATCTTGAAAAATCGTTGGCTTTTCGCACTGGACTGTTTCGCCTGTATCATATTGATCAATTTGATAATTGGGGACAGGTTTTTGACTATTTTAACTCGGTCGCCGATGCCATTCTCTCACTGTCGGTAAATGCAGAACAAAACTCTCGACATCAGACACTGCAACGGATCAAAGATTACATTCAGGCTAATTTGAACCGCAATTTGACGCTGAACGAGATTGCCTCCTCTGTCTGCTACAACAGTTCTCATGTTTCAAGATTTTTCCACCAGATGACTGGGCAAACGATCTCCCAATATATTTTGCAGCAGAGAATGGAAGAAGCCTGTCGCTGTCTCTCTTGCGAGAATGACAGCATACAGGCCATCTCTGAACATTTAGGCTTTGACAGTGCCCAATATTTCTCAAATGTCTTTAAAAAATATACCGGTATCTCACCGCGTGACTATCGAAATGGAATCCGATCTTAATATTACAGCTCCTATCCGATCTGGCGGCAGATACACTCTGCCGCCGCACTTCCAAGAATCTGATAACCGCCAGCTTGATAATGAACACCATCTGTCAAAAATTGACTGGTTGTATCGTCAAGCTTTGCAAGCGGATCAACGCAAATTTTTAACTTCTCTGCAAGTGTTAACACCTTTTTGTTTCTTTTTTGTATCTGCTCATGCTCATACTCACTTCGCACACTCTGCGTCGTTGTTGCAAACACAAGCTTACACATCGGATAGGTCTCTTTGATCCAGACAAGCATCTTTTCAAGTGCATCTGCATAGGTTGTTTCATTTAAATGCCATCCATGAAGTCCATTGTTAAAATGAATCAGTTCCACCGGATACTCGCTCATCGCATACTCGATTTCCTTTCGAAGTGAAGGGTTGTCGATGCTCTTTGATGTGCAAAGCCATGCCGTATGAATTTGCTTTTCCTTTAGCTTCTCGCAAACCACATTGCCATAGCCAAGTGTGATCGAATCTCCGATTAATAGAACGCGCTTTCCTGTATCTGCCCCGTCAAACCAGCGGATATTGCACCACTCAACCTCCTCACGAATCTCATCAGACATTACCTGTTCATTTTCTTCCATCTATTCTCCCCTTACCTCTCTTTCGGCTGCAGACCAAATGTAGCAATCTGATATGGTTTTATGACAACTGAAAATACACCATTTTCTTCGTCAATCGTCTCTTTTTTCTCCTCAATCACAGAGCTTTGATAGATGCCCTTCATCCAGTCGGCCTTCTTGATTGTAAGCTTCACATCAGTTTCCAACGTATTGACAAAGCGAACAAAGATGTCTTCACTATTTGCGCCTTTCTTAAATGCTGTCAGATTCAGTCCATTTCCTTTCCACTCAAAGAAGCTCTTTCTAATAGGAAGGATTCCACTCTGAGCCTGCGGTGTGAAGATTGTTTCCTTCTCTCTGTTCATACCAAGCTGTACACCTGCCAAATCATGCTGATAGCCATAGCCAAGTGCAAATGCCTCTGCACACATTTCTGGTTCATACGGGAATATTGCATACTCCAGCGTATAGCTTCCCTGCATCTGCGCCTGCGGTGTTGGGAAATATCCCCAGTCGCCCATCTCTGCAACTGATCGAAGAAGTGTCAACGCAATCGTATTTTCCTCATCTGGAAGAATCTCATATTCATACAGACCACGGTTTGCCACCAGTATTCCAGCATTTTTATCTTCCATCGCAACAAAACACTGCTCATGCTCACATGCGCTCGGATTGGTCCATGCCTTTCCATGGCGGTTTGGTCGTCTCACAACCTCGAATGTAGAATCTGCAAAATGCATATCGCTGTCAAGTCCAGCTGGGAATAACACTCTCAGTCGATGATCCTTTGCTGTATTCACAACTGTTGTCTGCACCTTTACTCCCTTTGCATGGTGCTCAAGCGTAAGTGTTGTCTCAATTGATAGCTTCACAAGCTTCTCGCTTCTTTTTGCCTTTCTCTGGTACAGATCCACACAGGAATATCTCTGAGGCAAAATCTCATCTCCAATTGCCTCTGGCACTTCAAGCTCATGTCTCACTTTTACTACAGAGCGAATTGCACTATTTTCTTCGACAAAAATTGTTGCCGGGATATTCCTAGTTGTAATCGTTTGACGATCGGTATCCTGAATATAAATATATTCATTTCCCATATCGCCGGTGTCCTCATAAATACCACAATTTTCAAAGGTATGGCCAGTCTTTTTATCAGTCAAATCAAAGCTTCCATCCAAGTTGATGCGCACAAAAACATTCTCATTTTCCATCACAAATTCCTTGTCTTTGCTAGTAGCTTCTGTCGTTTCTGTCGATGTTTCTATCAATTCATGGGTGTCTGTCGACAAACTTTCTTCTGCTTCTTTTAATACATAGACCTGATAGCCAATTGCTGGGACATCCTCTGCCTCAAATGTCACCTGCACTCTCTGTGCCATATACGGCTGACGGAAGCGATCATCTGGAAGATCATAGCCAAATGCAGTTGTCTTTCTCTCGATCTTTGCATTTACTTTATTTCCACTCACATCATACAAAGCAAACTCAGGAAAAGACTCACCCTCTAACTCATTCCAAGACTGGGTCAGATTTTCATAAATTCTCTTTGCATCAAGCTCTACTGTTATAACCTGCGTCTTCTTCCAACCAGAAAAATTGAATACAGCAAATGTAATCTGCTTTTTTCCATCATCGCTAGTAACGAATTTGGTATCAATTTGGTCTGCAATCAGATGAAGTCCGTTTTTATATAGCTCCTCTGCAACCTGCAAACTCTTTGCAAAACGCGCCTCAATCTCACGATTGACCTCGTCTACACTACAACCGCAGATACTGTCATGCGGGTGATTTTGCATTAACTTCTTCCAGCTGTAAGAAAACAAATCCTCCGGATAAACTGCTCCCAAAATAGAGGCGACTGCATAGGCTGGCTCTGCCTGTCTTTCCAGTGCACTCTCACCTTTTCTATTTGCAATCTTTAAATCGGCATTTGCCGAGCAGGTATTTACAAGTGTCCATCGTCCATCTGTCTCCTGACTGATCAACTCTCCTACTACTGTAGAAGTCTGCTCGGTCATCTCTGCCTTCACAGCCTTCGCATAGGTTTCAAAATCAGAGTGAATAAACTCGATCTCTGGATAGAGCTTTCTAGCCGTCTCAATTGCTTGTGCAAAATTTTTTTGTACCGGCTGATGGTCGCAACCATTCATAAAAAGAAGCTGACTTGTTCCGGCATATTTTCTAGCCTTCTCCAATCGCTCATCCCAGTAAGCTTTTGCCTCTGCCTCATCAACCGGAATCTCCATACCATTATTGTACCAGTTTGCAAACAAAATTCCCGGCAGGCTGCTTCCATCCTGTGACTGCCAATTCATCTCTGAGAAAGTGGATTCATACTGACCACCCTTCACCTCATTGTTAAGTCCAACTGGTTTTACCCCTCGACCAAATGCAATCGCCTCCATCCCTGCCTGTTTTAACACCTGCGGCATCTGTCCTGCATTGCCAAACGCATCTGGAAAGTAGCCAACATGACTCAATTTTCCATATTTTTTTGCCGACTCCATACCTGTCAGAAGATTTCTCACACAGGACTCGCCACTCGTCAAAAACTCATCCTGAAGAATATACCAAGGTCCTGTCCAGAGTCTGCCCTCTCTGACATATTTTTTCACCTGCTCTCTTTTTTCAGGACGAATCTCTAAATAGTCATCAAGCGCAATTGTCTGGCCGTCCAGAAAGAAACTTCTATAATTTTCATCTGTCTCAAATTTTTCCAAAATTGCATCCACAAGCTCTACCAGATGCATTCTATGTTTTTCAAAAGGAAGATACCATTCTCGATCCCAATGGGAATGAGAAATAATATGTACGGTTGTCTTCATGTATTGTCCTGCCTTTCCTTTTTAAAAGGCCCCCGACAATCGGGGATCATCGGGAGCCTTTCTCTTCTATTTTTTTCTATATAATGCCTACGAATTGCTCGTTACTTACACATTATAATCAGTTCTTTGCAGCTAAAAACTCATCAATCTGCTTCTGGAACTCTTCCAAAACGGCATCAAAGTTAGCAGACTCACTGTCAGACTTTAACTTCTCGATTGCCTCATCTGCATCACCTGCAAGACCAACCTTCAAAAGCTTATTGGCATCACCGAAAATCTGATTTCTCTGTGCGACCTCAGTTGTCACATTGGTTGCATCAAAGCTGAATCCTTCAAGAGGAGAAACGATATTTTTATCACTGGATGCTGCATACGCTGCTTCCTCTTCCCAGAAGCCCTCACTGTAGGACTCGGTCGGACGCATAAACTGTGGCTTCCATAAAGCCCACTGGCCGCCCCAACCCATATAGTTAGAGCTTGCACCGTCCATACCTTCCGGATAAGCAGCCTCTTCGCCGTTTAATACATAAGTCTTTCCTTCGATACCATACTGAACCATATCGTACAGAGTCTCATCATTCTCAAGCATATTTAAGAACATCAATGTTCTCTCTGGATTCTCACTGGTTGCTGAGATTGCCATTGCATTTGCAAGCGGTGTACGGTTTGCATACAGTCTGTCGGAATAAATTTCTGTGTAATCCCAGTAAGCACCTTCCTCTACCCAAGGACGATTGGAATGAGCAAATTCGTGAGTACCCCACTTTGTCAGAAGCTTTCCTTCATTAATCAAGCTATTCTTATCTAAGTTATCGGTCAAAATATCCTTCCAGATGATGCCATCCTCCTGCCACTTCTGTGCATACTCACAGCCTTCAACATAGTCAGGAATCTCCTCTGCTGGGACTACCTTGCACTCTGGATCGGACAGATCAATATAAAGACCCATATCATCATCTACAGACATCCATCCAGCACTGACAAGACCGCAGCTCTCAATGATATACTTGTCTGGATATGCTTCCTTTAACTGATGTAACAACTTATCAACACCTTCCAGATCATTTAAGTTATCCTTATCAACTTCAATTCCTGCCTTCTCGGCCAGATCACCTCTCCACTGGATAAATGGACGATTATTCATTGTCATTGTCCATGGCAAGCATACGATATGTCCCTTATTCTTTGCAGAATCTAAAATACCAGTCTCCTCATACTTTGCATACAGATCTGGTGCATACTCAGGAAGCAGCTCATCCAGATTCATATAGGCATCCTTTGCCATCATCTGATAAATTCCAGTCCAGTTTGAGTCAAAGTTCATATCCCAAGTATCGCCTGTTGCAGCCATAACCGTCAGCTTGTTCTTATAGTCTGATCCTGCGATAAACTGTACATCAAAATCACAGTTTAACGTATCTCTTGTATAATCTGCAATTGCATCCCATACTTCATCAGTCGCTGACTTCTTATCTCCATAGAAGATAAAGTGAAGGGTAACAGGCTCAAGCTCATCTGCCGCTGCCGGTATATAATTTGCTGCCATTGTTCCCGCTGCCATTGCTACACTCAGTAATCCACATAATCCTCTTCTCTTCATAATAAAATCTCCTTTTTTGATTTTTATTTTTACTTATCCTTTGCTGCCAAAAACTCATCAATCTGTCTCTGATATTCATCTAATACCGACTGGAAACCTGCACCTTCGCTATCTGTCTTAATCTTTTCAAGTGCTGTATCCGTATCTCCTGCAAGTCCAACCTCTAAAAGTTTCTGTGCATCTCCGAAAATCTGATTTCTCTGTGCGACTTCTGTCTTTACATCTGTTGCGTCAAAACTAAATCCTTCTAGTGGAGAGTACAAATTCTTATCGCTAGATGCTGCATACTCTGCTTCCTCTTCCCAGAAGTTATCCGTATAGCCACCGGTTGGTCTCATATACTGTGGCTTCCATAAAGCCCACTGGCCTCCCCAACCCATATAATTAGAATTGGTTCCATCCATTCCCTCTGGATATTCTGCGCGTTCTCCGTTTAACACATATGTCTCACCTTCAATACCATACTGAACCATATCATACAGCTTTTGATCCGTCTCGAGCTGATTTAAAAACATTAATGTTCTCTCCGGATTTTCGCTGGTTGCAGAGATTGCCATTGCATTTGCAAGTGGTGAACGGTTTGCATACAAATCATCCTTATAAACTTCTACGAAATCCCAATATGCGCCATCTTCTACCCAATTTTTCTTAGAATGTGCAAACTCATGTGTTCCCCATCTAGTAATAATTTTTCCTTCATTTAACAGTGCATTTCGATCTGTCTGATCATTTAATACATCTTTCCAGATAATGCCATCCTTCTGCCATTTTTCTGCATATTCCATTGCAGTTACATAATCCGGAATTTCCTCTGCCGGTGTAATCTTGCACTCTGGATCAGACAAATTGATATAAAGACCCATATCAGCATCTACTTCTGCCCAGCCGCCGCTGATCATTTGAGACTTTGAAATCACATAGCGATCTGGATAAGCCTCATGCATCTGATAAACCAACTTATCAATATCTTCCCAGGTTCCAAAATTATCCTTATCAACCTCAATTCCTGCCTTCTCGCCCAAATCACCTCTCCACTGGAAGAATGGGCGATTGTTCATTGTCTGCGTCCACGGAATGCAAACAATATGTCCCTTATTTTTAGCAGATGCCAAAACGCCAGTCTCCTCATACTTCGCATATAAATCAGGCGCATACTCTGGAAGTAGTTCATCTAGATTCAGATAAGCATCCTTTGCCATCATCTGTGTGATTCCCGTCCAGTTTGAATCAAAATTCATATCCCACACATCGCCAGTTGCTGCCATAACAGTCAGTTTATCCTTATAGTCCGATCCTGCAATAAACTGAATTTCATAATCACAATTTAGCGTATCTCTTGTGTAGTCTGCAATTGCATCCCATACTTCATCAGTCGCTGACTTCTTATCTCCGTAGAAGATAAAATGAAGTGTTACCGGATCCAACGAATCACCATTCTCTGCTGCGCAAACCGGAATCACGCTTCCTGCCAACATTCCCATCAATGTTGCCGCACATAATACTCTACCTGTTCTTTTTTTCATCGTCTCTCTCCTTTTCTTTTTTATTTCTATTTGCAAATTACTCTGCTTTATAGCCATTCAAATTTGTTATTTTATCACTATATTTTAGGCACTTATTAACCCTTAACTGCACCAACCATAATACCTTTCATAAAGTACTTCTGGATGAATGGATACAGTAAAATAATTGGTCCGGTTGTCACGACTACCATTGCCATCTTTACACCATCGCCAGGAACCGATGCAAGCATCGCCTGCGCCTCCGACGACTGTTCCGACATCGTCTGCAAAAACTGAATATTCGACATCATTGTTCGAAGCAGCATCTGGAGCGGCTGCATATCAGAACGATCCATTAACATCAGTCCAAGCCACCAGTCATTCCAGTAGCCAAGTGCTGCAAACAATACAACGGTTGCAATAACTGGTGTTGCAAGCTTTAAATAAATTTTTCTAAAAATCATAAACTCGCCTGCACCGTCAATCTTTGCTGCCTCATAAATTTCTTCCGGAATTCCACTGAAATAGTTTCGAATCAAAAAAATGTACCATGCACTTACAACGCTTGGAAGAATCAAAGCAAAGATGTTATTCTTCAGATGAAGATATCTGGTACAAATCAAATACCACGGAACCATACCACCGTTAAAGAGCATTGTCAGAAGCACATACAGATTCATAAACTTTCTTCCAGCTACTCTTTTTCTGGAAAGAACATAGCCCATCATTCCATTTACGATAATCGAGCAAAATGTTCCAACGACTGTTACAAAAAGGGTGATCTTATAACCATTTAATATCAGATTTCCATTTCCCAAAAGCAACTTATAAGAAGCAAAGGTTACCTCCTTTGGGAATACCTTAAATCCTTCATTTACAACCTCCGAGTTTGTCATAAGCGATCCGCCGATTACCATCAAGAACGGATACAGACACACAAAGGCGAACAAAATTGCAAATAGATAGACGAAGAAACGTCCGACTGTCATTTTTTCTTTCATGTGACCCATTCACCTGCCTTTTCTTTATTTTACACGCGCTTAGAACAGTGCTGCATCGCTCTCATACATATTTGCCAGCTTGTTACTAATCAGAACAAGTACAAATCCAACGATTGACTGGAAAAAGCCGGTTGCAGAGGAGATACCAACATCACCCATCTGACGAAGTGCACGATAAATATATGTATCAATAACATCGGTTGTCGCATACAGTGTCGGCATATCTCCAGTAACATTGTAAAACAGACCAAAGTCTGAGTTCATAATCTTTCCAACTGATAACAATGTCAATGTGATCACGGTTGGCTTTAACAGTGGAAGACTGATATACCAAGTTTGCTGCCATCTGGTTGCACCATCAATCTTTGCTGCCTCATAGTAGGAACTGTCAATTCCACTGATTGTTGCCAGATACACAACTGCATTGTAACCTGCACCCTTCCAAATATTTACGATCAAAAGGATGACTGGCCAGTAACCTGCATTCATATAGAAGGCAACTTTTTCTCCACCAAATGCTGTGATGATACGGTTGATTACACCGTTGTCATATCCAAGAAGACCCGATACAAAAATTCCGACTACAACAGTTGAAATAAAGTATGGCAAAAAGCTAAAGGACTGTGTGATCTTCTTTAGATATTTGTTCTGGATTTCATTGAATGCCAGTGACAAAGCTAGTGCAAATATTGTTCCTACTGAGATAAACAGTAGATTCAACAGAACCGTATTTCGAATTGCCTGAAGTGCTGCCGAATTGTTCTTAAACAAAATCTCGAAGTTTTTGAAGATCGGGTCGATCCATGGGCTTCCCCAGATTCCATCCTTGAAGTTATACCGTTTGAATGCGATCACCAGACCGCCCATCGGCATGTAAGCAAAACAAAACAGAAGTACCATTGCCGGGAGTGCCATCAAATACAGCTGCCAGTTTTTTCTCATCGCTGTTGCAAACCGTTTTGGAAGACTCTTTTTCTTTTTTCTTTCCACACCATCATACCTTCTTTCTTTTGGTTTTTCGTTTTCTCTTGTTACCTATATTATCATATCATTTTCAATTTTTCTTATAATATTTTGCGCTGTTTATTATAATATTTTTGCACCTTGTATTATTTTTTTGAGAGGTATTGCCTTTTTATTCTCTATTTATTATAATAAACTTATCTTAAGGGATTGGTGTTATGGCACCCCGGGTTCACGGGCCTTCTATTTAACGCAGGGCTTCGAACGATGGCTTTGTCGGCGACCCTTGTTCCCGCGGCGCCTTCTACATTACTTTTATATATAATGTATTTTGAAAGCCCGCTCCACACGGGAATCGCCTCGTAAAGCACAATCGTCTCAGCCACCTGCCAAGTGTAACAAGCCCGTGAACTGGCTATTCACTTCCACGTAAGATTACCTTATATAATATTAATGTAGTAATATCTACGAATTACTCCATAACTTACTGGATCTCAACACCTACCTGGTTGCGACTCCCCCTTATTTGTTATATAGTAGTCATATAGAAAAAGCACACAAGAAAGGACTTTATTATATGGAAACTACAGCAAAAAAGAAAACCCCTTTTTATCAGATTATTATAGATGATATTCTCGCTCAGATCGCAGCTGGTTCTTTCTCCTATGATCAGCCGATCTGCACAGAGAATTCTCTGATTGAACAATACGGCTTTAGCCGAATCACCGTGCGCCGTGCAATGACCGAGCTTGAAAACCGCGGCATTCTCTATCGAAAGCGCGGTGTCGGAAGCTTTGTCTGCCATCCGGAAGAACTTGCACCTGCTCTGCCAGAGACGTCCAGCTCACCTGCTGGAAAACTCTTCGCATTTGTCTTTCCATTTCATGTATCCAAAACTGGTCTGACCGATGCATTCCAAGCTGCAAGCGATTATTTATTATCAAAGGGATGCTATTCTTCTATTTATATTGCGGATGAGCGCGAAGATAAGACCGGACGAAGCATCCTAGAAAAACTTCTGTCAATGAATGTAGCCGGAGTCGCCTACTATCCGCGCACCAGCCATGTGCATTTAGAGCTGTTGAACCAATTTTTATTCAGTGGCCGCTCTGTTGTTGTAATGGATGTGCCGAGCACCAGCCCTTGCATTCCAAGTGTATTAAGCGATAATCTCTCAGGAAGTCGAATGCTGACGGAGCACTTAATTGCGCTTGGACATACAAATATTGCCTACCTGTCTGGTATCTCACCGTCTGACCGACTCACAATCGGAGAACGACTCTCCGGCTACATGCTCGCACTAAGCGCCCACAAGATTCCGATTCATAAGGAATGGATTCGCACTGATATTAAATATGAGAAGCGTCTTGCTCCGCTGTCAGATCCAAACAGCTTGCGCAGTATATTAAAGGAACTTGTAAATGAAGGTGTGACAGCTGTTCTTGCCGAACACGACTCTTTTGCCCATGATATTTTGCTTTGCTGTCTTGATGTGGGCATTTCAGTTCCACAGACCTTAAATGTATGTGGATTTGATAACAGCGAGTGGGCATCGGCCCTGTCCAATAACAACCCATCCTTCTCCATCACGACGATTGCACAGGATCAGGCAGCCATCGGCAAAGATGTGGCCAAACTTCTCTACAACGGAGTGGGCGCTCCGATCACACAGGCACAGACTGTCACCGTTCCTGTTCGTCTGATTGAAGGAAATACAACCGGCCCTGCACCGATTCATCCAAATTCATCTATTGTCTAAAAAATAAGTTCTAAGATAGGCAATACACTACAGGCCGGCTGAACATAGAAAGAAACAGGGTTTCCTGTTTTACATATATTTTTTAACTGAGGAGGTTTTTTATGTTAACAAATCGCCAAATTGACCGTGTTCTAGGAAAGCTAAAGCGTTTCGAAACCACGCTAGAGCCAATGCTCTTTGAGCCAATCACTTCTCTAGATGCACAAATGTATGAGACCGAACAAAATCTAGATTCCGCCCCTGTAGATGCTGCTTATATTCCAGCCAAAAAGGGGGCTGTCTGGGGAGGTGAGTGGAAATATTGCTGGTTTCAGACCGAGTATACAGTTCCAGAAAAGTACGCAAATATTCCACTATTTTTAAAAGCTGATGTTGGCGGACAAGAAAGTATGCTTTTTATCGATGGGGTTCCGTCTGGCATCTTTACAATCCCACAAAACGGGGCTGCTCACGGCTATCACTACTGCGACTTAATCACAATGGGCACTGCCGCAAACACGCACTATCATTTTGATTTAGAGGCATATGCATGGCACTATACACCAGGCAGTCAGCCGATGGTCACAAACCCGATGCCTGATTTTTTACATCATTATAATAGCATTGAAGTATGCGTCAAAAATCCGGTGATCAACCAATTCTATTTTGATTTAAAAACCTTTGATCAGATGACTGAGGTATTGGATGCAAATAGTTTTGTCCGTGCCGAGATTATAAAGACACTGATGCGCGTTCACGAGATTGTCTACTATTCGCCAGATGATACCGACAAAGAGACATTCTTAGCTGCAATCAAAGAGGCGCAGAAGGAACTGACTAAGCTTTATCAATATAAAAATACCAGTCTCGCTCCTGTTGCCAAGCTTGTCGGCCATTCCCATATGGATACCGCATGGCACTGGCCAATTGATCAGACCATCAAAAAATGTGCCCGCACCTTCTCCAACCAGTTGAAGTTGATGGAAGAATATCCAGAATATCGCTTCATCCAAAGTTCTTCTTACCATAGTTACATGATGAAGGTTCACTATCCTTCCCTCTATGAAGGAATGAAAAAAGCAATTGCAAGCGGACGCTATGAGCCAAACGGTGCTGTATGGGTTGAGTGCGATTGCAACATTCCTGGCGGCGAGTGGATGGTTCGACAGTTCGTTTGGGGACAGCTCTACACACAAAAAGAATTTGACTATCTTTCTGACTGCTTCTGGCTGCCAGATACCTTCGGCTACAGCGCTGCTCTGCCGCAGATCATGAAAAGCTGTCGTGTAGATTATTTCCTTACAACTAAGATTTCTTGGAATGACACGAATCCATTCCCATATGATACCTTCTTATGGAAGGGCATCGACGGCACACAGGTGCTCTCTCACTTTAATCGAAACCATCTGTGGCCAGATCCGCAAACACTGACAGATGCCGTGATGGATGGACACAATTCTGGTGACACGATCCATGAAAAGACCGTCACCAATAAGAGACTTCTCTCCTACGGCTTTGGCGATGGCGGCGGTGGTCCACTATTTGAGATGATTGAGATGGCAAGACGCTGCGCCGATATTGAAGGATGCCCAAAGGCAGAAACCACCTCTGTCAGCGACTTTATGAATGAAATTGAAGGCGAACTGACAGACCCATCTGTCTACCGCGGAGAGCTTTACCTAGAACTTCATCGTGGAACACTGACCAATCAGCATGTGACAAAGAGAAATAACAGAAAGGCAGAAAATGCGCTGCACAATGCCGAGTTTGCCCTTGTGCGCCATGCTGTATGCACAAATACAGCTTCTGATCCGGCCGTTCTTCGCCCAATCATCAATCTGCTTTTGGTCAACCAGTTCCATGATATCTTGCCTGGAACCTGTATTCATGCTGTCCATGAGAGAAGCCACAAAGAAACTGCAACTGTAATCGAACAGGCAACAGCAAATGCAATGAATCTATTTGCAAGCGATGCATGCAATACAGACAAAAATGGATTGACCGTTATTAACCCGATTGGATTTGCCCGCAAAGATGCCATTTATCTTGATGAATCTGTTGCAAAAGCGCATGGTATTCTCGCTCAAAGCTTCAAAGCAATTGACGGCAAACTTGTCAGTGTCCTTCCGGGTGTCGCAGTTGATTCCTATGCGGCCGCAGTGATTGATCCTATCGCTATCAATGCCGCTTGCAGCAAAGAATCTCCATTTACTGCCTCTGGAAACACGTTAGATACTCCATTTTATACTGTTCAATTTAATGACAAAATGTATCTGTCTTCTCTATTTGACAAGCGCACAAAACGTGAGCTGTGCGAAAACGGACAGACACTCAACACCTTCCTACTTGCAGAGGATGTTCCACTTGCATGGGATAACTGGGACATTGATGCCGATATTGAATACAAGCTTCGCGACACAGCTACTTTGTTAGAAAGTCATGTTGTTTCCTGTGGTCCAATCGAATATCGCATTCGAAATCGCTATCAGTTAACTGCCCGCTCCTCTCTGACTCAGGACATCGTCTTCTATGCAGATGATCCGATGATTCGCTTTGATACCAGAATGGATTGGCAGGATGACCATCGCCTATTAAAGACGGCATTTCCAACCAGCATTCTCTCTGATTTTGCAAGACAGGAAATTCAGTTTGGCCATGTAAAGCGCCCAACTACTAGAAATACGTCAATCGAAAAAGCAAAATTTGAGGTATGCAATCACAGATTTACCGATCTATCCGAGCTTCGCTACGGTGCTGCACTATTAAATGACTGCAAATATGGTATCTCCGTCAAAGATGGCTGTATGGCATTGACTTTGCACAAAGGTGGTTGCCATCCAGATGCTGCCGGTGACAAAGGAATCCACGATTGCACCTATGCACTGCTTCCACATATCGGTGATTTCAGTGCCGATACGGTTATCCGTGCAGCTTACTGTCTCAATGATCCGGTAAGTGTTGTATCTGGTCACAGCCAAAACCAGCAAAGCTTTGTCTCTTCAAGTGAGTCAAATGTGATTATTGAGACTATAAAACCTGCCGAAGGTGATGCTACTAATTGTTACATTCTTCGTATCTACGAGGCAGAGGGTTGTGCATCCCATGCAGAAATTTCTTTTGGGCACTCGGTAAAATCAGTGGAAGAAACAAACATGCTAGAGGAAAAACTTGAAGAGATTCCAGTTTGTGAAAACAAAGTTGCGCTTTCTTTCCGCCCATTTGAAATTAAGACACTGCGTGTAACATACTAATGTCATCATAAAATTTCCGGACTCTAGCTTTACAAAATATGATGAGTCCGGAAAATTTGGAGGATTTAATTATGCTAAACCTTACTCCCTACTTTGAGCGGCTTTTGGCCGCTCTCCCTTTCAATGAGAAGCTTCGAAAAAGCTTTGACGTTTATATTGGTGATGCCAGGTATACTTGCGTTTCTAAGACAGAGACTGCTATTTCAGCTTTTCTAACTGCTCAAGCAGAGCAGCTTTCCAAAGATACTTATCTGCATGATTCCTATGCTTCTTCCTTTAACGATCTGGCGTATCTTGCGATGCGATTATCCTACTTAATTGCAGTCGAGTCTAATAACCCGACTGATCGTTTCCAAGAATGCAAAACAGATACGAATACCACCGCTTTCGATTCTACTGATTCAAGAATTCGTTGTGCCAAAAAACTTTTAGGCACGATTTGTACTTCCCACGACTGGATCACTCAGGGAAAAAATGAGAATCGTTTCCACGCAGATTTGTGGACAGCCTCTCTTTGCGCACAGACTGCGATCATTTACTCAATTCTTGCCCCATTTTGTAATGAAAAAGAAAAGGCTACTTACCGCGAGGGGATTAAGAAAAATGGCATTCGCGTTGTATGGCGTGAATGGCTTGACCCTAGACACCACTGGCATGCGCTCGACAGCATGGGGCATAACTGGTGGCTTGTGATTGTCTGCGCTGGAGGTTTTGCCGCCCTTGCCCTAAAAGATGAAGATGACGAATGCGTTTCCTATTTTGAAAAATTTAAAAATGGCATTCATCAGTGGTTTACCTATCCGGGAAATGTCCTTCAAAATAAAAAGGCAAATTTTGGCGAAAAGAAAGATTACATTGAGTTTCTTGGCTATATGACCTATGGATTTTCGATGTATGCGCTTCTTGAGACCTTTTACCGCGATGAAACTGGGGATGACAGTTTATTTGAAGATCAGTTTTTACGCCCACAGATCGATGATTATCTGAGATTTTTCTACTGGGCAAATGATAAGCTAAATCTAGCAAATTTCGGTGATACGCCTGATCGCATCGTCAAACATCAGCATGTCATTTATTATTTAAGCTATCGCTTTGACTGCAAAAAGTTGTTTGACCGACAGGATTTGATGTCGGATGGTCCAAATGAGTACGAGGATTTTCTGTTCTACCCTCTCGCTCTTGCACTGAAAGATCACGGCTATCCAGATCCACCGCTCCTTGGCATCTGTCCTCACACTGGCTATGCGATGTGTCGAACTGGTTATGGCAAAAATGATCGCTTCTTTGCAATCAAAACTGGTGAAAGTTGGAATCACAATCATCTCGATGCCGGAAGTTTTATTCTAGCTGATAAGAATATGGAAATTGCAATCGACAGCGGTACTTGCAATTATGGAAGGGCTGAGTATCGAGGCTACTACACAACACCACAGGCTCACAATATTGTCCTGTTGAATGGGCAGGGTCCTGATGCCGATATGATCGAGAGCGGGACTAAATTTTCTGGAAGCTTTCCAGCTTATTTAAGTGTACCCGAAGCTGATTTTTCTTATATTCTAGCTGACTGCACTGGCCCAAATGTCGCTCATTTCATCCGATTCTATCGACATGTACTCTTGCTCAAAGAGTATACGATTTTCATTGATGATTTGCAGACCTATGAACCCGGCACACTTGAATGGCGCATGCACTATGATGGGGAAATCAAAGAAAGTGAATTTATTCCAATCCAAAATCAAGGACTTGAGACACGACTTTATCCGCTCTATCCAAAGGATCAGTCTGTCTCTATTGGAGAGGGTCTTCGCGACGGTGAAATGCTTAGTCAGCGCGGCATGCGAGATCCAGACCGCGTAAATCGCCAGTTTGGTTCCCTTCCTGTCGGACAGTTTCTTTCTCTGACCTCGAAGATGTATGGCAAACGAGCTAAACTCATCGAAGCAATTCGAAGGCCACTTACACCAGCAGGAGTAAAAAATGAGGACTCTTTTGCCCCAACCTCCCATGAACTTGACGATGCAATTGAACTTCTGATTCCATCTGCCGATGGCACAACCGAGCGCATCCTTGTCAACACACGAGCAGACGGAAGTTTCATGCACAAAAATTCTTGGCAAACTATCGGTTCACTTCGAACCGATGCCTTCATCATCTACCAAAAAAGAGACAAAGACGAAAAATTGCTTGCTGCCGGTATGATCAATGGAAGCAGGCTTCGCATCGGTGATGAATTTGCAGTTGGCAGTCTGTTAAAATTCGACGGTTTCTTTGATCTTTCCACACGCACTGCTCACGTTCAGACCAGCATGGAAACTGAGATTGCAATCGACACCGAGGATGAAAGCAACATAAAAGTTGCAAAAGGGGATAGTGTTGTTTCATTTTAATCATTTTTCTAACTGATACCCACGAATTGCTCCGTTGCTATGCAACTTTCGCAATTCTAAAAACATTACAGGAGGTACTCACTTGAATGCTATTATGAGGATTGTCCCTTCTTCGTGGAAGCAGGGCGAACCAATTGAAAAACAATCTTTATTGGTTCAAAACGAATCTGAACTTGCGCATCATATTGAGACTGGATTAATCAATATTTATTCAGACTACACCCATCAAACAATTGAAGGCTATGGCTGCGCACTGACAGAAAGCGCTTGTTTTCTTTTATCACAGATGGATGATGAAACTAGAAAAAAAGCGCTGGGCTGTTGGTTTGGACCAAACGGAATTGATTCTTCCTTTATTCGAATGCATTTGGATAGCTGCGATTATTCTCTGGAAGAATATCAGGCAATTTCTGACCCAATTGCTGACCCAGAATTTAAGACCTTTTCGATTGCGCGCGATCTTCGCTTTACAATTCCAATTGTCCTTGAGGCAATCAAAATGGCGAACAAAAAAGTTACTGTTTTAGTAAGCCCATGGTCACCGCCAGCCCAATGGAAAACGGCTCCAGAAGAAAAAGAAAATGAAGCCAAAGTATACGGAGGCGATTCTGCATCAAAATCAGATGCAGCCGGTCGCTGCCGTGGTGGTCGATTGAAAAAAGAATACTACAAAGACTGGGCCAATTATCTTGTTCTTTATCTGCAAGCCTATAAAAAAGCAGGCATTCCAGTTGGCATGATGACGATTCAAAACGAATCCAATGCAGCCACCCCTTGGGACAGCTGTGTTTGGAGTGCACATGAGGAAATGATCTTTTTACGAGATTATCTGTATCCAGCTATGCAAAAAGCTGGTCTAGAAAAAGAAATCGGAATCTATGTGTGGGATCACAATAAGGAGCGTGTTCTTGAATATGTAGATGAGATGATGGCTGGCGGTGTTGCTGATATGATTGAGGGTTTTGCCTATCACTGGTATGCAGGGGACCATTATGATGCGCTGACGATGCTTCATGAACACTATCCTGATAAAATTCTAATGCGTTCAGAAGGTTGCCCTCTGCACAAGCCAGGCACCGATAACGAATCTGACACGATGCGCTATGCCAATGATTTGACAAACGAGGTCACTCATGGAATGAATCGTTGGATCGAATGGAACGCAATTGTTGACACAGAAGGTGGTCCACGCCATGTGCCAGGAGGCTTTGGTGCACCTCTTGTTGCAAAATCTGATGGCAGCTTTGAGGAACTAGCAGGCTATCAAGTCATCCGCGAATTTGCTTCGGTCATCCAACCAGGAGCCGTCCGCCTTGGAAGTAGTGTCTATAGCAGAGACATTGATGCCGCAGCTGCTCAAAATCCAGATGGCAGCATTGGAGTTTCGATTGTAAGTTATACAGATGCATCAAAGCAGATTGCGATTCGATTAAAAGGACAAATTTGCCAGACCACCATTCAAGGAAAAGGACTGTTTACAGTTTTGTTTACGGATGGCCAGTAGAAAAAGGAGAGCCACTGGGACGGGGTGATATGATACCTCTTAAGTAGACAAGGCAAATAACAAAAATCTACTTAGGAGG
>OGOW01000103.1_pt1 | contig 104723 bp, 98 predicted proteins | sample 1552781 | NCBI WGS metagenome assembly OGOW01 (sample SAMEA2580145, study PRJEB22360) | human gut metagenome | biome: human gut; feature: human-associated habitat; material: faeces | place: Denmark | collected 2008/2010
ATTGTTCCTTTTCCGTCAGTGGCAATTCCCTTGAAAACCTTATTGGCATATCTCCTGAGATTATGGCATACGGGTATCTTTCACTGTCTGACAACGATGCTGCACGCCGTCTACGCTTCACTCCGCTATTGTCTTCCAGCAAATTTCCTGCATTTTCTGCTTCAAAATGTTTGCAAAACTCGTCTATAATACAAAATAATTCTGTAACTTTGCAATCGGTAGTCATATCAAATGTATTTGTAACTTGTTGTAATTCACCAGTAAAGGTACAAAATATACATTGCTCATAAGCTACTATTTTAATTAATTTTAATTTTCAATACAATAAAAGTGATTTCGGGTTATTCAGATGTTTACAACTATCCATTTACCACTTTATCTACCGCCATCACGTTTCAAGATACCCTTGGCTTGAAGAACAGCAATATCTCTTTCAATAGTACGTGTCGTTACAGTTTTCTTTCCCGACATTCTCTGCGCCAATTCCGGAATTGTTATTGCCGGATGGTATTTAACAACAGAAATGATATTCTGCTGACGTTCAGAAAGTTCAATCAGTTTTTCTTTCCCGACATTTTTAAAGTTTTTCCCGACATTTATCCCGACATCATCATCCATAGATCTTTCATACTGTTCACGTCACCACAGACAACCTGAAGCTTGGTGGCGAGTTTACCGTTGCCTTCGCTACCAAGAAAACCATGGTGGCTTCTGATTTCGTGGGCATTGTTTCTGCCAAGAACGACCCGAAAAAGATGGAGAAGACGGGATGGAACATCGAGAAGGCGAGTATGGTCAACGCTCCTGTGTTCACCGATTTCCCGATGACCCTGGAGTGCCGCATCAAGGAGAAGTATGACGAAAGCGAAACCGGTTATTATCTCATTGCCGAAATCGTCAATATTCATGTAGATGAGAAGTATCTGGCAGAAGACGGAAATCCAGACATGGAGAAGATGGAGCTGATAGTCTTCGACCCTATTCATCATAGCTATATCCAGCTAGGCAAGAAAGTCGGAAACGCATTCTCTGACGGCAGAACTTTGAAATCGTAGTTCTTACCCACATCTGATGTGTATGAAATGTTTTCTTGCGTCAGCTCCTTTATCGCTCTGAGGATAGTATCAGAGCTACAAGTGCGAAGTGTCGGATGAAGCGAGAGATGGTTCATCAAATGAGTAGTGACATCCTCAATACATGGGCCACCACAGAAGTAGATACTCATGAGAGAACGGATGATTTCGCTGTACTGATAACCAACGATCTACACCTTAGACCGAGGGTTGAGTCGATTACAGATGACAATGTGGAATCAAATTGCTCCATGATTGAAAACATTCCTCCAAAAGGAGTGAGTTTCTCGGATTTAATTTGTATCTTTGCCATGTCTATCGTCGGATTCTCTTGTTTGTTTTTGCAACACTAAGATAAGTGAATTCTTCGACATGGCAAAATCCTGGGCAATTTTTTGTTGCTCAGGTACTTAAAAGGTTTAATTTACAATAGTGTTGTGGAATTAAGGTATGATAATATCAAAAGATAACTTCATAACGGATAACATGACCAATACGGTTTGTTATTCCAGTCTTCTACATGGAAAGAGTAACGGTTTGGATCCTCAGTTAAGAGTAAAGATGTATGCCGCATTGAAAGAGTCTGTTACGACCTTGAAGCACTCTGATCTGCTTAACACTCGTGACATCTGGTCAAGAGATTATATGCCAGTGCAGCTGACGAATGATCTCTTTCTGAACTACACCTATAGCCCGGATTATCTTAGCGACCAGAAAGCTTATATCACAAACTGGTTGCTACACAAAGTACATACTGACAAGGCTGACAAGCTTAATCTTAATGTTGTTACAATCCCTCTTATTCTTGATGGAGGCAATGTGATCAAGGCTATTGACAAGTTTGGTAAGCCAACAATCATCATGTGTAGCAAAGTATTGAATGAGAACAATCTATCCAAAGAGGAACTTACAGACTGGTGGAACCAATTCTTTGATAATCAGATTCGTCTTATTCTAATCGAATGGGAAGGAAAAGATGAAAACCCGATTGGACATGCCGATGGAATGGTTAGATATATCAATGAAGGAAAAGTCCTGATTACAAATTACTGTGATTTGGACGATGAAGAACGTCTGAGTGAGCCACTGAAAGAATACTTTGATATTGAACGTCTGCACTTTGGAGATATTGAAGGAATCAAAGGTACCAAGATGTGGAGCCTCTTGAAATCAAGAAGTTGGGGATACATTAATTTTCTACAAGTTGGTAAACGTATTATCGTTCCAAAATTAGATTGGGATGAACTCGACAAAGCAGCTGTGCAACAAATCCAGCAAGCCTTTGGAGCTTCTTATGAAGTAGAGCTTATAGATTGTGATATGACTCCAGTTCTAGAGAATTCCGATGTGAACACTAATAGTGGCGGTGGTCTGAATTGTTTGACATGGACTTTGTTCAGCGCAGAATAATAGTATACTCAAAATAAGAATATGGCTGTCTACACAAATGTATAGGCAGCCATATTTATAATTAGGGTCTACTAATTTAAGACAAATTATTGATAACTAAGAAATTATCTTGCAAAATATTTGCTCAGTTCAGATAAAACGATTACTTTCACTGATTCAAAAGACATCCTGACTTCGGCCGATGGTATCAAGTTTGCCGTCTGCAAAGAGTGGGGTGATATTTTTAGTAATTTCGCACATCAAGTAGAAAATCTTGGTTGGGAAATAAGTGAAGGATAAAAAGAAATTCGGGATGCTTTCATTGTGGAGGCATCCCGAAGTGTTATACGAAGCTTTAGCGGATATCCCCGTTTGGGGTGGGTGGATATCCTCCGTTTTCAGCAATACTAACGTGTATTTACTAATCAATAGTAAATCCTTTGGATTTTGCTTCCAAAATACTGTCTCTGATATATTTAGCTTCTTGATACGAATTGATGTATCTATTGCTGAAATGATACGAATCTATAATAATTTTCTTTTGAGCAACAGAAAACCAAATGTAATTATTTTTTTGGGCTAAATCTTGCAAATAGTTTGACTTTATAAAATCTATAATTGGATTTGATTGCGTATCATATCCTGAGCAACATAGGATTATGTTTGCGTCATATATCTTTAGTTGTTTGAGAATAAAAGTCTTGCTTTCCTTTAAATATCCAATTACTTTTTTACGAGGACATCCTCCATCTTTGACTCTATTTCCTGCTACTTTGCCACAATTTATTCTAGCTATTGGTGCCGTCATCCAAAAACCAATTTTACTAATCTCATCTTTAGGGCACATACCTTGAGTTTCGTTGTCATAAAGCAACGATGCATATGCCCATGGTATTAGACATTTTAGCATTGGTATCTTTTTGAGAGAATAACCATCTGGTGAATATGGGGTTTCACCTCTTACATCCCATACATTACCATCATCACTTGGCTGATCCCTTGTGATTATCAAAAGGCGTCTTGATGAATTATTCCAAATTTCGGTATTATTACCAGAACATGTTCTAACCCAATTCGCTCCATCAAAAATCAAGCCGTCATGAAAAAGGAGTCCGTCACTGACAAATTCATCCATAGTTACTTCAAGGGCATTAGACCAATCTTGAAATAATGCTTCTTCTTGTTGGTTTATGGACATCATAAAATTATTGATTTGAATTTAACCTAATTTCCGCAGCACTATGAGTTAGCATTTTTTATAAGTACCTGATCAACAAAAAGTTACTCAGGACTTTGCCATGTCAGATTTTTCACCTACCTTAGTGCTGCAAAAGAAGTATAGCAAAATCTCCGAATGACATGACAAATGTACAAATAAAATCCAAGAAACTCACTCCTTTGGAAGGAATTTTTCCAATCATGGAGCATTTTGATGCTCTTTTGGCTCAAACCATAGACTCCACCTTGGGGACGAGATGCAAATGGTATGGCTATCAGTATAGCGAGACCCTGCGCTCTTTGATGTGCGTTTATCTTTGTGGCGGCTCATGTGTCGAAGATGTGACAACTCACCTCATGAGGCATTTGTCTCTTCATCCATCCCTTCCCTCATATCTTCCTGAAGGTATGGAAGCTGTTCCTTGAACACTTCGAAGCGACTGTCCGCGTATGCGGGAGTGCCGCCCTTGAGGCGATGCTCCAGCACTGGATCATTAAGTTTGAGAAGGCCCTCTATGCCGAGTCTGTCGGCAAGTGCCTTCCTTACGTAGTTGTTTGCGGTCTCCTTGTTGATGCCGACTATCTCGGCGGCCTTGCGGTTGGAGACACCCTCCTTCTTCAGGAGCAATAGCTGTTTAATCTGGCTCATGTCCTTTGTCTTTCCTGCCATGGTCACGTGTTGTATGTTGGTTCTTCCACATACAATAACGTAAAAAGAGCAGAGAAGTGAACGGACATGCTCCGTTTTTTGATGCGAGTGGTCATTCAACGGAAAAGTGAACGGCAATGCTCCGTTTTTTAAGCCGTCTTCATGCCGCTTTTTTCATCAAAAATGAATAGACAGAACCGCCATGAGTGGGTGGGTATGCTCAGTTTTCGCCAATTGAGTTATCAATCTTGATAAGATGATAAACTCTAAATTGAGTTTAGAAACTCTGATTCCGAACGAAGCATTTGTGATGCAAATTCACTGTATGACTTACAACCAGCAGGAATTTTTAATCCTACTTTAATAAGTTCACCACCATTTACACCTTCCATTTCCGTTTTGATTCTATATGAATCTATCAACACTTTGTCATTATCTGGATGAGGATAAAACAAATAGGCTTTCCTCGAACAAAACCTATACATATATGTTATGGTTTTGTAATATATGGCAGTTGCTTTTTCATCACCATAGTTTCTCTCTTTGTCCAAAGGTATGTACTTGGCATCTGCAACAATACTTTTATCCTTTGACAGATAATCAGGAATTATTTGTTGAAAATTCTCAAACAAATAAAAACTCTTTCCCTTATCTTTCTGATAATGAATATATCTTCCATCTAAAATCACGGCAATGTATTCTTCCCACAACCAAGCGGCATCAATCAGCACACCATACATTTCATCTTCTTCTTGCCCATACTTCAATTCTTCATGTCTTAGAATTTGCAAGCATAGTCTTTGAAGTGGTGCATACTCACTATAGTATGGGTGAGCTATTGGTTTTGCATTTCGGTTGATTATCGCAGAAAGGTTTCTTGGTGAATAAGAAACTGTTGCACTGATAATTTGAGCTACAGCCTCTTGTGTTTCGCTGTCAATCTTCAGAACAGTAGAGCCAGATTTATACTTAGTAATAAATTCTATTGTATGCCTAATTAATTGGGTTACATCGTTGTCATAGCTATATTCTCTTGTTGTATAAGCTACATTACCATTAAACGGCTCATTGTAGTGTATATGTCTATTTACATCAATTACCCCTCTAACATTAGCATCATTATATTTGTGTCGAACATACTGTTTGTAAAGACCCTGGTTTATCGCTTTTTTCAGGTATAAGGGGAAATGATATAAAAGAAAATCAAAGACACTATCGTCATCTATTGTATGTTGCAGATTAAGAATATTGATTTTTGCAACCTTTTGAAGCATATAATGCAGGAAAAAGTCTTCTCCACGATCATTTGCAAACCTTGAATGTATTGAGAGATGGGTTTTGTTTCTTCCGATAAATCCAACTATGCTGTTGGTAATAAGATTCTTTTCTTCTACAATTTCGCACACCACTTTTTTCCCAAAATCCCTATCATATTCTTCAAAGGAATCCGGGAATACAAGCAAATTGGAGTAATCATCTAAGCTAATACTTGAAATGGCTACTCCTGCAATTTCCTTCAAATCCTGATATTCAATAGGATCAATAGGTGCTATTTTGTAATCACTTGTAATCAATGTTGTGTCGTGTCGTTATAAGCCTTTCTTAATCTTGCCATCTTTACGTCAATGTTCGTAGAGCCTCTTAAATACTCGTACAACAAACCTTTGATATGGTTATCCCATAATTCATCAAAGTCATTATACATAGCATATTTCAGGAAATATGACGCTCCTATTTGATAAGCTTTTGTTAGGTATGTCTTCTCTTTGGCTGTTAGCTTTTCTTCCTCATACTTGTCAATGATACAAGCATTTAAGTTGTTCATTCTTGTTTTGATTTCTCTGATAACCTCCAAAGATGGTTTGCCGAAATCTCCCCATGCCTCGTCTTCATCGAGCATAGATTGTCTAGATTCTGCTGTGATTTCTGTCCAAGCAAATCTTCTACGCATTGCAAAATCCATACTCTCTACACTTCGATCAATGTCGTTCATCGTTCCAATGATATAAACATTTTCTGGTATGTAAAAACCATTGGCAAAAACATCGTCTTTAGGAACTAAATTTTGATATTGGGTAGTGACACAACCTTTTTTCCCTCTATATCCAGGATCAACGGCATAGAATAACTCTCCAAAAATCTTAGATATTTCACCACGATTTATTTCATCAATGATGAATACATAAGTTTGTTTGGTCATGATGTGTTCTTTTATATATGCACCTATACTAAAAGCATAGGTTTTGTTGCCTACTCTATTTCCTGTCATTATTGACTCGATAACATCTTCGTCTGTTGCCGCTTGAAGATTATCGTTATCATCAGTGATTCGTACTCTTAATTTGTTGTTTTCATCTACTTTTACAGCAAATGCTTCCTTGTTTGGACTGCTTTTGTATGGGATGTTGAAAAACTCTTTTCCTACAACCTTTTTAAAGTGTTCTAATGCGGTTACAGAATTTGTACAAGCCCCAATAATAGCATCTTTGCAGAAATCTTTGAATACACCATTCTTTCTTTGAAATCCCAGTTTTTCTTCTGCCCCTATAGGACGTAGACCTTCAACAAAATCCGTATAATCATAAGAAGGATGGAATTGTACCATTTTTATTGTGTTATCATCAGCCCCCATGGCTTTAGCAATTTTCTTTGCTAAATATGTTTTACCAGTACCTGGTGCACCTGTAAGAATGACATTATGATTAGCCTTTACAAGTTTTGCTATCTTTTCAAGTTCCATTCTCTGTAAAATTTTAATGCTTTCTTGAACTCCAAATTCTTTGGCAAATTTATTGAACTCAGTCCAATACTCAGAAAAATAACTATCTACTTTTTCAACAAGTTGTTCGAGAGATAGTTGTGCAGCATCACTTGGAGAAATTTGAAGCCATGTTGCGTTTTTTATGATTCGTGCCTCTTTATTCTCATCACTATTGTAGCCTTTCCTCGAATTGGAGTCAATATGTATATCAATTCCACCTTCAGTACTGCCAACAACGACAAAGACCTTTCCATTGCATTCATTGTAAAGATCATTGTCTTTTGGATAAACTTTTGACCAATGGTACGAATTATATTTCATGATGCCAGGTCCTCCTTGAGTTAAAGGCATTTTCCTTATTTCTATAGGATAACCAAGTTTTTGCAGACCTTCAATTATAGAACCAAGTTTGTTGTATAACGGTTTTAATTCCGCCATACCGGTTGGTTCTTCTTTTTGTGTTTTACCTTGATACTTTGTAAACAAGGCAAAGTCTGATTCTTCAAACAAATTAGCCATTTACTGCGTCCTTTAATCGTTGTCTGTTTCTGAAACCTTAATTCCGCAACTCTTTAGTTTAACGTTATTTATAATATTCTGGGCAACAATAAGTTGCTCAAGATTTTGCCATGTCAGAAATTTCACCTATCTTAGTGCTGCAATACCAAAGACGATAAAAAGTCAACAAGACATGGCAAATATACAAATAAAATCTGAGAAACTCACTCCTTTCAGAGGAAAATTTTCAATCATGGAGCAATTTGACTCCACATTGTCATCAGTAATCGACTCAACCCTCGGTCTAAGGTGTAGATTGTTCGGTTATCAGTACAGCGAAATCATCCGTTCTCTCATGAGTATCTACTTCTTCTGTGGTGGCTCATGTGTTGAGGATGTCACTACTCATTTGATGAACCATCTCTCGCTTCATCCGACACTTCGCACTTGTCGAGTTCTATAACCTTCGCGGAGGAAAGGAACGCATCTTCGATGATATGAACAATGGTTTCGGGTGGGACAGATTGCCCAAATCCTTCATGGCAGAGAACACCGTGTTCCTTCTTCTTACTGCACTTATCCGTAACTTCTACAAGGCCTTTATCCACAGACTTGACGTAAAGAGGTTCAGACTCAATGCTACAAGTCGCATAAAAGCGTTTGTCTTCAGGTTTTTCTCTGTACCAGCCAAGTGAATCAGGACATCAAGGCGGTATGTGCTGAATATCTATACCTGTAACAATGCTTACGCGGATGTGTTCCAGACAGATTTTGGATAACGCCTACAACTTATGGGTATGATACTGCGTATTGCCTCAAGTCGCATTGTGGGGTAAGGGGATATTGTAGGCATAAGTGGGTTTTTCAGCCTCAATTTATCTGCTAATTCAGTAATGAGAGGACGTGTACACGCAATAAACACGTTGAAGGGCTTAGTTGCGGATTTGAGGTCTATCTTTCTTTTGTGGCTTTTCAAGCACCACCCACACACCTGCATTAACCTTGCCTTCATGCCGAATGATGCCAGCTTTCTGCATTGCCGCCCAATCGCGTTCTATCGTACGCTGTGTCACCGACAATGTTTCCGACATTTCTTTTCCTGTGATTAACGGATTTTTCTTGATAGAAGACAAGATAAATCGTTGACGTTCAGCAAGCTTTGTTTCCGACATGTTCCCGACATTTGTTTCCGACATTATTTGTGTCATTAGTACCATTTACACCGCCATTACGGTAAATGATAATCAATGTTCCGCTGACATGATTCTCGATTTTAGGCTCAGGAAGTCCCATCTTTTTCAAGCCTTGACGTATCTTGTTAATGCCACGTCCCCATGTCTCGATAAAGCCAGCCTTGTAGAAGGCATTGGCTATGTTGCGATTGCGAGGTTGTGAAGCATGTTCGGCAAACAACTTCTCTTGATTGATACCTTCGGGCAGTTTGTCTTCGTTCCAAAGCATAATGCAGTCATCGTACACTTTCATCTGTGTATGCACACCCATATAGTCACGGTGTACAATGGCGTTGCAAATTGCCTCACGCATAGTGCTTGGTGTCACCACAATCTCTATGTATTCCTTTTTGCCCTCTGTAAGCAAGTTTACATCTTCCACAATGCCAAGGTAGTTGACAATCTTATTAGGAATGTCTTCCATAAGTTTCTTGGCATCAGGCAGACCTGTCACTTGCTTTTCATCGTGATAATCAATAAATTAATATGAAAAATATTTGCTCACTTCAGATAAAATGATTACTTTTATGCGATGAAAGTACGTATTTTTTATAAGTGATTGAGAATGAGATAAGTTTTTATCTCATAAAAAGAAGAGGTTACGAATTAGAAATAAACAGAATGTAGCATCCTGCTGTGATTTGCATAACCATCCAAAGAACTCTTTCGGTTGCAAAGGTACGATATTTAATCGGGGATAAAGAATGTTTTAAGATTTTTTATCCTCGATTTTTTGCTTGGGTAAATCTGTTTTTATTAAACCCTATTCTTCTCTATTCTTTGCTATTTCCATTTCAATCCATTCAAACTTATGTGGCAAGGGTTCCTGTTTTTTGAATGGTCTATTTCGTTTGCATATTCTCATCCTTTCGTGTGTTTTGTATAAAAGTCAGCCGTCGTCGCAGAAAGACAGTCATCGTACCTCAGACTAACTTCCTCCTACTATGGCACGGCAAGAAAAATCCTTGGCGGTATGCCTTGAAATACTTCAAGACTATACAGCCAAGGACTTTTCTTTGTTTGCCGTGCTGACAACGGCTGACTTTTATAGCCACAACTCGCAGTTCCATTTTTATTGCACAATCCAAACGACATGAAACAGTGGCACGCCACCCTTTCATGTCTTAGTAGTACGGCATGAGGAAAAGTGCTTCTTTTTGTCGGTTGCAGGCTAACCGATCAAAAGAAACACCATTCCTTGATTTGCCGTACCATTTTGTTTGCATACTCCACCGCAAGAAAGAAGTCATTGATGTAAACCTCAACGACCACTTTCATGCTTGGCTGCACAGCCTTGGAGAAAACCCGATGCAAGAAGCATGGACAAGCCATACTCTTCTTTCATCGGAATTTCTCTGAAGGCTGTGCCATTCTTGTATGCGATTTCCATTTTCCTAAAAACATTTGCAAGACAGTAATTGTATCCATTTCTCAGAAATGAGTATGCGATAATCGTACAGTCCAAAAACTTCCGTGAAGTTTCTATTTTCATTTGCCGCTCTGATTTTCTTTCCTCCACAAGGTCTTTCCTTTTGGCATCAACCGTTATCGTGCAGGTGCAAAGGTATGGCAGCGGGCTTTGGAAATAAAAGGTCGAGCCTTCGGTTTTCGAAAAAATCTCCACACCGTTGGGTAGTATTTTTCCGAAAAACCTTGTATTTCCAGCCTCGCCGCCCTTGAAAGGCACCTGAAACGAAACGACCGATGCGACAGGAAGACGCAAAAAAAAATGTCGGAAAAGGGAGCGACAAAAAGGTGAAGAAACGAGAACTTCCCTTCAGCTCCTGGAACCGCAAATAAATTTAATTCAAGGCTATATGACAACAAACATCAACATAACACAGACTTGGTGGAGATTATTCTCCGCAGTCGGCTCAACCCTCATCACTTTGGTGGCTTGGTTGGGATATATGGCTCTCTGCATGGTCGGTGAAGTCATATTGGGAATTGTGAAGTTCATCTTCGGCATCATCATTTCCATTCTTTCTATGGTGGTACTGATTGGAACATTCATTTGGTTATTAACACTTTAAAGAACAAGCGATATGAACAGAAGCATTGAAGCGATACCTACATGGGCACTCTGCTATATCATCAATGGCGATGCAAGCGGACTGACGGACGAGGAAATCCGTATGGTGGACGAAGCCATGCGCAAGAACAATATTGAGATAGTAAGTCCAAGATACAACGAGGACATGTGCACAGAACCTTACTTCAGCCATTATCCGTTCTTCGGACTGCCTACTGAAGTTGAGGACTGCGACATCATCTATCACGAGTAACACCCCCTTTAACAACATCAGATATGAACACGACAGAATATTTCAAGAGAACCATACAAGCCTATTTGGAGGAGCGTGCTATGGAGGACGAACTCTTTGCAGCCAAGTATGACAACCCCGACAAGAACATAAACGATTGCGTCACCTATATCCTTAATTGGGTACAGAAGAGCGGTTGCAACGGCTTTTGCGATGACGAGATATATGGGCAAGCCATCCACTACTACGAGGAGAAGGACATCGAGGTCGGCAAACCTCTGAACTGCCAAGTGTCTGTTAACCACCACATCGAACTCACAGAGGAGGAGAAGGCACAGGCAAGACAGGAAGCCATCCGCCAATATCAGCAAGAGCAGATGAACAAGATGCGTAACCGAGATACCGCCAAGCGCACCTCACAGAGAACTGACAACGAAGTACATCAACCATCATTATTCGACACGTTATGAAACCAAGAACGAAATATCAGAAGCAAGTCGTAACCTCAAACAAGGGGTTACGACCTATCAAGGGAGCGCAAATGCAATGGGCATTCCGTGAGTGTCTTGACCACTATGCCTTTCAGTTGAAGCACGGACAGACCACCTGCATGGACTGCGGACACACTTGGACTACGGAAGAGGATGCGGACAAATGTGTCTGCCCGAAGTGTAAGGCAAAGTTGGAAGTGCAGCGCACCAAGCGACAGAAGGCAATGTCTTCTACCTATTTCAGCGTACTCACTGAGCGTAAGGGACTGCAACTTATGCGAGCATATCAGATGAAAGCCTATTACCGCAAGGGACAAAAGGCAGACATTTATTGTTGGGAGGTGGCACGTTATTGGATGAACGAGAAAGGCAAGGTGGAGGTTATGGCACGCAAGCGCACAATGGGTATCTATATGGACACGTTCTGCTACGACTCCGACATTGAACTGCGCAGGGACAACACCACCTATCAGCATATTGCTTCATTTCCGGTCTGCCCCGACATGAAAGTTATTCCTCAGATATGGCGCAACGGCTTTGACGGAGCGTTTCACGGCATCGAACCGCTTACATTGTTCAAGGCGATGCTGACAGACCACCGCATCGAAACAATGATGAAGCAATGTCGTTACGGACACGTCCGCCACTTCATAGACCACCCACGGCACTTGGAAACTTGTTGGAATGCCTACAAGATAGCCAACCGCAACCATTACCTTATTACAGACATCGGCAAATGGGCGGACTACATCTGTATGTTGGTAGAAATGGGCAAGGACATCAGAAGTCCACATTACATTTGCCCCGACAACCTTGAAGCCGAGCACGACAGATTATCCGAGAAAATCAGAGCAAAGAAAGAAAAGGAGCGTACCGAGGAGGAGATACGCAAGGCATTGAAGAACGAGGACAAGTTCAAGGAAATGAAGAGCCGTTTCTTCGGTTTGATGTTCACGGACGGCAATATCGTGGTAAGAATGCTTGAAAGCGTCAGGGAGCACGTTCTTGAGGGCAAGGCGATGCATCATTGCGTAGGCAGCGGTACAAACTATTCACTCAATCCCGACTGCATCATCTTCTCTGCAAGAATAGCCGAACAAAGGGTTGAGACCGTGGAGTTTTCTCTCGAACAGATGAAAGTCGTACAATGCCACGGACTACAGAACAAGGACACCGAGCACCATGCCGACATCATCAACTTGGTGAACAGCAATGCAAGACTTATAGAGCAACGAATGGTTGCAACGACATGAAATCCATAAGGGCGGAGCGATGAAAATTCGTTCCGCCACTTTCTTTCTTTTACCTTTGCACCCAGGAATCAAGTTAGGATATTTGGTTAATGGGTGTTAAGGTGAACTATCTTTCTTTCAAGGTATGCCCTTTCTCATGTCATAGTCCTTATATAATCCAGCCAACTTTCTTGATTCCATTTAACTATTAAATGTCAAAATTATGGATAAAGAACTTTACATAGGCGTGGATGTCTCAAAGCAGACTCTCGACCTTGCTTATTATGACGGAGAAAGCCTTGATTGGAAGAAAGCCCATATAAAGGTGAGCAACAACAATGCAGGTTTCAAGAAAATTGGTTCATGGGTGGCAAAGGTAAGCAAGGGGTTTGATATAGTCTTGTTCTGTATGGAATATACAGGACTTTACACCCAAAACTTTAGACTGTGGTTGGAAGAGAAACATTATATTTATAGGATGGTGGAACCTCGCAAGATGCATCGCTTTGAGCCAGACTTGGATGATGGACTGCGTTCGCTCGACCGCATCAAGACTGACGAGCTTGATTCTTTCCGCATAGCCATTTACTGTGAGCAGAACCACAGAAAGATTCTTCGCAACCCATCAAAACTTCCTTCTCCTGTATATTTTAAGTTGAAGAGGCTTTTGGCGGAACGCAAGCAGACAGTCAAGCAGTCAGTCCTTTACAAGCAGCAGCTTCATGATATATGTGCGTATGACACAGATTTGTCTGTGGAACGTAAGAATGGGCAACTTAAAACGCTCAATGATGCACTTAAAGGCATAGACAATGAAATTGACATGTACATAAAAGAAGATGCGGACATCAGCAAGAACTTTTCCCTGCTGACATCAATACCTGGTATTGGGCGTGTTGTCGCACTTGAAACCATTGTCTTGACCGAAAACTTCATGGCAATAGATAACCCACGTAAATACGCTTGCTATATTGGTGTCGCTCCTTTCAAGAAAGAATCTGGTACATCTGTGAGAAAAGGCTCGTCAGTCTCTAAGAAAGGTTTTAAACAGGCAAAAGCAGATTTGTCCATTGCCTGTTTGGTTTGCATGCAGCACATTCCGAACATCAGAGATTACTGGGAACGCAAGAGAAAGGAGAAATGCAGTGGAATAGTGTTTAATGCAATCAAGTTTAAGATGATACTCCGTATGTTTGCCGTTATAAAACGAGGTACTCCGTATGTGGAGACGGACAATTATCGAAATGGGAAAAACAAGCAATCAGGAGTGAACTAACAGTGTTTTAAGACCATCACTATACCATGATAGAGTCTCTTGGTTGCTTTTGGCACTACCTTTGCGAGGAATCCTCAAAAGGAAGGAACTCCAGACAGAGGTAGTGAACTTTTTAATCTTAGGCAAAGCCCTTTCCCTTGATATAGTCTCCTCTGCCCGAAATGTCAGACTCAGTGCCTTTTAGGGAATTAGCTGTCCGTCCCAGCTTTTAAAAGATTTGGCTTATCCTGACATAGAGAGTTCCTTTCGTAAAGCGGTGCAAAGATATGAAAAATAAATCATTTGTAGGCATTGACATCTCTAAAAATGTCATAGATGTATCTATATTTCGTGAGGACACCAACATCAAAATGTTCCCTCATGAGGTGTTCAACAACACTCGCAAGGGATTTGGCGATATGTGCTCATGGCTCAAAAAGAGCCGTGTGGTACTTTCCCAAGCCCTGTTTGGCATGGAATTTACAGGTTGCTACTCCTTGGACTTGGAAAAATTCCTCACGTCCAAGAATTACTCTTTCTGTATGCTTAGTACACGTATAGTAAAACATCATCCTATGGGGACAATAGATAAGCGAGACAAGAATGACTCTGCAAAGATAGCTGACTTCCTCTATCGTTATGATGGCACGGAATGTGCCAAGCCATACAAGTTGCCAAGCAAGGCTATGCAACAATTGAAGCAACTTGTCAATGAGCGTAAGTTCCTTGTGGAGCAACGGACAAACTTTATGAACCGAATGCAGATGTTTGAAACGAAAGAGGATTCTGCCATGTATGAGAGCTACATTAAAAAGCTCAATCATGACATTGAGAAGATAGATCAGGAAGAGTGTGAATTAATGTCCAAGGAGGAAGATGTCTTTGACACTTTTCAGAATCTGTTGACGATACCAGGAATTGGTTTTGTCAATGCAACAAACATAATTGCCATCACACGAAACTTTACCGCTTTTGACACAGCTCGGCAATATGCGAGATATGTTGGCGTAGCTCCATGCAGTCACACTTCTGGTACCAGTGTGAAATGGCGTGCCCGACCTTCCGCACACTGTAACGGTCAAGTGAAAGCTGACCTGTCTATGGCGGCATTGAGAGCTGTTGAGTACGATGTGGAAATGCAAATGTTTTATAATCGAAAGTTAGGAGGCAGAAAAGATTCTGATACTAAGCGTAAGGCATTGAATGCCGTCAAGTTTAAGCTCATTTGCAGAATGTTTGCCATAGGCAAGCAAAAGAGAAAATGGGAAGTGTTGAACACCTCTGACGACAGAAAGAACTTACATATTGAAAAGTCCAAAGCAAGTGAACTATGACAATGTACCATTGTCTCTTATAGTCTTGTGAGGACAGATACGGATAACTAATTAGGAATCGAGCAAAAAGCTATTAAAAGAAAGAGTTCCGTATCGTTTTTTTGTAACAGAAAAGTCAAAAAATGTCTTCTTCTGCTACAGGGGTAGGTATGACTATATGCTTTCTGGGGGCAATTTTGCTTATTTTAACACAAAAAAGCTCTCAAAAATTTGGTGATGTCTTAGGAATCATGAGCCGAGGAGCGGAAAAGAAAGTGGCAAAGAAACCGTCTTTTCCTTATCTGCGATGCTTGCAAAGAACAAAGGACAGCCCCCAATCAAAAGGACTGTCCTATTTTATAAAACCTTATTCTATGGAGTAAACAAGAGCAGATACTCCATTTTTCTTCTTCGCTCGATGGAAGGCACTATCTTTCCGTTCCACCTTTTGAAGTCCACATAGTCACGATAGATGTTTCTGTTGCCACTTCGCATCTTGGCATACATCCGGCTTTTCATCACCTTTCCACATCCCACATTGTAGGCAAGTGCAGCCAATAGCAGGGAGTCACGACCGAAACCACGGAACATGGCGCAGAGCTTTCTGAGGTCAGAGCGCAGCAAGGCATCGGCTTGCCGCTCCGTCATTCTTGGAGAAAACTTCTCGCCAGGCAACAGCTTGTGTCCATATCCGACATAAGGATGGTGCTTCGGTCCATGCAGACCCTCGTACTTCTTGATGCAGGCGACAGCCAACTCAAAACGTGACACATGACAAACTCGCTTTATCGCCCCTTGCGTCTGGGCAGACAAGCTGCCCGACACAAGAAGCAAGGCTAACAATATCATCAACCTCATACGCTACCGAGTTTGTTGGCACTTCTCGCAAACTCTTCCTCCTCATCAGTATCGTTGAAACTGAACTCCATTTCGTATGACTTGCCGAAGTTGTCCTCTACCACCACTGTCAGCGTCTGTGTCTCCGTGCTTGCCGAGGTATAGTAAAGACGGAACTTCTCGTTCTCCAACAGATAGCGGTCGTTTGGTTGGAACACCGTTCCGTTCTCCATTCTCAACGAGCCTTTTCCGTCATGCTGAAAATAGCGGATGGTATAGATGGTGCCGTCAAACTTTCCCTCCGCCTTCAACTCGCAGCGGATTTCAACAGTCTGTCCACGCACAATGTCCTTTGGCACAGGCATCGTCTCCACCTTGAAAGGATACGACTGCTGAATGTCCAGCTCATCGCTGCACGATGAAAGGAGTACCGACACGGCACACACGAAAAGGAATGCCAACATGCTCACTGATTTCTTGATTTTATTGTTCTTCTTCATTGTCTTGATGTTTTTGAATGATTGTTACTTTCTTGTCTTATGGCTCATCAGGTACTCGTTCAAGTCCTTGTAGCCAGTGTATAGATGCGAATGGTCTATGACCTTATCTCCATATCGCTTTTGCAGTTCGACACAGGCATTCTCGCCAGCTTCGTCATTGTCCAAGTGACAATACACTTGTGCATAGCCATCCAAAAGATGATGCACCTTTTGCATATTAGCCACAGAGTTGAGGACAATATGATCCTCACCACGACCAATACCGAGAATTACGGCAGAGAGGAAATCCATAAAACCCTCGTACAGATGGCAGACGTTGCTGTTCCTGCCAATGAGAGTGATGTCCTTTGGCGACACGCAACCTTTGAAGAAGCGGTTTCGTATCTCGTAGCCACCGCTGTTGTTCTTGAAACCGACAGCAAAGAACTGTTTGCCATTATATCGGTATTCCACCTGACAGCAGAAACGGCTCGCCACGTCAGCCGATATGCCACGCTCACGCAAGTACTGCCGAAGTGCAGGATGACTCAAAGGCTTTTCCACAATATCACTAAAGGGATTGCCTTTCGCCTTCACAGCCTTTTCCGCTATCCTTTGATAATGCGGAAACGATGTCGGGAAGCTGCCACCAAGCGTTTCAGATATGAACTTGGCTTGTGCCACAAACTCATTGCTGTTGATGAACTCCCCTGCGAGGTTGAAGATGTCACCACCTCTGGCGATGCCATAGTCATACCAGACATTCTTGTCCGTTGATACCCGAAGCGAAGGATTGCGGTCGTTGCGGTATGGCGCATGATACCAAAGTCCCGAAGCCTTGTGCTTGACAGGCTCAATGCCGAGAATATAGAGAAAGTCCACGATAGGCACTTGTTTGATTTCATTGATGTCCATAGGCTCACTGTTTTAGTTGATGATGAACTTCATGCCGATGCCAAACTGCGTGTGGAAATGTCCCGTGCTGTTGCCCCAAACAAGCCTTTCTTTAACGGAAGCGGTCAAAGCTATTGCATCCGACAGGTATATTTCCGTTTCCAATGCCACGGCACCGCCATAGATAAACGCTCCCTTGTTCTGCAAGGTCGCTCCGTCCGACATGGTTCTCTTGCCCCAGTTTACGGACTCATAGCCAGCCAGTGCCGTACCTCCGATATAGGACAGCACCGTCTTGCTGTTGTCGGAAAGGAAGTTGTAGGAATAACCGAACTCGCCCGTCATTTGTGCTATTGGAACGGAAGTGTTACGGTAAGGCTGATTCACTTGCAGGTATTCCGCCCCATACGTCCACTTGTCACCACCCTTGGTATAGCTCGAAAGTCCGAGACCTGCATAATAGCCAGCCTTGCAGGACTTCTTGCCGTTATATACTCCGTCAGCCATGCCGACCTTCACCTCGATGCCTTTCATCTGAGGAAGGCATCGTTGGGCGAATGCCTGCCCTGCGGTGAGGGCAAGCATCGCCATGATTGCAATGTTTCTTCTTTTCATCCGTTACTTCACGCTAAGTTCGTTGATTGTCAAAGCTCGCACCAAGTCGCTGTTCTCCACGACAAACGACTGATGACGACCGCCTTCCTTCTCATTCATCTCCACGACAAGTTCCTTGTCGTCTGGAATGGTAAATTTCGGCAAACAGAACACCGTCTGCTCCGTTTTCTTGCCAGCCACACGCACCACATAGTTGTAGGCACGGACAGGAAGAAGCACCTGCTCCTGAATGGCGGTTCGCTTCGCCACCTTCTTGTCCACCACCTTGAACGTGATATAGTCCACGTCAAACGGCACGTTGCTCTGGTTCTTGATTTCTGTGTGGAAATACAGCAAGTCGCTGTGTACATAGATGCCCTTCAAAAGGTACTGGATTCCGAAACGCTTGCTGCCGATGTGCTTCACCTTGCGTTTGTTCTCCTTGTGGATGGACTTCATGATGAGGTGTACCAGCATGGGACTTTCCTTACCCAAATCCTTGAGATAAATCTCCTGCGCATTGTTCGGGCGGTTCACCGCCTCACCGTCATGGATGAAGTCCGCCATCTCGATATTGAGCATGAGTGGTTCCTTGGCATACTTCACATTGAAGGTGTAGAATGAGCCATCCTCCGTGATGACGCTCATATTGGTCTCTTTCTTGAAGTTCTTCACGGCTGCTTTTACACGGATAACATTCTCCGCACCGTCCGCCTTGCCAGCTATCAAATCCTCTGAACCCAAGTCAACGTACTTGACAGAGGCAGGAAAGAGAATATGAACCGTCTTGTCATAAGTCACTTCCAAACCATGAGGTGGAATCATGCGGTCGAAGGTCAGCTTCTTGGTCAAGCCGTGATAGAGGTTGCTGTTCTCTTCCTTCTGCGGATACACCTCCTTGGTCAAGGTCAGTCTCTCTTCCTGGTCGGAAGAAACATTGCTTACTTGCTCAGTCTTTACAGACTTCTGCGCTTTTTTCTTGCCTGTCTTCTGCGCTGATGCAGTGCAGGCTACGCCCAGCATAAGGGCGAACATGATTGTTGTCTTCTTCATTTTGGTTTGCTTTTAATTAAACTTTTGGATTAAGTGGTATAAATGTTGTTGCCTTTCGGCTAATCTTCCTCTTGGTAGAGCATGACCCTGTAGCCAGCCTTCAGGTGTATCTTGACGGTACGCATCTTCTTGGAGATATACTGCGACACGCCTTGTATGACACCTTTTCCCAAGTCGGAGGCAAATTGGGCACCGGCATTGGAGGAAATGTTGATGCTGCTGTTCAGCGAGCTTCCCATGTTGGCACCGACTTCCTTGGCTGCGTCAACCTCCATCGACTTCGGGATGAAGATGCCCTCCTGACCGTCATTGTCATAGACGGCAAGCTCAATCGGGATAATCATGCCGTTGTGCTCAATGGACTTCAAGGCTATGGAAAGCCTTTCGCCTTGCAGTCGTGCCACTCCGACAATGACAGAATTTCGTGGTATATCCCTATTGCCGACACGCATAGATTCCAACAATCTCAACCTTACTGCCTGTCCGTCCGTTATGGTCTGGTTGCCGTGGATGCAGGCAGAAATCGTGTTTTTGTCGGAAACACCACCTCTTCCGATGGCGGTATTGAACCTTGCCGAAGCCTTTTCCGAGTAAGAGGCTACAAACTCCCCGTTACTCATGGGGCGGTTCAAGGACGAGACTACACGCCTTTGAACTTGCCTTACAGGTGTAATCTTGGCTTTCTTGCCCTTGGTGACAGCTTCCTTGTTTTCCTCTGTTGCAGTTTCTGCCGAGGAAGGACTTGCTGCATTGGCATTTCCACCAGGCATGTACTTTGCCGCAAGTTGATAGGACTTCTCCATAAGGGCAACTTGCTCGTCCATATTGGAACGCTTGCTTTCCTGTTGCATCATGCTTGCCTCCAGCTCGTCAAGACGTTTCCTCAACTCAGCATCTTCGCTGCTTTCCCCTTGCTGTGGCTGTTCATAGAAACCGCCCAAGGTCGTGTTCAAGGTTCGGTATGCCTCGGCAGACGAGCGGATGGCATCCGCCTCCTGTCTTTCTGCTTTGGTTGGCTGCTGCCCAGACTGCATCAGGTCAAAGTCCTTTTCTTGCCGTGTAGCAGTCGAATCAATGCCTGGCATGTACTCACCAAGAGTGTTCATTACTCTGCTTTTTTCCTTTTGTTTGTTGGCAAGATCCTCCTTGGAGTATGCCTTGCGCTTGTCTGCCTCTACATCTGTCTTCTCCGCATCGGGCATTTCCATGTTGAATCCCTTGCTGCCTTTCTCACCCTCTGATGCCGACGGCTTGAAGATGAGCCATAACACCAATGCGCAGACGAGACACATGCACGGTATGGCTATCATCTTGTTGCGCTTGATACGCTGTTCCTCTGTCAAAGGCTTCTTTTCCTTTGGAGCCTTATCCGGCTCCACCTTGTCATTCTTCTCCTTCTCCATGTGTCAATTCATTTTGATTGGTCACTTGCTGCCCCTTGTCAGTGGGCAACTTTACACTCTCAATATGCTCAACCTCTATATTTGAGGTCTTGCCGTTTCCGAAGTTGATGATGGCTGAACCTATCATGTAAAGGCTACAGAGGGCAAACAAGCCGAACATGACGAGCACGACTTTCAGTCTCACCCTTGGCGGAAGGGAATCCAGCCTGTCACGCAGTCTTCCCTTCATACCATTCACCTTTTCTTGGATTGTCTTAATCGGATTTTCCATTCTTGCTATTTTTATCGTTCTACTGTACTGATGTCCCTGTTCTCCACAATGGTGAAACCTTCAATGGTAAAACCATTCGGGTTATCATCGGAGCGTGTGGCGTTCACCAACCTGCATACGGTGACAAGACTTCTCTCCGTCACATTGCTCTCTCGGAGTATCACCTGCCGTGCGTAGGTCTTGGCTTGATAAGGGTAGTTATCAAAGTTACAGACCACGCTGTCCACTTGCAGCGACTGGTTGATGTTTCCCGCAATAAGTCGGTTATAAAAACCTTTCTCCGCAAAGTCCTGGTAATAGTTGTATGCGCTCTTGTCTGCCAGCAGCAAGGCTCGTTTCACGTTGTGCTCGATAGCACTCTTCTCCGGTGATAGCGTGAAGAACAGCTCATGAAAGCGTCTCACGTGTTCCCTTGCCTCGGCAGGTCTGTTCTGTGAGAGGTCTTGCGAGAGGGCGAGCATCAGCGACTTGCCTCCATCAAGGACGTATATCTTCTCGCGCTGCTTCTCCGCAAATCTGAATGCGAACACCACCGAGCATATTGCAACAACAGCGCAACCGATGACGAGGACGATGCAGAACAGGCGTATCTGCCTGAACGAGGTCTCGATATTCTTCAATGACTTGAATTCCATTTTTCTTTTCGTTGTATTGTTCATGAATGACTATATTTTCTTAAATCCGCTCTTGATGAGCCTTCCGGCACGTCCTGCCACATTTCCAGCCGTTGCTCCTGCGATGCTTCCGCCCAGTGAGCCTGCCGTGTTCACGTTCCGGTTGTAGTTGCCGATGCCGCCACCTGCCTGTATGATCCAGCCTGCCACGGTCGGTATGGTGAAGTAACCGATGATTCCGATGATGAGGAAAACGATGTAAACACCGTTGCTTGCCTCAATGGAAAAATTCGGGTCGTTCTGCAATGCCTCGATGTCGTTTTGCAGCATCAGCACCTGTATCTTGGCAAGGATGGTACTGAACAAGTCCGAAACGGGTAGCCAGAGATAAATCTGTATGTACCTGCAGAACCATTGCGTCAGCGTGGACTGGAATCCATCCCATACCGATATGGCGAAACAAAGCGGTCCGAGGATGGACAGGACGATGAGGAAGAATGTCCTCAGCACGTCTATGACCAGTGCAGCGGCTTGGAACAGCAGTTCCAGCAGTTCACGGAAGAAATCACGGATGCTCTTCTTCATGCTGTACATGCCACGCTCCACATACATTCCCGCCATTGTCACCACGTCGCCGGGTGACCAGCCGAGTTCGTCAAGCTGCTTGTCAAACTCCTCGTTGCTTACAAGGTATGCAGTTTCCGGATTGCGTTTCATCGCCTCATACTCCAGTTTGTCTTTCTGCGCCCGGTATTCATTCATGTCGAAGGTCTGTGTCTCCAGCATGGAATGTGTACCTTGCACGATGGGACTCATCACGCTGTTGAGCGTTCCGAGCACGATGGTCGGGAAGAACATGATGGCAAGTCCGATGGCAAATGGACGGAGCAGCGGAAATACGTCTATCGGCTCTGCTCTTGACAGTGACTGCCAAACCCTCAGGGCGACATAGAACAGCGCCCCAAGTCCTGCAAGTCCCTTGGCGATGTCCGTCATGTCGGAACACAGCGGCATCATCTCGTCATACAGGGAACGCAGTATCTGGTGAAGATTCTCGAAATCCATAGGCTACCAGTATTTCTCGTTTGACTTGCCGTAGAGTCCCATGATGCGGTCAAGGTCGTTTTTCTTCTTGGCACGCAGATAACTCACGGAAATGTTCTTGTTGGTGTAGTAGCTCACGAGATTGCGGTAACGCTTCATCTTCGAGTAGCAGCGTTCCACCACGTCCATTCGCTCCTTGTCCGTCATGGAAAGGGTAGTGATGTTCACCACGTTCTTCAGTTCTGTCAGCACATCGTTGCTTTCCTCCAGCAGTTTGGTGTAGCCGAAGCCGATGGCGGAGAGTTCCTCCACGGAAAAATTGTCATCGTGCATCATCTTCTGGTAGTTGTTGATGTAGATGTCCGTGATGTCACCCACCATGAGGATGGTCTGCTGCACCTTGCGTGCATCCTTGACGAGGTTGTTCACCGACTTCAGCGAATCGTAGTACTTCTTGCCCTGCTCGTAAATCTTCACGGTCTCCTTGAAGTTGTTGATCATGTTCTGAGCCGTCGAAGACGTGTGGACGATGTTGTTGGACGAGTTGATGATACTCTGCGCAATGTTGGTAGGATCTATGACAGACCACTGTGCGCTTGCCTTTCCCACCATCAGCAGGAACAGGCAGATTGTCATGATTACTTTTGTTCTCATTTTACTTTTGGATTAAGTGGATTATAAATTTACTTGTTCTCTTGTTTGTCCTCTGCAAGCTGCCGGATGGCGGCTTCCATGTCACCACCGAGTTTCTCCGCCAATGCCCTTACCTCCAGTTTCTCACTTTCCTCAGTCGTATAGGCGAGATATTCCTGCGTGGACACCTCTGTGGCATATACTGCCGACTGCGTTCCGCCAAGTCCTATCCATACTTCCTTGTAGAGACGTGAGGGGTCGTTGGACTGGTTGATGGAGAGAATCTGCGACTTCTCCTTTTCCGTCAATCCGAGCAATGACTGTATCTGCTCGAACTTGTTCATGAACTTCCTCTGGTCAAGGAGTATCTTGCAGTCTGAGTTGTTGATGATACTGTCCTTCACGATAGCGGAGGATATGATGTCCTCTACTTCCTGGGTTACCACAACCGCCTCACCGAAGAACTTTCTGACCGTCTTATAGAGATACTTGATATAGGACGCCATGTTTGCCGAAGCTATCGCTTTCCATGCTTCTTCTATCACTATCATCTTGCGGATGCCTTTCAGGCGGCGCATCTTGTTGATGAACAGCTCCATGATGATGATGGTCGTGACCGGGAACAGGATTGGATGGTCCTTGATGGAATCAATCTCGAAAACGATGAACCGCTTGTGCAGCAGGTCAAGCTCCTTGTCTGAGTTCAGCAGATAGTCGTATTCGCCACCCTTGTAGTAAGGTTCCAGCACGTTGAGGAATCCGTCTATATCAAAATCTTTCTCACGGACTTTCTTTTCTTCCAGCACCTTGCGGTATTCCGTTCCCACAAACTCATAGAAGGTATTGAAGCATGGAACGATGTCGCTTTCCTCTTTCAGTTTACCGATGTAGAGCGACACGGCATTTGACAAGGCGACCTCTTCCGCTCGTGTGGCAGGCTCGTTGTCCTTCTTCCAAAGCGTCAGGAGCAATGTCTTGATGCTCTCTCGCTTCTCGATGTCAAAGACCTTATCCTCGGTGAAGAACGGATTGAATGAGATGGGACTCTCATCCGTATAGGTATAGTAGATACCGTCCTTTCCGCCTGTCTTTCTGTTGATCATCTCGCAGAGTCCCTGGTAGGAGTTTCCCGTATCGACCAAGACCACATGCGTGCCTTGCTCGTAATACTGTCTGACGAGGTGGTTCATGAAGAACGACTTCCCACTTCCCGAGGGTCCGAGCACGAACTTGTTGCGGTTGGTTGTCACGCCTTTTCTCATCGGCAGGTCAGAGATGTCAATGTGCAGCGGCTTGCCACTGATGCGGTCTGCCATCTTGATTCCGAACGGCGAGGGAGAATCCATATAGTTGGTTTCCTCCGTGAAGAGGCAGGTTGCCTGTTCGATGAAGGTATGGAAACTCTCCTCTGACGGGAAATCCCCCTCGTTGCCGGGTATCGCTGCCCAGAAAAGTGTCGGACAATCCACCGTATTGTGGCGTGGCACACATTCCATGCTTGCCAACTGACTCCCCACATCATTGCGAAGATGCTTCAACTCCTCCATATCCTCGCCCCATGCCAGGACATTGAAATGGGCACGGACAGACTGCAACCCCTGTGAGTGAGCCTCGTTCAGATACTCGTCAATCCATTCCTTGTTGATTGCGTTCTGACGGCTGTACCTTGACAGCGAGTGCATGTTGCGGGCGGTCTTTTCGAACTTCTGCAAGGTCTCGTCACTGTTGTCTATGAAGACATACTGGTTGTAGATGTGGTTGCAGGACAACAGCAAACCTACTGGAGCGGCAAAGGACAGACGGCAGTCACTTCGGTCAGTTGATAGTCGCTCGAAGCGATTGTCCGTAGATACCTCCGTTGGCAGGTCTTCCGTTTGCGACAAGGTATGAAGGCATAGGTGTTTGTTTCCGATACGCATACCACTTGCAGACAATTCCATGTCCTCCAAACATTGCACGTTCTCCGTGGAAAGCAAGAGGTACTTACCTACAAGCCCGGTTGTCCGTTCCGTACCTGTGATTTCATCATCCGTCAGTCTGCGTAAGGAGATATAGCCGGAGTCGTTGATGATTCTTGCGAACTGCTCCACGGCATCGAGGAATCTTGCGACCGTTTCCTTGTCCTTTATTTCCTTGGGGATGATATGCCCACGGCACAAGGTGGAAAAATTGCTCTGGTGTGCCATGCGCTCCTTGGAGGTCTTGGTAAGGAACAGGTAACACTGGTGATGCAGGTAAGGACGCTCATTGAAGTGTCGCTCATAGCTTCTTGACAGAAAGCTCATGTCGCTATTCTGCAAGTCCGGCGAATAATTCTCTTTCACGAACCAGTCCTGCTTGTGTACGATGCTGTAGTCGGGCAGCACCTTGATAGCCTTGCACCATGCGGCATGTACCGACTCATACTCCTGCGATGTTACCGTGAAGATTTCGGGGAGCGTCACCTCGTAGGCGACCGTGATGTCGCCATCCTTGGAGATAATGCAGCCTTGCTCCACGGCAAGCAACGGGAACTTACTTTCAAGGGTGCTTGATTTTCTGATATTTCTCATTCTTCTTTCTTTTTATGTTTGAACATTCGGTTTGTTTTCCTTCGGTTGAGGATATAGCGTGGATGGCTCTTGGCGGCAAGGAGCTTCATCAGTCCATGCTCTCCGTACTTGTTGTTCAGGTGGAATGTTCCCCATACAAGCAATGATCCGAGCGTGAGACCCAAGCCGATGCAGACCAGTTGGTCCGCACCTGCCATATAGAGGACGACCACAAGGAAGAAGACGGCAAGCAGTCCACCTGCGAAGATGAAGAGGTACTGTGCCTTCAGTCCCTTGAACTCAACCGAATGACCGATGCCCTTGTTGATTGGGTAGCCAGCCATAAGTCTTATACCTTATTATATTATAGGAAGAATGAGCGGAGGATGGTTGCGCTCACGATGAGGAAGATGCAGGCTCCGAACCAGCTTGCGGCAGTCTTGCTCGTGTCGGGGTCGCCAGATGAGAACTTGCCATACACCTTGATGCCTCCGATGAGACCTACCACGGCACCGATGGCGTAGATGAGTTTCGTTCCTGGATCGAAATAGGAGGTCACCATACTTGTTGCCTCGTTGATACCTGCAAGTCCGTTGCCTTGCGCGAATGTCTGTGATACGGCTGCGACAATCATCGCAGCAAGAAGAATGATTCTGTTTTTCTTGTTCATAAATCGTTTTTTTTCTGTGCCTTGGGGATTGGATGATCCCGTTTGGCGATTGATACTTTTGTTTACTAATGCGGCATAATGCCGACTTGTGGATTCAGTGGCGAGCTGAGATTTTAGCCGTAGTCTTTCTTTTTCATTGGTGTACTTTAAAATTATTGTTAGAGGCGATATGCCTTGAGTCCCTCATCAAATGCAGCCTTGATTTCGGCAGCATGGATAGCAAAATGCTCGTTGATGATGTTGTCTATGAAACTTGCTACAGTAGCCTGTCCTTTACCAACCACATTCACAAACTTCATAATGCGCTCATGTGTCTCTTCTTTGATGCATACCTGTTTACCATTTCTTGCGGTAAAATCAGCTTTGGACATAAACTTGTCTATATACCCAACTTTCTTTTCTGCTTGGGATGACACTGTTACATTCACTGTGGACTGAATACTGATGTATTCCTTTGTCGCACCATTCTTTCTTTTTCTGTTTCTTTCCATTGTTCTCTAAATTTTATTGTTATACAAAATCAAGGATATTGAAGTCCTCTATGCTATCTGGCACTTTAAACTCCTTCTTTGGCTTGGACGTTTGTTCTATCTTATGTCCTTGCAGGTAAAAGGTGACGAAATCATGGATGTTCTTCTTGCACTCCTTGCTGTTCTCCATGAATTTCTCATAGAATTGGTTGCCATCCATCTCATGGAAGACTTTTCCTGCATGTCGTTTTTCCTTGTCCGTAGCTTTTGAAGCCTTGACCGTTTTTACGGCTGTGTCAATGTCTTCAAAACTTGACCCTTTGGCTTGCGGCACATCGGCATCACCCTCATCGTCAGAATATTTCACATCAACGTCCTCTATGCGAACATTCGTAAACACATCGTCAAGCTGTTCGTCAGGAATCCTTGCTGTGTTCTTTGGAGAATCCTCGAATGTCACATCATTCTCTAATACTGGCTCAGACTCAGTTTGTTTCTGTTCCGTTTCTTCTTTCTTTCGCAGTTGGGACACCTTGAAAAGGCTTTTGCCAACGAGTGCCATAGGGTCGATGGAGGGCTTTTCCTCTTCTTCCTTATTGTTCGCTACTTCAAGGAGCAACTTGTTGTAAAAATAGATAGTCCAGACATTGAATGCAACCAAAACTATCATGAATATACTTTCCATTGTCATGCTTATTCCTTTTTATGTGTCATACATTCCAGTCATCTATCTCTTTTCTCAGCAAGCCGTTGATTTCTTCCTGGTTCTCTTCAAGATGTCTCTCAAGAATAAGGTCGATATAACCACCAACTGTCAACTCATGCTTTGCGAGCACACTGACAATCCTCGAAATTCTCTTGTGTATCTCACGACTGATATAAACGCATTGACGAGTCTTTATCTCGTTTCGTTTGAGAAATGCAGCATCATAACTTTCAGAAGAAACCTTGGATGGCTTGCGTGGGGCTGCAGGCTTATCCATCTGTGAACGTGGATTTTTCTTTTCACCCTCTTCTTTCTCTTCGGTATCCTTCACTGGTTTTTGGGAAGCTCCGTCAAGAATGGATGCCGTTGTCATGCCAATCTTGCTCTTGCCTATAGAGGCAATGAGCAGATTTTCATCTATTGCGTCAGTGTTGATTTTTCTGCTTACCATAGGCTCATGTCTTTATGATTTCACAAATCTCGTCGGACAACTCCTTGATGCCACTCCCTCGCAACAGGTTTGGGTCTGATGGAAAGATGGTGGAACGGAACACTGCCTTTCTGTTCTCCGACAGCTCTCTTCTGAAACGTTTGCTGTCTGGCAGTCGTGTGTTGAGAACCGAATAGTCGAGAGACTTGAACATACCTTCATATACATCATACAAACTCGTTCGTTCTCGTTTGTCAACCATTGTCCAAAAGAAAGCAAGTTTCTTGGTGACCGACCAACCCTGTGTCAAAAAGTTGTCGTGGAACAACTGCATGAAGCTCATTGCGCTTTCTACAACAAAGCGGTCTGCGCTGACGGGTACAAAGATGTAATCCATCTGAGACAAGGTCTTCATGACGCCCTCACTTTTGATAGTCCCAGGCATGTCAAAGAAGATGAAGTCAAGTTTAACCTCTGTTTCATTCAACACTGTCTCTGCGTCGTCAAGCGCATTGACTGCATTGCTTCTCGTTACGCTGAAGGACTTCTTGCCCAGCTTTTTGAAATGCTCACAGGCTTGCGCCTTGAAATAGTCGCTGCTTTTGATGAGTTCCAGTTCCTCGTCTCGCAGGTCTGCAAGGTTGTATTGTGGCTCGTCACAATCTATGACCGCCACATTGTAGCCCTTGACATTGTGAAAGTAGTTGGCTACAAGAGCCGTGATGGTGGACTTTCCTATTCCACCTTTCTGTGTCGCGAATGCAACAAATCTTGTTTTACTCATATCTTTAACTTTTTAAATTGTTGATAACTCACTTCTATAATATTCTGCCAATTTAACGATGTGGACACATAAGAGTCCATGTCTATAATTCATTGCTTCATTATGGAGACCTTGAACCATTGCAATGCTTTATCATTTCCATACGACAGTACGACAGTGAATCAGTAAGTCTGTACGTCAGTAGCGCATCATTGATGCAAGGCGATACTGCAATAATGACAGATTTATTCACTTCTACAAATGCTTGTTTCATCATATTTTCAAATCATTAGTTCGATGTTTACGGCTGCAAAGTAACAACGAAAAATCCGAAAAACAATGGTTTTCAAATCCTGTGGCAGCATGTTGCCGATAGTTGCAGTGGTTGTCTGGGGTGCATCTGTTCCAAGGGTGCTATTTTAGCCGTAATTTTGCACCCGAAAGGCAAAGCAATGGATGGCGCATCCATATCGTTCCGAGAAGAACTAAGGCTTGATGCTCCGCAAAGGACAGGATTTCCCGAACAGCTTCCATTCGGGATGGGGACGGCTTCTTACGAAGGCTAACTTCAATCCACCCTAAGCGGATTTTTATGTCCTCAAAGACATAGCAAGGTATGTTTTGAGTTACTCAAAACCTTTGGAGTTACTCTCCGTAACATCGTGCCAGCGAGTGAAGAAGAAAAGTTCCTTTTCATTCTTCCGAGCGCAGCCGATGTTCGAGGGTACCTCAAAGACCTTGCCCTGCCGGGTTGGTAGCCTCTCCGAAGTCGGGCTCCCCATGTTCCAATCTGACGATAGTTTGTGCAATTCCATTATTGCCGCATGTACCACTTAATCCATTTTAATATGAACACAGAAAGAAAACGAGGGGGACGAATCCCAAAACTGAACCCGAAGTCGCACCATGTGATGCTTCGGTTCGACGATGACGAGTGGATGAAATTCCTCGTCATGTATGAGCAGACTGATGTGAAGGCAAAGGCTGTCTTTGCCAAGGCACGCATCTTCGGCGAGCCGTTCAAGGTGCTGCGCGAGGACAAGACACTGGTGGAATACTACACCAAGCTTTCTTCTTTTCACTCGCAGTACCGAATGATTGGCAACAACTACAACCAGGTTGTCAAGGAACTCCGTTGTCATTTCTCAGAGAAAAAGGCGATGGCTTTGCTCTATAAGCTGGAGAACTGCACCAGGGAACTGGTCTCTCTTACCCGTGAGATTGTTGAACTAACCCGTAAGTTTGAGGAAAGATGGTCGCAAAGATAAGTTTCGGAAGTTCATTGTACGGCGCTCTGGCATACAATGGTGAGAAGATTAACAAGGAAGAAGGAAAACTCTTGGCAACGAACAAGATCTTCGATGATTGTTCGGGAAAGACGAGCATCGCCAATGCCTTGCGTGATTTCCAGCGATACCTTTCTCCGCATATCAGAACGGAAAAGCCTGTCGTGCATATCTCCCTGAATCCGCATCCTGATGATGTGCTGACGGATATGGACATGGAGAACATCGCACGGGAATACTTGGAGCGCATGGGATATGGCAACCAGCCATACATGGTTTACAAGCATGAGGACATTGACCGTCACCACATGCACATCGTGACCATCCGGGTGGATGAGAACGGCAAGTGTTTGGATAGCCGATACAACTACCATAAGAGCAAGGCTATCACTCGTAACTTGGAGGAGAAGTACAATCTCCACAAAGCAGACCGCAAGCAATGCCAGGCAGACAATCCACTCCGCAAGGTGGATGTAAGCCAAGGCAATGTGAAGAAGCAGGTTGCCAACACAGTGAAATCACTCTACGCCACCTACAGGTTCCAGTCCTTAGGCGAATACCGTGCACTTCTTTCCTTATATAATATATCCTTGGAGGAGGTCAGAGGCGAAGTTGGCGGTCGTGAGTATCATGGTTTCGTCTATTCTGCCACGGACGGACAGGGCAACAAAGTTGGAAATCCTTTCAAGGCTTCCAAGATAGATAAGTCTGTCGGTGTGGAGGCGATAGAAAAGCGGTTCGCTTATTCAGCCAAGAAGTTCAAGGAGGACAAGAAACTCTCCGAGATGACCCGTCATAGCGTAGAAGCAGTCTTGAAGCAGACATACCATAAGGATAAGTTCGTTGAATTGCTGAAAGCAAAGGGCATTGATGTTGTTTTCCGCCATACAGCTGACGGCCGTATCTACGGAACAACATTCATTGACCACCGCACCCAAAGCGTTTTCAATGGTTCAAGGCTTGGAACGAATCTTTCTGCCAATGCCATGCAGGAGCACTTCACCTTACCTTACGAGAATGAGCAGCCAATATCGCTTACCATCCCGAAGGAAGATGGCACAATGCCGGAACAGGAATATCATGGTTCTGGCTTGTTCGATGAGTACGGCAGCGGTCTTGGACTTATGGCTGGAGGCGGTCCTTCAAATGAGGCACAGGAAGCTGCATTTGACAGAGAGTTGCGTAGAAAGAAGAAGAAACGTAAAGGACGAAACCTTTAATCGTTTCATCAAGGTTGGCTTTCTTATACAATGGAGAAAGCCTGCCTTCAGGCAAAAACAATTTGTATAACTTCAAAACGGAAAAACAATGGCACAAGAAGACGATTTGAGAGCATTGGGAAAAATAATGGATTTTCTCCGTGCCGTGAGTATAATACTCGCAATTATGAATGTATATTGGTATTGCTATGAGGCAATGCGCATGTGGGGAGTGACAATCGGGGTTGTTGACAGAATCCTGATCAACTTCAACCGTACAGGTGGCTTGTTTCATTCCATTCTCTACACCAAGTTGTTTTCGCTTCTTCTCCTGGCGCTCTCATGTTTGGGAACCAAGGGCGTGAAAGCAGAAAAGATGAGTTGGAACAGGATTTTTACGGTTCTTGCAGTTGGCTTCTTCTTGTTCTTCCTCAACTGGTGGATATTATTGTTGCCTATATCTTATTTGGGCAATGCCACGCTGTACATCTTTACAATGACAGCAGGTTATATCTGCCTATTGATGGGTGGACTGTGGATGAGCCGACTCTTGAAGCACAACCTCATGGAGGATGTCTTCAATAATGAGAACGAGAGCTTCATGCAGGAGACCAAACTCATGGAGAACGAGTATTCCGTCAATCTGCCAACACGATTCTATTACAAGAAGAAATGGCAGAGAGGATGGATCAACGTGGTCAATCCGTTCCGAGCGACCATCGTGTTAGGTACACCGGGTAGTGGCAAGTCTTTTGCTGTAGTGAACAACTACATCAAACAGCAGATAGAGAAGGGGTATTCAATGTATATCTATGATTTCAAGTTTTCCGACCTTTCGACGATTGCCTACAACCACATGATGAACCATCAGAATGGATATAAGGTCAAGCCCCAGTTCTATGTCATCAACTTTGATGATCCTCGCAGAAGTCATCGCTGCAATCCTATTCACCCGGATTTCATGAGTGACATTTCCGATGCTTATGAGAGTGCATACACCATCATGCTCAACCTCAACAAGACGTGGGTTCAGAAGCAGGGCGACTTTTTCGTGGAGAGTCCGATTATCCTCTTTGCAGCCATCATTTGGTACCTAAGAATCTACAAGAACGGAAAGTATTGTACCTTTCCTCATGCCATAGAATTGCTCAACCGCAGATACGAGGATGTTTTTCCGATACTGACGAGCTATCCCGAACTGGAGAACTATCTTTCTCCATTCATGGATGCATGGCAAGGTGGGGCAATGGAGCAGTTGGCGGGGCAGATTGCAAGCGCAAAGATTCCGTTGTCACGAATGATTTCACCACAACTCTACTGGGTGATGTCCGCAAGCGAGTTTACACTCGACATCAACAATCCCGAAGAACCGAAGATTCTATGTGTCGGCAACAACCCCGACCGTCAGAATATTTATGGTGCGGCACTTGGTTTGTACAACAGCCGCATCGTGAAACTCATCAACAAGAAGGGACAGCTCAAATCATCCGTTATCATTGACGAGTTGCCGACTATCTATTTCAAAGGCTTGGATAATCTGATTGCTACGGCACGAAGCAACAAGGTTGCCGTCTGCCTGGGTTTTCAGGACTTCTCGCAGTTGGTTCGCGATTATGGAGACAAGGAGGCTAAGGTGGTTATCAATACCGTTGGTAATATCTTCAGCGGACAAGTCGTTGGCGAAACCGCCAAGACTTTATCCGAGCGTTTCGGCAAGGTGCTCCAAAAGCGCCAGTCTATTTCCATCAACCGTCAGGATGTCTCTACATCCATCAATACCCAGATGGACAGTCTCATTCCGCCAAGCAAGATTAGCGGACTCACCCAAGGTATGTTTGTCGGCTCTGTTTCCGACAACTTCACCGAGCGCATAGAGCAGAAGATCTTCCATGCCGAGATTGTTGTTGACACCGACAAGGTAAAGCGAGAGGAAAGCCATTATCAGCCTATCCCTATCATCAACGACTTCAAGGATGCCGATGGCAATGACTGCATGAAGCAAGCTATTCAAGACAACTACAATCAGATAAAGGAGGATGTCAAGCAGATTGTCAAGGACGAACTGGAGCGCATCGCTGCTGACGAGAATTTGAAACACTTGATACAGAAATAAAAACGACAAAGGCAGTGGAACAAATCTTCACTGCCTTTGTCGTCTTTCTATTTTAATAATGCCTTGCCTTTTTCTGTAAGCATATATTTTTGTCCCGGATGCTTTGGATTTTTAGGGTATTTCATTGAAATTAGACCTTCTTCCAAAGCAGGGGTAAGATAAATTCTCAGGAAATTAACCCTATCCTTCAATTTTAAGAGAGACATGATTTCTTTTACTGAATATTCATTGGTATTTACAACAGAAATCAGCTCCTGAACAAATTTTGTAGCTTGTTGGGTAGCTTGTTGGGTAGCTTGTTGGGTAGCTTGTTGGGTGTTTACCACACTGCTCCTATTATACTTAAACACGACCCACACAAAATTACCATCAGTATTGAATTCTGGAGCAGGCAAGCCTACACGTTTGCATTCATCAACCATTGTACCTATTCCACGTCCCCAACTCTCCAATATCTTGCTCTTATAGAGTACGTTGGCGATAATTGGATTCTGTGGCTTGGAGTCATGTTCCTGTATAAGACGTTCTATAGGCAAGTCGGCAGGAAAAGTTCCTGTATTTCTTATTTCAACACGATCATCGTAGATAGCGATGCTTACAGAACTACCCGGTTGATGATACGAGCGATGGCAAAGTGAGTTGATGCAGCTCTCTCTTAAAGCCTTGTACGGAATGCTCAACTCTTCATCACGATAAAGACCATTTATCTTACCAGACAGTGAGAGATGCTTAAAGAAAAATGCCATTGCGGCATCAAGCAATTCATAAATGTTACCTTCCGCACGTTGGTTGTCTATAAACTCTTCTTTTGTTGTTCCTTTGAAACGAGCCATACGCACAAGACATTGCGGGTATCCATACAAATCCTTGCCAAACAACACGGCGGCTGCATTGTTCAGTTTACCTTCATGGAACAAGCCGAACTTTTTCAAGATTACAGGTATCTCTTCGCGAATAGTTGTTTCAGGAAGTCTTCCGTTTCGTATTCCCTCACGGACAGCACCGAGAATGGCATTCTCATCCAAGTCGGTTAACTTCAGATCGGAGTTTATCATTGCTTCCCATCCATATTTTCCGCCTCTTTCCATTAAGAGATGGTTATACCGTTCCTGTGGCATAAAAGTTGTGGTACTTTCAATGCGCATATAAGCCCTTCCCTTATAAGTGAAAGGACGCATGAATCGTTGACATTCCGCATGAATGGCTATCACATATTTGTCAGTCTCAAGAATAGGAACATACGAGATTTCCAACTCTACAAAAGGCTCAATTCTATTGACCGCCTCAGCAATAGAGCGTTTAGTATTGTCAGATACCTCTTGACCTATAATCTTACCATTATCCTTTACACCATAAAGAATAGTACCACCTTCACAGTTGAGAAACGCACATAGAGTCTCCATCGAACGGTCTAATTGACCTGTCGATTCCTTAAACTCCAAATTGTTGCTTTCCTTTAAGGAAGCAAGTTTTTCTATATCTTGATAATTCATACTTGTTGCAATTTTTTACGAACCCATGCTGGAGCCAGCAAAATGTCTTTTTGAAAATCTCCCGTTGGGACATTTTTCAAATGACCTTTGATTATGTTCATCTGTAGTTCTGTTATATTTTCATCACCGATTTCACGGAGAGCCATTACTATCAACAGCATAAGCTTTGATCGATAAGCAAATGTTCTCATCTCAGATGTATGCTTGAAAAGGATTCCGTTACCTTTGCCTACAGAAACCTTGCGAGAAGACCCATCTGTAAAGAACACCACATTTGCCGGTACTTGTTTTGACAGTCCTAATACATTCAACACATACGCACCTGTCGGAACAATTCTAACTTTATCACGTTTAGCAATGCCATTGGCAATGTCTTCAATGGATGGCGGTACAACTCCGCTTCCCCATTTTGTGTCAATCTTTGGATAGCAATAGATGCCTTGTGCCACTCTTATTATGTCTCCATCTTTGCACAAACGCACCAAGGCTGACCTTATTGCATCGGATGATGCCATTTGAGCGAATGAATCGGGAAAGAACAATGTTCCCCGTTTGGAAGACGTTATTTTCCTTTTTATCTCGTTATAAGCGCTATTCGTTGCCATTCCTCTTTATTTTGCCACAAAACTACAATATTTTTGTGGCAATACCAAAAGTTTTTAATCTTTTTCAGAAATAACATAAGAAACACTTCGATTATCGTCTCATTCTTTCCAATTCATCATCCTTTCGCATTTTGTCGTTCAACTTCTCCTTCATTCTGTCAAGGAAGTAAGTACGGCTATGGTTCTTGCGTCTTCTGATGTCGGTGTAGAAACGATAGCAGTCCTTGGCTTTGATGCCGAAGAACTGGTACATGGCTTGCGCCAAGTCCTTGAACTTCACATCGCCATCGTTCACGCTTCCCATTACGCAGATGCCATATACCATTTCTACAAGGTCAACGGCATTGCCAGTCCATTTCACTAATGGTTTTGATTCTAATGATACTGGCGGAGAGGCTTCTGAAGTAGATGTGGTCACATGAAGATGATATGTTGCTGCCACATGCTCTTGCATCCTTCGGACAAATGCAATAGCCTTGCGCACATACAAGCCTACGGTTCCCAAACAATCCTTTATATGGGGCATTGACAGATGAAAGTCAAGCTCGGTCTCTGCGTATGACAGTGCAAAGACCGCTTGCTTCACGTTGGTGCTGCATAAATCAACCACAACCTTGATAAACTCACGATATGAGTTTTCCAAAGCATTACCACCTTTGTTCTTATGACCTGCATTCAGCAAGTTGAAAAAATCAGTCTCTATCAATATGTTGTATTCCATGTTGCTATCTCTTTTATGGGTTTGTACTAATTTGATGTTTCTGTGCGCACACCATTTATTAGTCCAATACCTATGCCATTCCAAGACAGACTAAACAATAGGATGATGATATTTCCTGATAATCAGCAACTTTATCAAGAGAATAAGATTTTCACAAGGAAATTGCAAGCAGAAATAGTGTAAGGAAAACCGGACACTCGTCCAATCTTCCTTACACGGTTCTTATACCGTTACAACTTATTAGAAGGAATACCATACTCTTTCATACGGGCATAGAATGTAGTATGGCTCATTTCCAACATTTTTGCCGCATCACGCTTGATGCCATTACATTGCTTCAAAGCCCACAAGATACGCTCTCGATTGATCTTGCGTTCTTGTTCATCAAAGTCCAAAGCCTCTTCTGTTAATGTCGATTGTGACAACTGCAAGTCCTCGACATCTATTATCTCATTCTCGCATAACAGCATAGCTCGCATGATACATGATTTCAACTCACGCACATTACCTGGCCATGTATGGCTTACAAGTGCCCTTTGCGCTTCCTTACTGATACATTTTATTTCTTTGTCCGTATGCCTATCATATAGTTTCAGGAAGAAGTTAGCTAATGGCATAATATCTTCCTTGCAATCCCGCAACCGTGGAATCTCAATAACAGCTTCGTGAAGTCGATAATACAGGTCGCTTCTGAATCGTCCGTCCCGAACTGCCTCTTGCAGGTTTTCGTTGGTGGCGGCAATAATGCGCACATCAGCCACTTTGTCTTTTGTAGCTCCCAATGGTCGGTAGCTCTTGGATTGCAACACACGCAGCAGCATCGTCTGTACGTCTTTCGGCAGGTTACCTATCTCGTCCAAGAACAGCGTACCTCCAGCAGCCAATTCAAAGTAACCTTTTCTTGCTGCGTCTGCACTTGTGAATGCCCCTTTCTCATGCCCGAAGAGAGCGGAAACGGCAAGTTCCGCAGAAAGCGTACCGCAATCTACTACCTCAAAAGGTTTGTCGGCTCTTTTGCTTTGCAGATGTATCTTTTCCGCTATATGTTCTTTGCCAGTTCCGTTGTCGCCCAATATCATAACAGCCATGTCGCTTTTGGCAAACAATTCTGCCATTTTGTATATACGGCGAAACTTCTCACTTTTGCGGTAAACAATCTTGTTATTCAACTCTACGAGTCGTTTCTGCTTGTCTATGATTTCTTCCAAACGTTCATAAACTACATCAAGCAATAATTTCTTCGGTATATAGTCTTCCGCTCCCAATTTCATAGTCCTCACGGCACTCATGCTTTCATCGTAAGATGTCATGATGATAAATGGATTCCGGTAGCCGTTATTACGCATCCATTCCAACAGGTCTATGCCGTTATCATTCCCCAAGCGCATATCCGAAATGACAACATCCCATTCAGAGGATTCCCTCACAGCTTTCAGACCATCTCTGTAATTGTAGCATAAGATTGTTTTCCATCCCTTCGCCTCCAACTTCTTGCCCAACATATTGCAAAATGTAGGGCTGTCTTCAATGATTATTACTTTCTTCATGCTGTTACCTCCTCAATTTTCTTTTGTGCGGCTTTGATGATTGCCTCACCATGTGCAAAAACATCCTCAACCGCTTGGTTGATTACGTCGTCTGAAGATGTAGAATCTTCAATCAGGTCAAAGAGATGGTTCAAAGACTCGTCAGATTGTACCATCATCCACGAGCTTCTTGCGTGGTGAATGGCATCGGACATTTTCTTGCGGTTCTCCTCTTGGGCTGCATTACGGATACTGCCCAATGTATCAGTCATTTCCTTTACGAAATTCTCCAAAGTCTCTTTTTCATTGCCGTAGGTCAGCAACATAGAAAAGTCTATTTGTTTTTCTGCTATCTTGCCATTCACACACTTTCTTGCAGTGTTTATCAAATCCTTGTCAGACATCGGCTTGAACAGACAAGCGACAAATCCTGCGTCAAGCAGTTCTTGCTCACTCACATTTGGTGCTGCTGTCATAACAATAACAGGAATGGTCTTGGAGTTACGCACGTTCACCATACGCATCATTTCCAGAATCTCGATACCATTCACTTCAGCCATCTTCAAATCCGTTATCAGCAGATCATATGATTTTTTGCGCATCATATCCAATAAATCCGTGGCATTATTACAAGTGTCACATACGATGCCGTTTGATGCAAAAGCCTCACGGATGGTACTCAGTTGCACATGGCTATCATCAATGGCAATGACAGTAAACGAATCTTGTCGTTTCGTTCTATACTGAGTTGGTTCCACATTCTGCTTTTCGGCTGCAGCCATAGGAAGACTAATGGTAAAAATACTTCCCAGCCCTTGGTGACTGGACACATCGATTTTTCCTTTCATCAGTGTAACGAGGTTCTTGACAATGGAAAGCCCCAAGCCAAATCCCGGTTGGGTGACAGCATTTCCCAATCTTGCAAATTCCTTGAAGATTTGTTTTTGTTGCTTGTCGTCCAATCCTGTTCCTGTATCCTTAACCATTAGCATGAATACACCATTCTTATAGGTTGTGGACAAAACAATCTCACCTTTTCCCGTATATTTGATGGCATTGGAAAGCAGATTGCGTCCTATTGTAAGCACCTTTTCCTTGTCTCCATTGACAACACCATCTGCCTTATTGATGACGCTCAATTCCAGTTGTTTCTTCGCAGCAAAGGGCTCATACTCCATCTTTAATTGCTCGGCAATGTCCATCATACGGAAAGGGCGTTCCTTGACGGTCGCCTTTCCATTCGCTAATTTGGAGTAAACCAGGAAACTGTCAATCATAGCAGTCAAGCCTTTCGATGTGTCAACAATCAAGTCGGCATACCGTTTGCTTTCATCCGTAGCATCATCAAGTCCGCTAATCTTGCGAGCATAATCCTTGATGGCAGACAAAGGACTACGCATCTCATGTGTTACTGTCAGCATCACCTTTCTTGTTTCTTCCTTGCTCTTACGTGTCTTGAATGCGAATCGCCACACCAATAGGAATAATACGAAAAACACCAATATCAACAATCCTATCATCCCTATATAATAATAGGTATAATTGCCTTCCAAGTCTGCGATTTGTCGCTCACGAACTTTTATGCCTTTATCCACATTCTCATCAGCTATGCTGATTACTCTTTGCAACTGCTTATTGATACCTTCATTTCTGTTTCCAAGACTATCCAATATCCCCACTACCTTACGGCTTTGCTGGTGATGTTTAGCAACAACCGTTTGGTTTAGGTTGGTGAGCAACTTTTCAGTTTGGGTTAAACGGCTGCCTGTTGTTACTGCATTTTCTTTCTTGCCGAACAATCTGCTGAAGAAACCACGCTTCTTTGACTTTGCCTGCTGTGGCATAGCTGAAAGTCTTTTGCTTTCATTCTTATTCTGCTCTACAATTCTTGGAACTTCTGCGGTCAGCTTTTCTTGAGTAGCATTCAGATCCTGCATGGCATCCTTTATATCCAGAAGGAGCTGTTCCTTTTCTGCAAGAAGACGGCAGATCGTATCAGAATCTTCTTTCGGACAAATACCTGCGATGCCTTCAAGCATACTGTCCACTTCCAATCGAAGCGAATGATACTCATTTACATCTGTTGAGTCCCAATCCGCAACCATTTCACCAAGCAGTGACAATTCCGTTATGTGCAAGTTTAAGTCATGCACATTCTTTCGCCACTGATGCAGTTCTGCATTTCTACACTCAATCTCCTTTCTGTCGCGCCATTCAAAGAGGCCGATTACAATGGTACATCCTACGATGACGATGGCAGACATGATGCCTAAAGCCATCCATCTACAGATATGCCCGGTCTGTTCTTTGCGTTCCATGTTGTTTACTTTTTACGTTTCTATTACTTCATTATTGCTTTGCACTAACATTTTAATCGGCAAAGATAATGGCAGAAAGCATCAAAGACGAATATTTACATATATTATAACAACTTTTATGTAATTTCTTGGTAGAAATAGCATATTGTCAGAAAAGAACCATTGTTGAATAATAATTGTTGACAATAAAGTCTAAAGCTGACAAAGTGTAGGCTGTGAAACCAAATCGAAAAAGGATGGCAAGCGTAGCAATCTTACCATCCTTTATATTTATAGAGAGTTCTTGTGTTTTTCCTATCTACTGTGCTAAGGTTTACCTAACTCTTACACCTTTACCATTCAGAACTTCACCTCTAATATCATCAGTTTTGCATAAATACAAGTCGTAGCCAATGGCTGTAATATCGCAATATCTTGGAGGAGTAATGACTTTTCCACTTGGTGACATCAATCCATACCAACCAAGTTCTGCTTCATATTTTTTGCAATTTGCAGTCTTTTGATAAGGTGTTGGTTCTGCTTCTGCCGTTTCACCTGTTAAATTACCCTCATAATCATAGTTCTTTGCCGTAGTATATCGTATTTCATCGGTGTCATACAATAATCTGTCAACAATTACTAATCCTTAATTCCGCAACACTATTATAAATTAAACTTTTTAAGTACCTGAGCAACGAAAAGTTGCCCAGGGCTTTGTCATGTCGAAGAATTCACTAACCTCAGAAAACAAGTTCTTCTTAAGATCTTCCACATCTGACAATATAGCATCCAATTTTGACAAGCGTTTGTCATATTCCTTCTGCTTATCAATAAAATCATTAGTGTCCCGTTAAAATCGGGACAAGTTAAATATTAATCAAATAGCCCCGGAAAGAGGGGACAATCGAGTTCTTTGACATTATTGAAATCAGTCTTTTCGAAGAGATCTATGAGTGGTGTCTTATCCATAAGAGAAATGCTTCACATAACGGTTTCCATCATACTTGCGGACATAGTTGTTAAACTGAGTTCTGTTCAAAAAAGCGGTGAGTTGGGCAAAAACGTATTTGTCTTGGAACATAACAGTCATTTGAATTTGACTGCAAAGTTACGAAATCAAGTCCGTTTCATTCCAAAATACCACCTAATAGACTGTATTTCAATTAATTCAAAGAACGATTAGTCCACTTTAACGGGACAGTAGTGCAATAAAATCTTTGAGAACAAGGTCAAAAGCACGTAAGCCTAAATCTGACTCACGAACTCGCTCGGCAAGTTAATTGATATTATTGCTGTCCACTAAAACTTTTTTGAACATAAAGAATTCGGACTGGATTCCTCGCTTGGAATTCAGCCCTTTTGTTACCTTTGTTTCTTGTAAATTTCAATTCAAGTAACTATGAACAAATGTACACATTTTAGCGGACAACAATAATTAAAAAAATTATTTTTGAATAGTTACTTATATTCGTTATGCAATTTATATCGTAAGGTACATTGTTGATATGTATATTGTTCTTTTATTCAATGTCATTGAATCATTTGCGCTTATGATTATCTTCTATTGGGCTTGATGGTTTTATTGCTGACAAATATACTATTGTAGCACCTATTGCGGTTTCCTATATCTTGTCATATATCTCTGTGATGGAATAATTGGCTTCCCATTTCTCGTTATTTTTATTCCAAAGAAAACAATTGAGGTCTGCACGTTTAGGTACACAGACTTTAGCAGAGTCATTTTTTAGATAGAAGAATTTATCATCTTCGTCATATTGGTCAAAATCAGTCCATAAACCTTCTTTTTTGTCGGGAAGATATAAACGCCATTTCTTTTTATCCCTAACATAATAGCCCGTTTCAAAACAAAATAATCCAACAGAGGAATCCTTGAAATAACTGTATATGACTCGTGTCGTATATATTATTCTCCATTCTCCATTTTCTCTTTTGTAGAAATTGTTATTCGAAGTCTTTGGTATAGCGAGTGTTATGGTATTATTTCTGATATTATAATAGTTGGCTTCTTCTCCATATTGACTATATGTATTCCATATTCCAGGTTTATCTTTGGGGCGATATTCTTTCCAAATATTTCCATCTTTTATAAAGAAACCACCTTCATAGGTAAATAATCCAGTTTCTCCGCACCATAACGGCAGAGACATTGCAAAAGCGAATAAAAAGGTTACTATTTTCTTCATCAAATTATTGTACTAAACCATATAAAGGAAAAAGAATACTTCTAATTCTGTAATATTGATATTTCTTTTGTTTCTCCCAAGCATCCAACCTTTAAAATACCTGTTCTATGTTTTTTTGTGTTATTTTTAGTGGATTCTATAACAAATTCATTGTCATTTCGAGATATTGTTATCCAATTTGGATAAGATAGTATTTCCCAGTCTTCAATGTTACATATGACTTTTACTTTCTTAAACTCTCCACCTTTGTTTTTAAACCTTATCGACTCGTCACTTAAAATTAAATTTACATCAACGGTATCAGATACAACCGAATCGTTGGTGACTTCATATTCTTCACAGGTTAAGAAAACCGAGGATATGTCAGGTATTAATTTCTTTATCTCTTCTATTAAATCATGAAATTCTGCAGTAGCATTCGTCCTTCCATTATAGTTCTCTATTGACATATAAGTTTTATTTCCTCTATATAAACGAAAAATATAGTTTTCTTTTCCTCCACAAGCATCATTATAAGAATCTATTTTTCTTATATTATATTTGTTTATTTTTGCTTTCAGATTTTCATAGGTGAAATCTGTATATTCAAAGACACTGCGATACAAATTGTTGTCATCATTATAAACATCTACTTCAATATCTTTTTTAGAAAAGATAAGCCTATAGGAATAATTATGAGCCAAAGAATCATTCATTACATCAAGTGTAATTTTTGTAGTGGTAGAATCGCATATCACAGAATCTCCTATTGATATACTTACAGAATCTATATCTTGTTGGTGAGTTCTTACTGCATCCAATATCTGGTTTCTCGTCAATTTGTTTTGTGCAAAGCACTTGATGGACATTATACCACCAAACACAAGTATAAGTCCTATTGATAATATTTTATGTTTCATACTCATCTATTTAATTAATAGCAATTTATTCAACATCAAATTCATTAATATCATTTATTGAACTTAACATTTCATCTAACGATGCTGGTATAAGTTTCCAAAAGATGTCCTCCAAAGAGGATGTATATGTGAGATTATTATCAGAATCTAATGTGTCATATTTAAAATAATTATTGAGATGTTTGAATAAACTAAGTTCAATACATGGTGCACCACATATCCCAATAACAGATTTGTTTCTTTCTATTCTGATGTCAGCCTTATATAAATCCTTTTTAAATGAAGAATATTGACTATTTGTTATTGCAAAGGTCTCATCTATATTACTGGTATTCGTTTTTATTGATATAGACACGAAGCCTTCTGACACGGTAATCTTATATGGTGTATCTTCTAATATTGAACCATTAGATACAGAATATACAAATTTATCCGTAGCATCAATATCTTTTTTAGAGAGCATTTTCATAGAATTGACACTCATTTTATTTTTAACAGCATTTATAAGCTGGGATTGTTTCAATTTATTTGATTGTGCCAAACAATTTGCATGAAATGTTATAATAGCTATCGACAGGAAACACTTAATTAAAATATGCTTTAATTTCATTATATTTAAATTTTCTCAACAAAGAATACATGTTTTGCCAAATCCATGTTACTATCCTCCTGTATAGATGACATTATAAGATTCGGCCCATTTTTCTTTAATAAATCCACTAACATCCGATGGCTCAATTTGGTAACTTTGCATTGGAGTTTTGTTTCCTGCCAATTTGCACATTACACATAAATATTCACCGCCTCCAAATTCAAATGCAATGATACGATACCCCTCTTCCCATTTCTTTTTTATTTTTTCTTTTATTCCACTTGTTGTAGAGGATGACATATAAGACTGATCTGTATAAAGTGATGTCTTACTCATTACAACCGTCCACATTCCATTCCGACATGTTAGACTGGTTATATAGTAATCGTTGTCCCACCATTTCTTTATCCAGCTTTTCATAGTAGACCATGGAGCAGAACATATTTCCTGTGTTTTGTAGTCCGTATTCTTTGACATAACTACCATCCAGTTAGAGTTACTTGATGACAATGAAGTTATCATATATCCATCTTTCCGTTTTTCGTGAATCCATTCATCAGGCCATGAGGTTTTGTAAGAATATGATTGATTCGTCCATTTTAGTCCTTTTGCCATAGATACAAACCATCCTTTAGAAGTATATGCCACAGAATTGATATAAAAATCTTCATTCCAATATTCCTTGATTTTTTCCTCCTGTAAAGAATTGCCGCTTCCGCCATAAAACCACGTTTGATTATACATACCAGTGTCTTGTTGGGCTACAACAAGAAGACTTTGTGACATAACATTATTGCAGTATAAAAACAGAAAAAGCAAAATATGAAAAAAATATCTGTATAATGTCATAAATATAAATAATAGTAAGCAATGAATCCATTAAATACAAATGTTAGAACATAAAAACAGCTCTGCCCCTTCGATATTGTTGTCTGTCGCCTACAAATCCTGGTAATCCATCGACTGTCCAACGTCCTCTTCCATTATAGCTATCATGATATCCACCATTATTGCTTGAATGCCCATCACCAATATGGGCAGTACTATGATAAGAGGATTCTGATAACCAATAGCCATGCCTATCATTTAATATAAAACCGCCAATTTTGTTATTTAAGTCTTCAGATATTTCCTCCGCTGTGTAATCAGGCCACTTTCTTTCATTATTGGTTCTATGAATCTGTCTATGACCTATATTATCAAGCATATCGTCCCATTGTTTTGATGTTGGCAAATTCCATCCACTATTAGGAAAATTCACCTTGTCCATATTTTTTAAAGCATTAAAAACTTCATAGGCAGTAGACAGAGTATCTAACGCCTCATACCTATAATCGCCAATACTAGCATTCTTTGGTCCCCACTTGTATAAAGCACCTTCACCTAAATCCTCAAGAGAAATAACGACACCAGTACTCCATCCATGTTTTTTGTCCTCTGTCGTCATTTGTTTACTTATTAAAACACCTATACACTTTTTGCTATTAATCCGTCTATGCGAGAAAGTCCCATCGAAGTATACAAAGTCGCCAATTTGTAACTTCGACTTATCTGAGAAAGATTGTGCAAAACTTGCCCCAGAAAGTACTAACCAAGCAAATATAAAATAAAGTCTCATACGTCTGTATATTTTTGTATATTTCTATTTTACCAAACAATTACTGGCATATTATCAGAGAAATGTCCCCACATAACTGGGTGCTGTTTATTGTTTGACAATGCTCTCACATTATCGCTTACAAATTTGAACAGCTCTTTTGCTGTGATTGTACGGTCGCGGTTTGAGTCTGATTTTCCACGTAAAGCATCTATTAAACATGAAGTGAAAAAACCGTTCTTCATATCTCGTCGCTCAATGGAAGTCTCATTATCTCGCGATGATAGAAAGAGCATTACATTTGATTTCTCATGTTCTTGTTTTACTTCAGATGAACCTTGCCTCATTTTACCAGAAAAACATGCGTCAGCAAAAATCATTTTGTTTTTACAGTGAGTCACACTCATAGCTTGCCTTACTTCTTCATAACTTAAATATCCATCATAAGCAACAAAACCACCTTTATAACCGTGTCCGCTAAAAAAGAACACAACAATATCATCTGTAGAAGAATACTGGAAGGTAGTACGTATTGCGGACAATACCGCTTCTTTTGTAGCTGCACTATTCGTAAGAATTGCAGTTACTGCATTTGAATTCTTTTCATAGAGCCATTTTACAGAAGCTGCATCTTTTGCCGGCAACGTTAAATCATTTGTGGTTCCAGGATAATCTGCAATTCCGACCGAGACCAAATGCACTTTATTACTTGCAGAAATAGTTGTCGTGTAGAGAAAGACTCCCAATAAGACAACTGCTAATTTATATATTAGTATTCTTTTCATCGTATTAATATTTGAGAGAGGGTATGTCGAAAAACATACCCTCTTAATTATGCTAATGTACCAGGATCTGCATCATTAACGTAATCTGGAAGATCTTCGTTGTTCGCATAATACTGAACAGGCGTTTCAGATTCATTATGATTTGACTGTTCTGCTTGAGCTAATTGTTCAAAGTGTGATACAGACATATGCTGCTCAGATATGTCTACAACCTCACCTTCATCAACCTGATTATTACCATTTGTATCTGATACCATTAGTTCAAATTCATTATCTTCTCCATCTACGTCAATAAAATACACTGCTTGACCGTTTATACTTGCGGTACCAATTATAGAATCGTGCTCTCCATCTATATTAGCGTGTTCGACACCTATGATTTCCACATCTGGAGAATCTTCCTCATCTTTATTTGGTGACTGCGTTTGGGTTGTATTGCCGTTACTTACAGTCTGTGTGTTGGTTACTTCTTCTGTATGAGTGGAATGGGTTGAATGTGAGGATTGGCTGTGATTTGATGACACATATTCATGTGAAGGACCATCCCAATGAATTGAGTCCGCAAACTCATTTCTTGCAGTTGCATCCATATTATACCACTCTGCAGCAGTATATGTACTATATAAATTACCATGCCATTCAAAAACACCTCCAGCACCGACTTCTTCACGTGCAGCATTAAATGCGTCAGAAAAAGACATTGAATCATTAACACAAGTCGCCATCTGGGCAGTTGTATTTGTTGCCTCATTTTCTGTATTTGGTGTATCTTGAGAATCTGAGTTCTCAGCAGCAGCATCTATTGGTATAGAACTTGCGAGTAAAGTTCCAGCTGTTCCTAGTGCAATACCAGAAACTCCACCTATCATAACTTCTTTCCATTTTGCTTCACTTTTATTCATTTTATTATGTTCCATAATTTCTTGTTTTTATATTAAACATTATTTGTTTGCAAAGATATATTGAGATAAAAAAAAGACCAAATAAAAAGGAACATCTTACACAAACACCCTGTATTTTTACACAAACTATGTTATTAAAGGGGTGTTACAGTCAGGATTTGGACAATTTTTCTTATATGTTAGATTTTCATAAGGTGTAAAACCAAAGAAATAGCCACATTTAGGGCAAACATAATCATCTTTAAATCGTTCATCGATTTCTCTCTTTTTTACAACAAACGACTCTTCCGTTTTAGTTCCCTTTATATAGAAATATATACCTAAAGCCATAGCACCAATTACTAAAATAACCCTCACAATTCCTGGTATAGGAATTGATGGAATTACCGAGGGTATTATGACACATAAAACAGATGCTTGAGAAATTAATCCTTGTAACTTTTGTTGATTAGCTGCTTTTTGCTGTTCAACTTGAAGTTTCAAAATAGCTCTATCATATTTCTCCCAAATCCTTTTTAAATGTTTTATAGATACTGGAGGTATATAGCCTATTTTGTTCAATAGTTTCTTTATGTTTATTCGATATTGATCTACTCCCAATTCAATAATACTATGAATGTCTATTTTGACAGAATCGACTATTTCCTCACCATCAACATAAGTAACATTTTGGGGATTCATATTTATTATTCGGATATTATCTTTTCTAATAGAAATACAACAATGTCCCAAATTTTCTTCAGGTTTCAGACGGCTTACGCAAAGAGGTAAAATAACAGAAGAATCAATACCTCTTTTTCCATCAACCAACAAAGCCAATTTATTGGAATTAGAATCACGTCCAATTATAATTTCCATTGTACTAATTTTGCTTATATAATTCTTTTAATTTTTTCAAAGCTTCTTTTGCCACGTCAAGTTGGTATGCAAACATATATCCGTCACTCAAAATCAACTTTTGTTTAATTATGTTTATTGAATATACATAATTAAGATTAATGATATAACGCTTGCCTAAGCGAGCAAATATTATTGAGTGTTCTTTTAATTTTTTGTCTAAAACAGTTTGTATGCGGGCTAAATTCATGCAAACAACACCTTTTAATTTATTTGCAGATATAATATATGTGTAATTACCTTCACCCTCAAAAAAAACTATTTTACTTATATCCAACCGAAGTAATTCATCTCTGGAATTAATATATAGATATTCTATTTTTTCCATAATAACTTAATGATTATCAAATTTAAACTTAGAATTACCTAACATTATTATGTCTCCAAAATCCAAGAAAGTTTCTGCCCCTTCTTTGATTCTTTTATCATTCACTTTTACCTTATTAGTTGCATGCAGAACCTTTAATTTATAATCAAAAATACCATCTACTTCTTCAATACTAATTGCAACGGATTTCCTACTCATAGTTTCATCTCCACGAATCATAATATCGGAAGTGTCATCTTCATCATACCGTCCAATTGTTGTTGTCCCTTCATATAATTGAAATCTTTTATTACGAAGTCCAAACCACGTAATATGAGTTAAGTATATTTTATCTCTTAAACGATTATGTCTTCTTTTAATGTTTGTAAAATCTTCATCTTTTTCATCCAAATCGTTATAATAGTTATGTGGAGTATTACGTTTATCTTTTCCGTATCGTGTTTTCTTGGTATTCTGTTCGTCATTTTCTTGATTGACACACTTTTTGTAGATAGTTTTGTTCTGTTCTTTTTGAGTTGCTTCTTCTATGATTATGTAAGTCTGAGGGTTTTTTGTCGTATCAAACTGGATATTAAGTTCTTTACCACAACCATTTCCTGGACATTTTATTATTTTTGAAGTTATTTCTTTGTATTTCTTCATCATTATCTTACTATGACAATGAGGGCATACAACTTCAATTATTACTTTTGTATCCATTTTATATAAAAGTTATTTTTCTGTAAATTTTGCCACTATTATACTTAATTCATACAGCATATATAATGGAAATGATACCAAAATTAAAGTCATTACATCAGGAGGTGTAATTATGGCAGCAACTACAAGAATTAACACAAATGCATGTTTTCTGTATTCTTTCATAATAGTGCTGTTTATTGTACCTATTTTACTTAAAAAGAACGTCAAAATAGGTAATTGAAAAACGATACCCATTAAAAGCGTTAATGAAATGAATGTGCTGATATATGAGTCTAAAGTTATCATAGTCTTTACATTTTCAGAAACGCTATAAGATGCCAAAAAACGATATGAGATAGGGAATAACAAAAAATATGAGGTTAGAAGACCTAACACAAAAAGAGTGTATATAGCAACTATTATTCGAAAAGAATATCTTTTTTCGTTTTCATATAGTGCAGGAGATATAAATCTAAACAATTCATATAATATATATGGAGAAGAAAATAGAAGCCCGACATAAAAAGATATTGATATATGTGCAAGAAACTGGCTTGGTAAATCTGTTGCAATTAATTCTAATGAGCTATCATAGATTCGTATACTGCTTCCTATCAACTCAAAAAATTTATTTATTGCATTAAAGGTTACGAAATCAGACGAACATGGAGCTAATAACAGATTAAAGATTTTGTTCTTAGCAGAAAAAACAAAAAATGCTATAAATATAGATAATGCACTTATTCGGAAAAGCATCTTTCTTAATACATCAAGATGCTCTCCGAATGTTTGCAATTCAACATTGTCGTGTTCTTTACTTATCTTCTTTTGGTAATTGAACCTCATTTTCTTCGCCCTTACTATCAAGGTTGTTTTCTTGCAAATCTTCATTCATTCCTTTTTTGAAGTATCGCACACCTTGTCCCATGCTCTTCATTAGTTCAGGGATTTTTTTTGCCCCAAACAAAAGTAGAACAATGGCTGCAATAACGAATAGTTCAGAACTACCTATCATTAAAGGTAAAACACTAATAAGCAACATAATTGAAATAATTAAAGTAGTTGAAATAATTGATGTAATTACTATAATTGTTGTAGTTATAGTAGTTGTAGTAACTATAATAGCTGCTATAACTTGAATAGCTACTATAACTTGAATAGCTGTAGTAGCTATAGTAGCTATAGTAACTATAATAGCTATAGTAGCTGTAGTAACTACGATAACTACCATAACTGCCATAGCTGTGATAGCTACGATAGCTACGATAGCTTCCATAACTTTTATGTCCAAAACTATTGTAGCCAATAGAATTATCCTCGCGTTTCCCAATAGCAAGAACGTTAACTGGCGCAACACTAGCAACAGAAGCAGCCATGGCAATCTTTCCGATGCGTTTCAATGCATCTCTGCGATTAATTTTTTTATTTTCCATTGCGATTCTTTTTTTTATTGATAATTGACATGGTTATATCGACAATCTGATTTTCATCATGAGAATTCATACAGTGTTTTTCACACAACGGACATGGAGTTGAATAATTTTCTGAGACATGAGGCCCAAGGCATCTGTCAACAAACTCACATTTACTAATATCTGCTTGCAAGTCTATTTGGTCTTCATATCCATACCGAGAGGCTTCTGTCGGTCCAAATAATGCTATTGTTGGTGTATGAACAACTTCTGCTGCATGCATAACGTAATTATCAAGTGTAATGACTGCATCGACATGTTTAATGATATCGAAAATCTGTAATGGGGTAGTTGTACCCAAAAGAGAATATGCTCCTCTAATAGGAACGTCACCTCCACGACCTAATTGTATTACAAAGCAATTTTGAGAAAGTAACTTATCTACAATAATATGCCACTTTATTGGATGCATCATTTTTCTCGGACTTTCAGAAGAAAATACTATGGCTACATTTCTGTCTTTCCACGGAATATTTTGTAACAGGATTTCAGATGACTCATTTCTATCAAAAGGAGGAATATATAGTTCTTTGATTGAACAGTCTTCGATTCCGAAAATCTTGCAAGTAATATACAGAGCTTTGTTAGAACTATTTCTAAACTCACTTCGCATCCAATAATCGTTACACACAACATAGCTTCCAACAGCAGGATGACCGATTTCTTGAATAGCAGGATGATTCGTAAAAAATTCTGTATATTGTGTTCTACGTGCAATACAAAATTTTTTTGAGTACTTGTCAAACGAACGTTTAAGTGCAGTGGATAACATAATAATGTCCCCCAAGCCGCCAACAGGATTGACCCAAATAGGTTCTTCAGAATAAAGTAACTCTGGTGTTAGATATTCTATATGTTTTCTGTCCATAATTATAAAATTTGGGAAAGTTTTAGTCCCGTAATAGGTTCGAAATATTTTTTCAAGAACAATTTTTTCGATAGACATTGATCGGACTTTCGTAAATAGTCCTTATACTTGTTATATGCATCAAGAGGACATCCTCCATGACATATTCGCCAGTATTCACAACCTTTACAGTCTGTTGTTTGCAACACTTCAACTCTGCTATCTACGAGTTTCCTTTGTTCGTCAGAGAATATTTCTTTTAATGATTTGTCTTTGATATTTCCATATCCAAGAATATCCCAATCCGCAGCTCTTCCACATTGAGCGGTCTCTCCATCAGGTCCTAAATACAAATGAAGCCCACATGTAGGTGCATCGCCACACCCTAAACAATTATAATTCGATGTGTAATATTTTAGGAGAGAATCAAAAGGGTCTATATGTTGAAAACGGTCTCGATGCTCCCACCATTCCTTGAAAATAACTCCTAAAAAGTCAGCAAATTCTTCCTGAGTAATAGCTGTGTCTAAGGACTCTTGGGCAGCATCTTCATATACAAGAACTGGATGAAAATCAAAACCACCTTTTAATTTCAGATTTGTAAGATGGTAGAAAATTTCTAGCGGTTTGTCAAGTACAGCTTTGGTCACTACATAAATAAATCCCCAAGTCATTCCATTTTTCTCTAGTAAATTAACACCTTCGAAAAATTTTTTATTATACAATCTGCTGTCTCTTTTCTTACCAATTCCACGTACACCATGGATCGGTTCATAACTTGTACCTACTGTATATATTCCCATTTCTTTAAAAACGTCAATAAAGTCTTGAGAAATCATAGTTATGTTAGATTGAATAGCAAATCTAATTCTGTTACGTGTTGTTGGGCAAATTTCCTTTAAATGTTGCAGAGCTGTTCTATACAAATCTATTCCTGCCATACATGGCTCTCCTCCATGCCAAATTACACAAATTTCTTCATGAGGAAATTCTATCAAATATTCATTAAAGCGCTCGAATACTTTCTTGAACAAATCTTTTGGAATTGTTCTTGGCTTTTTCTTATGTACAACATCGCAATAAACGCAGTTGCAGTTACAAGCTTCTGTTGCTTTAAATATTATAGTTGGCATCTTTTTATGTTGTTTTGTTGTTTATTCTTTTCGAATTCTATTGCAGACAATAGTTCTGTCATGACCTTGCAGCAACGTCCTATTTCCCTTTGCTTTTGGAAATATCCCATACAAATTCTATACGCTGGACAAAACGTGCAAGGATGGGCATCAACGAACATTTCTTGCCATTTAACTGTTTCTTTTTCTATAGCGTCATGAGAAGAAACTTCGTATAGCTTTTCTATACCTTGATCAAAGAAAATGCCCGTGTCAAGCTCTTCTTGACTAAATGCTAAATGCAATTCTTTATCTACATAAATATATCTTAAAGGATTAACGAATTCTGCAATTTTTGGATTCACGTAAGTTTCTCCATCATAATATCTACATAGTGTGGAAAATGGTTCAATTTCTGCATGTGGCATAGTGTTATAGAAGTTATAGGTAATCAAATCTAAAACATGATCTCCCAAAAGTGCATCTGTAGGCAAGCAAATTCCTGAATGTATTCCCAAAGAAGCCAATACTTGAGCGTCTGTTGTAGCCTGTTTTTCTGCTCCCGTAAAGATTATGGTGACATTCATATTCCTTATCATACCTATTTTTTCATGTATATTTCTGAATTGTCCTAAACGATTAATATATAAAATTATAGGTATCTGCCCCCAGTCAGGATTTATATTTATTGTTTCCAACGAAGCATACTTGTCAGTATATACAAAAGCATGTACTATAGTTGTTTCATGTAGGTGTTTTAATATGTTAGGAATATCCTCTAGGCAATTAATATGTACGAGGATAGCATGACCTTTTAGGTATTCTTCAATAGGCCATGTATATTTGGTAACAAGAACATGAGTGTTCCTATTCCAATGTGTTGGGATAAACTTGTGCATTTCTAATTCGTTCTTCTTTTACAAACTTGTTCAAACTATGCGAAAGACAACCGCCAGAACATAGTCCTTTGATACGATGTTGGCAGCTATCACACTTCTCAAAAATTCCGCCAACTTCTATTCTTATAGAATTGTGAAAGTCAGCAAAGCAATGACAGAGTTCTTCATGATTTTGAAATTCTAACAGTGAATGCTTGTTATAGCCAGATAGAGGAAAACATGCCCAAACACTTAAATCTGGTCCAACATCTATGGCAGCCCCACATCTAAAGTTTACATTTCCCATTGTATGTTTGAATAGTTTTCCAAGCTCTTCATCTGTAAATATGCACATAGGCATACCACAATCAAAACCGACATGAATATCAAAAGCCTCGAATGTTGGTAGGTAGCTTATCAGTTCACCTGCCATTTTCTTTAATTCGTTTGGTTTTATGCATAAATTCTTCTTACCAGGAATAGGATGGGCTAATCCTAGTCTAATATGACGTTGAAGCCCATATTTATTGATTGTATTTAATGCATACGAATAATCAAAATTCAATTTGTATACATTTATACTTAAAGTGCAGAATCTAGCAAAAGCATTGAAAAACCGACCTATTGATTCGTTCTCAGAAAACGAGGTCTCACGAGGGTTATTAAGATTAACAACGAACCCTAAAGAACGAGGGTCTATTCTCTTCAATTTATCAATTGCATCGGAAAGAATCTTTTCACTAACTATACCACTCGTAAATACAGTAACATGCATTCCTCTATGAATGATATATAAGATATAGTCAACTATATCTGGATGTAAGAAAGGTTCTCCACCAAGAAGAGATATGTTTGTATCACCACCTGCTTGAAAGAAATCTACAATGTAAATCAAATCTTCCCACTTTAGAATATCTTCAGGAGGAGCGTCATGCATATGCTTTCTTGCAAAGCAGTACGGACATGATCTAATACATTTCTGTGTTAATAAAATGTTTGGCATATTTATATTTCCATTAGTTTTGTTTCAATTTTATCTTTTGTAATGATTGTAATATCTGCTTTTAAAGGATAGTCGTATGGTATAGAATTAATATTTTCAACGTAATGATTTGTTCTTATCATAAATCGACAAATATCCAATGATTTTTTTAACGAGTATAAGTCACATCTTAATTTCACATCAGAGCTATGTTCCCAAATATCACCATTTTTTATCTTTGTTTGCTGCAATAATTTTCCAACAACAGGTTCTCTTTCTAAATATACGCAATTGTAATTTAAATGTCCTTCATCATCAAGATTGATTCTTCTTATATTTTCACCTAATATCTGATAAACAAAAGGTGTTGTTCTTTCATTTACATCTTGATCATATCCAGCAACAATGCCGATTATTTGAAAACGATTGTCTACTAATAGTTTCTTTAAATACGGCATAAATTCCACAATAGGTGGTGTCTTGTCCCAACGCTTTGATAATTCTTCAAATTTATCAAGTATTTCAAACTCTATTGTATATGAATTAAGGCCATTAAATGTTAAAGAATATTTATTGTAAAAAAGATAAGTATGTGTGAGACCTTCTATATTAATTGGGGAAATTTGTATTCCATCTTCTGTGTCTAAATGCTCATGAAAAGAATCATAGCTAGCTGTTGCTACAACTATGCCATTAGGAGTATATACTGTTGCTACCATAATTCTGTACATTTTATTGCAAACACAATCTGAAACCAAATGGTTCCATAGCCTGATTATATGGGCAACTTCCACGACTAGTACTCTTTACAGATGACGCATCACTTCCATAAAAGCCACCACGTAGAACCCTCTCGTCTTTGCCAATCTCCGGACTACCCGTACTATAGTTTGTATAAATATCTTGACACCATTCTATTACATTACCACTCATATCATATAATCCGAAATCATTTGGTTTTTTACTTCCTACTGCATGTATTTTGCCACCACTATTTACAGAGTACCAAGCGTAATCTGATAAATCTGTAGAAGTACCAGAATATTTATACCCAACAGTTTCTATACCTCCCTCTGGTTTAAGTTTAGCTTTCGAAGCATATTCCCACTCTGTTTCTGTAGGTAGTCTAAAATTTCGTCCTGTCAAAGCGTTGAGTTTCTGTATAAATAATTGACAATCATCCCAACTTACATTATTTACGGGATAATTATCATTTATAACTGTCGAAGGATTTGTATTCATAATAACAAACCATAATTTTTGCGTAACTTCATATTTGCTGAGATAGAAACTACTTACTTGTCTGTTTTGAACTGGTTTTTCATTTGCATCTCCATCGTTACTACCCATCTTAAAGGAACCACCTGGTATTCTAATCATTTCTAAACGAATTCCATTGATGGTAAATGTATCGACTTTTTGAACATAACTTTCACTTTCTTCCGAATCGTTACCTTCTTTAAAAAATTTTTTATTTATTAGGCAATACAATCCTCCTCCAAAAATAACTAATGACAAAAGAAACCAAAATAGTTTTGTCGTATTGTTTTTATTATCCCTAACCCGTACTGTATGTTTTCCATGCCCAGTAACTTTTTTGTCTTCAGGCATGTTCTCAGATTTTACCATATTCAAAAGTTCAGCGGCGGAAGGACGGCTGTCTTTATCAGGTTGCATACATAATTGAATGATCCTTTTTAATTTTTCGTTTTTAATTTCAGAAAAATCAACCTCGACATCACTATGTAATAATTCACGACCTGTTGATAAATCGTCAAATGGAAGATTTCCACAAGCTAATTCGTATAAAGAAATTCCAAAAGAAAAAATATCCCCTTTTCTGTCTGGTTTACGATCTTCTCGTTTTGAACTGAATTTTTCAGGTGGAGCGTATGCTTCCGTCATACTTGTCCCTTGATTTTTACTATTGATATTAACACTATGGCTTAGGCGAGTTTTAGTTTTACTACTAATACCAAAATCACTTAAAACATATATGGGTTTGTCTCCCCGTGTATCAACAAGAATATTGGCAGGTTTAATGTCTTGGTGTACAATCTTATTTTGATGCAAATAAGTTAATCCTTCAGCTATATCTTGGATGACATGCATAAGTTCTGTATCATCAATGCAGCCAACTTTTTTACTAAGACTTCCCCCTTCACATACTTTCATTACAAGATATGGAATATTCCCCCATCTCGCAAAATAATCAGCTTTAAGTATATTTGTATGGTTTAAGTTCTGCATACGAGTATACTCTGAGGCCAAATCATTAATTCCATCATCATCAAGATTAGTATATATCTTTAATGCGATGGATGAATTTGTATCTTTATCCTTAGCTTTCCACACATCAGCGAAACCACCTGAACCCATTAGTTTCTCTAATATATATCTTTCATCAAAGACATCTCCAGCTTTGAATTTGTGTATTGCTTTTTTTTCTGACATTTTTATATTTTAATTGTTTACTATTTTTTAGCTATAAATACTCTTGACTCCCCATTTCATTACCACCACCATGTATAGATGGTTGATAATTATCATACTTCCTCCAATCGTGTTTAATTTCGTCATAAAGTTTCTTGAAGTCTTTTATTCTATTCTTTTCTTTAAGTGCGTTATAGTTCGCTTTATCCCTTTCTAAGGCTGCTATATTCTTATTGATATTATCAGTAAAATCAAGAACCATATTTTCTAATCTACGAGTCTTGTATTTTTGCTGTTTTATAGTACCCCATGCTTTCTTTGCTTTATTGTAATCGTTTAGGACATTATTAAACAACTGGGTGTATTCTACTGAAGGTCTCTGTTCTATATTGGTATTATGACCATTATTGTTTTGAGGAAGTTGGTTTATCACCCCAGAATTTATAGGAGAATTGTCTTGTGTTTGAGTTCCTTGATTTTGAGTTGTGTTATTTGAACTTCCTGTATTCGTTTGTCTTGCACCATGAGTTGTTGTTTGGTTTCGTCGATGATCTCTATTTCTTCCATTTTGGTGATTGTTGTTAGCCTGAGAACTGCTATGTGAGCTTGAAGAGTCATCATTGATATTGGTGTCACTTTCATCAGTTTCTTGGTTAGGGACTTCGACATTAAATTCAAAATTAGAATTCCCTTCAGTTTGTGTTTTTACAAAAGAAAAGTACAACACTATCCCTAAAACACATATAGAAACAATGCCGATAATATAGATGTAAGGAAACTTTAGATTTTTCGAACTGAGAGAATCCTTACTATTTACAATAGGAACTTTCTTGTCTCTATTTTTGCTCTGTTTTTTTACTACTCTCGGATATCCATCAGGTCTACCTTTTGCAGGTTTGCCTCCATCGGACACACATAATATATCTATAGTTACATTATCTGTCCAACCTGTAGCTTGTCCTTTTTCCCACAATGCTTCTAATGAATCTTTAGAAGAAGTACAGGTACTCTCAACAGTCTCGTTTATCTCAGAATCTGTGAGTAATCCACATAACCCATCACTGCAAAGAATAAATACATCACGTTGGTAAATATCATATACTCGCAATTCTGGAGTTGCAGTTTCACCATTATCTCCAAGTGATTTCGTTATAATATTGCCATCTGGATGATTGAACGCTTCTTCTTCTGATATTTTGCCTTCATCAACTAAAGATTGTACATAAGAGTGGTCATGAGATAGACGAACTAACTCATTATTTGGATTGAATCTGTATATTCTGCTATCACCACACCATCCGCAATATGCTTTACCATTTAATAGCCATAGTAGAACAATAGTACTACCTAGTCCTTCAGCTTCTTTGTGTTCTTTTGCATATTGCTTAATTGAATTATCTGCGTCGATGATTGACTCCTTGATAAAATCCAAAATGTCAACTTCGTTGCTTAATATTTCGTTAGGAACACTAGAAAAATGTTTCTTTATACTTTCAACGACAAGCATAGATGCGATTTCACCAGCGTTCATTCCTCCCATGCCATCTGCTACAACAAGAAGCGTTCCTTTTTCAGACAATTCTATGTCTGTATCGTTCCCTATTTTGGGACTCGAGTCTGAATTCAAAAGAGATAAGTCTGGACATATCCAATAGTTATCTTGATTTTGAGCTCGCCCTGCTCTATCACACTTTGCTGCGACATTAAATATAATTCGGCTCATATCCTTTATTTTTTTTGTTTAAAAATTCATTTACATATTGAGATATGCCAGCTTCTAACGAAGTAAACTCTTTTGTATAACCAACCGATCTTAACTTCGTCAAATTAGCCTCTGTGAAATTTTGGTAATGTTTTTTAAGTTTCTCGGGCATATCTATATAATGGATTTTACATTCTATATGACAGGCTCTTTTAATTGATTCTACGACTCCCAAAAAGCTACTTGCACATCCTGTTCCTACATTGAAGAGTCCTATAATTTCCTGATGTTCCAGCATCCAAATAATGACATCTACACAATCTCTAACGTATACAAAGTCTCTTTTTTGTTGTCCGTCTTTGAAATCTGCGCAATTAGATTTGAATAAGTTTACAGTATTGTTTTGGAACATCTGCAAGAAAAAATGAAATATAACGCTTGCTTGTAAACCTTTGTGATATTCGTTAGGTCCATACACGTTGAAAAATTTCAATCCAACTGATAATGATTTGTTTTTATTCACATATCTATCATATGAAATATATTTGTCGACATAATTTTTACTCCATGCATATGGATTTAATGGAGATAGCTGATTTAAGTATTCTATGTCATCAGAATCTATATATCCTTTCCCCCCATCTCCATAGGTAGAAGCAGAAGATGCATATATGAATCGAATGTGATTATTTTTACAAAACTCATACAATCTAATCGTTAATTTGATGTTATTTTCAACAATAGAATCTACATTATTTTCTGTAGTAGAGGAAATACCTCCAAGATGAATAATGGCTTTTATTTTTTGAACATTAGATTCTATAAATGAATCTATATCTTGAGGGGAAACAAGATATGGGAATATACGTTTTGATATATTCCTCCATTTATCTTCAACCCCGAATGAGTCAACGGCAACAAGACCTTTATATTGTCTTAGCTCTAATTCTGCAAGCAAATTTGAGCCTATAAAACCTGTAGCACCTGTTACAATAATCATAGTTTTATTTTATCTATTATTTTTGTTGATGATAGGTTATATACAAATGGGATGCTAAAAACCTGTCCTCCATTTTTTGTGACAAAATCAGCTCCTATAATCTCTTTAAATTTATAATCTCCGCCTTTTACCAACACATTTGGTTTTATTTCTTCTATAAGTTGCAATGGGGTATCATCGTCAAAGACAACTATATAGTCAATATATTGGATTGAAGACAATACTTTTATTCTTTGATTAAGTGTATTAACTGGGCGACTATTACCTTTTAATCTTCTTATGGAAGAGTCTGAGTTTAATCCTACAACAAGAATATCACCTTTTTCTTTTGCCTTTTGCAATAAGTCTATATGCCCTGCGTGAATAACATCGAAACATCCATTTGTAAAGACAACTTTCTTTCCTTTTGTCTTCTTGATAATTTCATGTACATTCAATACTTTTATGTACCCATTTAGAACTTCATCTAATTCTACAATAGAATTTCCAAAACGCCCAACCTTAATATTCGCAGCTTTATTGGCAAAGTATAAAATTCTATCAAATGACATGTCTTTATACTTGGATAAATAAGAAATATATGCTGTTACTATATCTCCAGCTCCAGTAACATCAAAAACGAGATGCTTTTGGCAGCTATGTTTTATGAGCTGAATTCAACTTGCAAATGCAACAGAATTCTGATTAATAATTTGTTTAAATTTTTCGTTTGGCGTGAGGTATCCAAGTCTTTTACGAGGTCGATTATTGAGTTTATTTTCAATCCACTTAATCTGTTTGTTGGTTACTTCACTAAAGTCCTTACCCTTTGGGATATACTGCCTGATAAGCCCGTTGGTGTTTTCATTGGCACCACGTTCCCATGAGTGGTATGGTTTGCAAAAATAGAATTTTATTTCCAATTTTTGCGCAATTTCCTCGTGCTTTGCAAACTCCTTTCCATTGTCAGCCGTAATTGTGTGTATTAAGTTTTTCACTTTCCGCAGTGCCCATACTGCAATCTTAGCTACCGGGATGGCTTCTTTTCCCGACAACTTGCGTATCCAGACCCTGCTTGTTGCTCTGTCGTTAATGGTAAGAATGGCACCTTTGTGGTTCTTACCAATAATTGTATCTATCTCTAAATCACCAAATCTCTCCTTCAGTTCCACTATCTCGGGACGCTCATCAATATCCACCCTGCCTGGGATAAATCCTCGCCCTGCATTTTTAGAACCACGTTTGGCATACCTGCGACCTTGTCTGCGAAGATATTTGTGCAGTTTGCCACCCCGCCGCTTATCCTCCCAAATCCAGCGATATATCGTTTCGTGAGATACCATCGCAATTCCCTCCAAGCGGCTCCTGCCGACAATCTGCTCCGGGCTGAATCCTTTCTTCAACAGCTTTATTATCCGTTTTCTCATTGCCGGTGTAAGCACTTCCTTGCGATGTTTTTGCTGCTTGCGCCTGTCTGCTTTTCGCTGGGCAAGCTCCATGCTATAGCTACCACTTCGGGCGTCGCAATTGCGCTTTATCTCCCTGTAAACAGTGCTTTTATCTACTCCGATAGCTTCCGCTATTGCTTTTTTGCTCATCGGTATTTGCAACATCATAGAAATTGCATACCTTTGTTCCTCGGTTATATGTTTGCTCATCTGCAACTTTTTTTTCTTTGGACGGACAATTAAAGCAAAGATAGCAAACTTTATCCATTCAGAGTGAGAGAAAGGGGGACATTGTCTCTCTTTCCTCTCTGAAAAATAAATGTTTTTATTGCTTATTATCCGCACCCAAAAAGTTGCATTTATAAGTTGAACTCAAGATATATAATCATTTCAGCACCATCCTGAACGTGGTTCCTTTCCCAAGCTCCGATTCCTTCACAAAAATCTTTCCTTTGTGGTATTCCTCCACAATCCGCTTCACAAGCGACAGGCCAAGTCCCCAACCACGCTCCTTGGTGGTGAATCCGGGATAAAAAAGGGTTTTGAACTGTGATTTCGGGACACCTTTTCCAGTATCGGAAATATCCAAAAGCACCTTTCCCCGCCTTTCGGAAATATGGAACAAAACCGTTCCCTCGCCGCCCATGGCATCCACCGCATTTTTCAACAGGTTCTCGATCACCCAATCGAAAAGCGGCTCGCTCACGGTAACCGTCACCCCATGTTCGGGAAAATCCAGATCGATCCGCACTTTATCGGAAATCCGCTTTTCCATATAACCTAACGATCGGCGGACAACCTCGCGCAAATCTGCCTGCCGGAGATCCGTGGCGGAACCGATCTTCGAGAAACGCCGGGCAATCATCTCCAAGCGATGCACGTCCTTGTCGATTTCGGACAATAGAGCGGGATCGATATCTTTCAGCTTCAAAAACTCGATCCACGCGACCAACGATGAAATCGGCGTTCCCAACTGGTGTGCCGTCTCCTTGGACAATCCCACCCACACCCGGTTCTGCTGCGCTTTCAACGAATTGCGAAGGGCGAAGAACACCAGCGCGATGAAAAATGCTATCACCGCCAGCTGCACATAGGGAAAAACCTGCAACTGCTTGAGCGTGTAGGAATCATCGTAATAAAGAGATTGATTGAGTTCGGTGAGTTCAATGGCATTTCGTTTTTTGGAAAATGCCTCCATTTTCTTTTGAAGAAACCTGTCCCGCCCTTTGTCGGGAAGTTTGATGTTGTTGACAATGAAACTTCGGTTCGATTTGTCGTACAAAATAACCGGAATGGTGGTGTTGCCCTGCAAGATCCGCAACACAAGGTTCATGTCGCTGTTATCGGTTTCGGTGGCGAGATGCTCGGTGGCTTTTGCCCAGATTTCAATCTTGTTGCGCTCCTCGATGGTCAGTTCCCGCACCAATTTGTTGGAGAACAACAAAGAAGCCAATGCAATGGCCACTGCAAAAGCAACAAAACCGTACTTGATCCATTGATGAGAATTGAAATCAATCATGCCGACATATCCGTTTAATCCGCATGCAAAGTAACGAAAAAAGCGGGGATTTATTGAACAAAAGTGATTTTTAAATTTATTAAGGTAAATATCTATAACAAACATTTGATTCATTGCCTGCATATGATATTTAATCGTACATTTGTGTTCGTACACGTAAAAACATTTGCAAGTCATGAGAAAATTACTCCTCTTCTTATCCGCAATCGTCGTTTCGATGATGATCAGCGCGCAAGATCGACCCGATCCGCAACCGGCTGCCGACACCTACGAGAAATTCAAGGTGGGAATGGCGGGTTATACTTTCGTGAATTTCGATTTGGACAAGACCTTGCAGACATTGGAAAAATGCGATGTCCACTACCTCTGCATCAAGGATTTTCATCTGCCGTTCAACAGCACCGACCAACAGATTGCCGATTTCCACGAGAAATTGAAATCGAAGGGAGTTACCGGTTATGCCGTGGGACCGATTTACATGAAAACGGAGCAGGAAATCGACAACGCATTCGAGTATGCCAAACGGGTTGGAGTGAAGCTGATCGTCGGCGTTCCAAACTACGACCTGCTTCCTTATCTGGATAAAAAGGTGAAGGAATACGATTTCAATTACGCCATCCACCTGCACGGCCCCGACATGCCGCTCTATCCCGATGCCGACGACGTTTGGGAAAACGTGAAGGATTTGGACCCGCGCATCGGCATGTGCCTGGATATCGGTCATGACAGACGCAACGGAAAAGACCCGGTCGCCGATTTGGAGAAATACATCTCTCGCGTGTTCGACATTCACCTGAAAGATGTCACCGGAGCTTCAAAAGCGGGATATTCGGTTGAGGTCGGCCGGGGAATCCTTGATATCCCCGGATTCGTGAGGATGCTCCGAAAAACCGGCTACGACGGCGTCGTCAGTTTGGAGCACGAACGCAACATGAAGGATCCGTTCATCGGAATTGCCGAATCCATCGGTTATTTCAGGGGCGTGGTAGCCACAACGAGCGACAGACAAAAATAAAAGATAATTTCATTCTCTCTTTATCTCGAAAGGGTTTGTGTTCCGATGCGAATGCAATCCCTTTTTTTTATGACATTTGACTCGGATGCCCACTTGAGGTGGAGGTCGGGAGTTGAAAAATATTCAGAACGCATCCAGGCGTGACTCTCTTCCTGATTCCGGCTCTTGACGCGGCGTTCTTGACAACCATCTGCACGGACTTTGCCGAATATGGGCCGCCCCACTGCCCTTCAAACAGATATACATCGGGCTTATGCAGGATGTAACAGGTGCGAAGATCAGTCAGAATGGATTCCGGGAGCGTCACAACCCTGTCTTTGTTCCCCTTGGACTTGACGATGCGGATCAGCATCCTGGCAGAATCAATATCGGCTATCTCCAGATTGATCAGTTCGCTCAATCGCAGCCCCGATCCATAAAGCATTTTGATCATGCAACGGTGCTTGATGTTTTCGGTGCCGTCGATGATCCTTTTCACTTCATCTATATTCAGACAATTGGGCAACGCAAAGGTCCTCCTCGACGGATAAAGGTGTTTTATCTTTAACTCCCTGCCATAAATCGACTTGTAGAACTTGTCGATCGACGCCACTATCATGCGCTGGTGAGAACTGCCGATCCTGTGCCTCTCGATTTTCCACAGCACATATTTCTCAACCGCCAACTCGTCGATTTCAGCCGGATGCGAGAATTTCCTTTTCGCAAGATCAAGGAAGCTCCTCGCGCTGCTTTTGTAGTTAGCGATCGAGTTCGCACTGTAGCGCTGCAAGACGAGCTTCCGCTCAAATTCAAGTATCAATCTGTCAACATCCATGCCTCCGGTTATAAGTGTGAGTGGCAAAGATAACAAAACATTCGTAAATGCAAAATAATTCTATGTTTATTTTCGTGCTTATCCTTCTCTCTATCAATATCATATCAAGGAGTTCCACTTTTACTCACAAATCGGTTTACGAATGTTATATGGTTTGTATTTACGAATGTTGTATATTTGTTGCGTAAATAAGACGTTGTACGACATAGTAAAACCGAACCAAACAAAATGAAAGTCAGAGAAGAAAAGTTAAGAACAATTATAGAATGGTCGGAGAAAAACGAAGATGTAAGAGTTCTTCTTCTGACAAGTTCACTTGTAAATCCTTTAGCACTTGTTGACGAATTTAGTGATTTAGACATTGAATTTGTTTTTGAGGATAATACAAATTACATTTCAGACAAAAGCTGGACGCTTAAATTCGGAAATCCAATTGCTATGATTGAAGAAGACGAAAGTTGTTTTAACCATAAACACGCAATGAAAATGCTACTTTATGAAGACGGTGTGAAAGTAGATTTTAAACTTTACAGCAAATCAAAATTTATAAAGGAAACGCAAGAGAAAGAATTACCAGAAGATTGGGATATTGGTTATAAAATTTTAATTGATAAAGATGGTATTACAAAGCAAATGCTGAAACCAACTTATCAAATTTCCATTATCAAAAAACCGTCTGAAAAAGAGTTTCAAAATCTAATAAACGATTTTTGGTGGGACACAACTTACGTGGCAAAGTGTCTTGTGAGAGATGAAATATTCTATGCGAAATTTATGTCGGAAACCGTTATTCGCACAGAATATTTAATTCCTTTAATTGAATGGCACATTGCAAGTGAACACAATTGGAACATAACGACCAATAAATATGGACGGCTTTTCAAAAAGTATCTTAACCAGGAAATGTGGGCTAAAACAGAACAAACATTTTCAGGGAGCGATATAAAGGAAAATTGGACTGCTCTATTTTCAATGACTGATTTAGTTTCAGAAATAGGAACTGAATTGTCAAAAAAATTAGAGTACAAATACCCGGATAAATTAGAAAATGACATACGAAAATATTTAGCTGGACTAAAACCCAAAACATAACTACGTCGTACAACATCGTATTGGCAATAGGCGGGCTGAACGGCTTCGTATCAACGGAAGTGCAAAATTCAACTTCTGTTCTTCGATTAAAGTTCAGTGCTAAAAATCCCGCCCATCGCCAATACGCGGCACGTTACCTGCAAGCATAAAAAACCAAACCGTAAATTCAAGAAACTAATGAAATCAAAAAGTTTATTTTCTTTTATTGTAACACTTTTCCTTATTTATGGATGTTCGTCTAACAGACAAGCAGATGGAAAATCAAATATTTTGGCTAAGAACGACATAAATATACGGGGCGACTTCCAAAATTATTTTGACAGTTGCGGAGTTGAAGGCACAATTGCTATTTATGACATTAGAAATGATAAATGGATTGTATCGGACACAGTTGGATTAGAAATTGAAACGCTTCCAGCATCTACATTCAAGATTATAAATTTATTGATTGCTCTTGAAACTAATACTATCAAAGATGAAAACGAAATAATAAAATGGGTTGGTAGTACAGATACAGTTAAGTATGGTTATAGACCCGAAATTTATCACGATATGCCAGTCAAAGAAGCCTTTGAATTATCAGCAGGTTGGGTTTTTGTAGAACTTGCAAAGAAAATCGGAAAAGATACCTATAGAAAACACCTCGCAGAGAGCAAGTATGGAAACAATAATTTATCCCAAACTGAAGCCGATTTTTGGAATTTTGGAGACTTTGCAATTTCGCCTAAAAATCAGGTCGAATTTGTAAAATCTTTTTATGAAGAAAAATTACCCTTTTCTAAGCGAAATATTGACATTGTTAAAAACGTAATGATTACGGAACAAAATGAAGAATATACTATAAGGGCTAAGACAGGTTGGACAAGGGAAAATAACATCAATACAGGTTGGTGGACAGGGTACATTGAGACCAAAAATGGGACTTATATTTTTGCAACAAGACTTTTACAAGACAGAAAAATGAAAAGGTCTGATTTCGGAAGTTGCAGAAAAGAAATTACCAAAAAAGTATTTAAAGACTTGAATATAATTTAAAAGAATGCCAGCAGGTAACAGGCGTTTGGCTCAATGGCGGGTGACGTGGTTAATTGAACATTCTACCTCGCATCAACTTTTGTGGTGTATTGACAGTTTTGTGCTCCAAAATCCGCCACTGCGCCAAGCGCCAAACCGTTATGCGGCAGCTTAAAAAAAGACGACACCAAACCAAAAAAATCATCTTGACAACCACCCGACTTTGAACTACGAAGGATGAAATTTTTCAGGGACAACTTCCAGCATTTCCAAAAAACAGTTTAACCATTGACTTGGAGACAAACAAACAATTTGAGCATTAAGGTTTAAACCGAATTTTTCCGAAATTGACCTGACCTGACTTTTCCTGAAAATCGACTTTAAAGCTGTTTATACAGATAAATCAGGTTTCTCTAACAGACAGGAAATAAATGCTAAGTATTTGGCTTTAAACTTAAAATCAAAAAATAAGTGTTTTCTTTTAATGTTTAACAGGGCTGATTTGACAGTTGGCGGTGGCAAGAAACTTTCAGGACCTACCTCATAGACAAGTTTCAAATCAAAAAAAGTATGATAGAAAACGGTATATGGATTGTAAAGCTTCCTCGAAAATAACTTTTGTGCAGGTTCTAATTGAAGGACAATGGAACCTCCCAGAAAATTTCCAAGACTCTCAAACATCAGGATTTTGAAAATATCGGAAGTAATGCCATAAGGAATATTTGACACCACTTTGAAAGGAAATTTCGGAACTGCAAAATTCCTAAAATCACAACCGACAACTTGAACATTTCGGGCATCAGAAAACAATTTTCGTAAATGTTCAACCAAAGCTGTGTCGTTTTCAATAGCAACAACATTGTTGGCGATTTTTAATAAATGAACAGTAAGAAACCCCTTGCCTGCCCCAATATCTAAAACCGTATCCTGATTACTTATATTTGCTTGTCTTATTGCATCTTTTATTAGCACTTTATCAATAGTAAAGTGCTGACCCGTAAAACGAACGGGCAATTTCTTTTTTGTCATTAGTAACTTCTTACAGGGCTGAATTCAACTTGCAAATGCAACAGAATTCTGATTAATAATTTGTTTAAATTTTTCGTTTGGCGTGAGGTATCCAAGTCTTTTACGAGGTCGATTATTGAGTTTATTTTCAATCCACTTAATCTGTTTGTTGGTTACTTCACTAAAGTCCTTACCCTTTGGGATATACTGCCTGATAAGCCCGTTGGTGTTTTCATTGGCACCACGTTCCCATGAGTGGTATGGTTTGCAAAAATAGAATTTTATTTCCAATTTTTGCGCAATTTCCTCGTGCTTTGCAAACTCCTTTCCATTGTCAGCCGTAATTGTGTGTATTAAGTTTTTCACTTTCCGCAGTGCCCATACTGCAATCTTAGCTACCGGGATGGCTTCTTTTCCCGACAACTTGCGTATCCAGACCCTGCTTGTTGCTCTGTCGTTAATGGTAAGAATGGCACCTTTGTGGTTCTTACCAATAATTGTATCTATCTCTAAATCACCAAATCTCTCCTTCAGTTCCACTATCTCGGGACGCTCATCAATATCCACCCTGCCTGGGATAAATCCTCGCCCTGCATTTTTAGAACCACGTTTGGCATACCTGCGACCTTGTCTGCGAAGATATTTGTGCAGTTTGCCACCCCGCCGCTTATCCTCCCAAATCCAGCGATATATCGTTTCGTGAGATACCATCGCAATTCCCTCCAAGCGGCTCCTGCCGACAATCTGCTCCGGGCTGAATCCTTTCTTCAACAGCTTTATTATCCGTTTTCTCATTGCCGGTGTAAGCACTTCCTTGCGATGTTTTTGCTGCTTGCGCCTGTCTGCTTTTCGCTGGGCAAGCTCCATGCTATAGCTACCACTTCGGGCGTCGCAATTGCGCTTTATCTCCCTGTAAACAGTGCTTTTATCTACTCCGATAGCTTCCGCTATTGCTTTTTTGCTCATCGGTATTTGCAACATCATAGAAATTGCATACCTTTGTTCCTCGGTTATATGTTTGCTCATCTGCAACTTTTTTTTCTTTGGACGGACAATTAAAGCAAAGATAGCAAACTTTATCCATTCAGAGTGAGAGAAAGGGGGACATTGTCTCTCTTTCCTCTCTGAAAAATAAATGTTTTTATTGCTTATTATCCGCACCCAAAAAGTTGCATTTATAAGTTGAACTCAAGTGATATTATTTTTTTCATCAACAGCAATGATACCTTCTTCACCACACGTCATAATTAATCGCTCTGTATTTAATACACTTCTTAATTTTTGTAAAGAACTATCACTAATCCATATTTGAGACAATTTATCTAAAAGTTTATGTATTTCCTTTTTGTTGCCTTTAACAATAGTTGCTCCTTTATATTTTTTCAAGTCATTCTCCTTGATATCTATAATGACATTAATGCCATTTCTTTGTCCATAACGGATAATGTCTTGACACATTTGCGTGGTAATAACGCCTTTATTATAATCAGATATTACAATGTTGCATATTTGGTTCCGAGTCAGATAATTCATAATTTTATGTCTATCTTCGTCACTATAGGACACAAAAGTTTCTCGATCTGTACGAAACATTTGCTGATGAAGGTCATTTACGAATCTTGTTTTGCACGTGGTATCGGTATTATATGTTGATAAAAAATCGACCTCTAGACCTTCTTGCTTTAGCAATTTCTTAAACATTTTACCATTTTCATCGTTTCCAATTATTCCAAACAAAATTACATTAGCTCCTAACCTTTTTAGTTGTTTTGCAACATTTGCTGCTCCTCCTAATTGATATTCGCATGTAGTTTGTTTCAAAATAGGGCAACCTGATTCCGGCGAGACTCTTTCGACTATACCAAAAACATATTTGTCTAACATGAGATCGCCAATAACAATAGTTTTCATTTGTAATTCTCCGGTACCCATATTATTGAACAAGTATGAATTTAGCATTAATTCTATTAGCGAATAATCTATCTGCAAAGGAATCTCCAACAACAATTGTTTTTGAAAAATCAATATCAGGAAAATCTCTTTTTATGTTTTCTGCCATTCCTGTATTAGGTTTTCTTGTTTTGTCCGTATCGTCTATACCTTTACTGTAATAGACTTTATCTATAGACCCCCCAAGCTTCTTGATTTCACTCAACATACATTCATGTAATGTTAACAATTCATTCTCGGTCATAATACCTTTTCCTATTCCTGCTTGATTCGTTGTTATGAAAATCCTATCAAAACATTCCGAGAGTAATTTAATGTTAGATTTAAAGCCATCAGTAAAAACAAACTCAGAAAAAGATGAAATATAGCCATTGGGTTTTGTTATATTGACAACGCCATCACGATCAAGTATAAGGAACTTATAACCATTTTTGAATTCATTTTTTATTTGCTCCCACTCATTGACTGTTTTTAAATCTACTATTTCCTCTACCAGTTCACACACTATATGAGATATGATATCATGACACTCTTGGATAATCTGTACATCATTGCTTGGAATCATTATTATTTCTTCTGCTAACAAATCAATATCATGTACGCATTGTCCTGTGAAAACTATTGATTTTATATTAGAATTCTTACATACATTCAATGCTTCTATGATATTCCTTGATTTACATGATGTTGTAAAAGCAAGAAACACATCTTTCGTTGTACCAATGCCTTCTATTTGCCGAGAGAAAATTCTTTCAAATCCAAAATCATTTCCTATACAAGTTAATAGAGATGCATTGGAACTCAACGATAATGAGGGAAAAGGTGTTCTGCTATTTTTTAAACGCCCCATCATTTCTGACGAAAAATGTTCTGATTGAGAAGCTGAACCACCATTTCCAGCTGTGATTATTTTTCCTCCGAGTTTTAGACATTCTGCTAAGATTTGAGCAGATTTTAATATTTTATTTTGAATTCCAACATTTTGAATGATTGTATTCAAAATAGCTCTACGTTGCTCTAACTTTTTATTTATTTTTACTAGTAATTCCATTGGAATCGAGGAATTTAAATAGACATTAGAAATGCACTCGGTATATACGCTGTAACTACAGTTACCAATTCGTCCACAACCACTCCAACTCTTTGCTGTCCCTGCCATCTTGCGACTCTGCCAATCACTCCCTTAAACGCACCATCAATAACCTTTACCAACTGTCCTTTCTCGAACTTAGGCACTTCACCTAATGACACGATGGTGTTGTCCGCATCGGCAGCACAGATGATTTTTAGACTTTCCATCTGATAGTTGGGAACTATCAATGGAGTTTTATCAATTCTATGCCCAATATGGATGTGGCGATAATAAAAACGAAGGAATGGGAGGTTTACGTTGTCGTAAACGAAAGATTTGAGTTGTTCTTCGGTACCGTAGGCGAAGAAGATGTTTGGTAAACGTGACTCGGTAACAACTTTGCGCTTACCTTTTATAAGTTTTACAGTATCTGTAGTAGGATAGAAAGCCGTGATACCTTTGGCTGTCATGTAGTCGTATGCTTTTTTCTCTCTACCGTATGTGGTACGTAAAGCATACCAATGAGGAATTTCTTCCTCATTTTGTACTTTAGACTTACTTAATATATGGACACTTCTGGTGGACACCCCTGTTTGTGAACTCTCAGCAGACACAGTGCTTTGAGCTTCGGGGAGGGCGTTGGAGGTAAGTCCAGCGCAAGGAGGAAATTCACCACCTCCTGAGGTGTGTACATCTTCTGATGTCCATTCATCGACTTTCATATCGGTGCTAACTTTTTTCTAGACAGAAATCCGTTAAATTGCGACAAAAAAAAGCGTGGAATCGTCCTGTTGTCCATTCCACTTCCTGAGGCTCTAGCAATTGCCTATCATAGTTGAACAGACAACGTCAGAGCCCACGCCGATATGAAAATCATGTCCGTGTAAAGAGACCTATATAATACATTTGATTGCGCCCGAAAGGGTACAATCTATGCTTACAAGGTCTCCACGGGATTGAAATAATCACACCCGGGACATCTACCGTTGACCATATTCAAGACTATGATTAACTGTTAATTTGCTAGATTACAGGAAGTCTTAAACACAGCGTCGATAAACGCCTTCCATTATGTCTGGATTGTTTTCCCACCCAAAGCCCGCTTTCGTATAGATATGTCATGGTTGACCTCACTACACTCAGCACGGCGTAGGCTGCCGACTCGGTTATCATGAAAGAACTCGTCTTACAGCGACAACTGCGGTCTGGCTATACAATCCGACTGCAAAAATACGAAAATTTATTGAGAAAAGACAAGAAATAGCAGGAAATATCAACTCTGCAACGTAAATTTAAGATTATTTAAGTCTGATTACTTTAATATCTCGGATTTTTTGTATAAACAAATGCAGTTTTTATTACGATACGATATCAAAACGTGAACGGAGAGCTATCTATGTTTAGATAATTTATACAAGATTAAGAAAAGGTAGCAGCAAACAAACTCATAATAAGTTTGCTTGCCACTTTATAAATAGAACAATTAAAGACCAATTCGGACCTTCCTTTCTTGTTGTACTATGGTATCTGCGTAGAATTCTCCCGATTTGATAGTATTGTTTTCTTTTTGAGATTTATCACTTATATCCTTTTCTGGAACAGGTGGTGCCAATTCTAACTGTATTTTTCTATCCAACGCTGCCAGTTCCGCTTTCAGACCTTTCAGTTCTTCCTCTTTCTTCCAAGTCTTGCCAGCTATCTCTTCCAGTTGCGGTATTTCCTTTTCCAAAGCCTTGCATCTTGAACCATACTGCTCAATGTAGCTTGGTATCTTCTGTAAGGCATTCAGAAAGTTGTTTGCTGCTGCTATCGGGTCCGACTTGGCGATGTGACCGTAGTTGTATTGGTACTTGTAATTGCCCTCAACAAGAAAGCGGTTGTCTACGAAAGGCAAACCATTTTCAAAGCTCGTCTCGCTGACAATCTTGACAGGGAAACCGTAGATTTCTCCAATCCGCTTGTATTGTCCGCCAGTTGTCTCTTTCTCCGCCAACATTTGCAGATGCTTTCCTATAACCTCTAAGTTCGTGGACTCCACACCATCAAGAGTGATGAGGTTGAGGATGTTGCCGTCCTTGTCTTTCTTGGCTTTGCCCATAAACTTGCCGTAGTCCTCGGTCATTCCCTTGAGAGAGGCTTTGTTGTTGCCCAGCTCTGCCGTCTTTGACTGCAATTTTGTTTCTGAGTCACGCTTGCCCTTGTTAAACGATTTGCGCTCACCCTCCAGAGAAGCAACCTTCTTCTCCAACTTCGCCTTGTCAAGCAAGTCGGTATTTCCGGAGAGAATAGCCATATACTCTGAAAAATTCATGCCCGATTTCTCGTCCATCGCTCCCTCGTCAATGGTTCTCGCTCCCAAGGCTCCGCTTTTCAACTGCGAGATAAAAGTCTGCTTGCAGTGCAGGAGGTTGAACTTGTACGAGTCAAGCGACTTTTCCACCGCATAGATGATGACATCCACCTTGTTGTCGGCATACAGCTTGGCAATCTCGTTGCCGGCACGCACACCTCGACCGTCACGCTGTGCCAAGTCTGACGGTCGCCACGGTGTGTCCAAATGATGAATAGCAACACACCTTTTTTGTGCATTTACGCCTGTACCTAACATAGATGTGGAGCCGAACAATACTCGTACCGATCCCTCGTTCATAGCTGCTATCACCGCCTTTCTTGCCCTCTCGTTCTTGCATTCCTGAATGAAGCGAATCTCAGAGGACGGTATGCCATAATCCTCTATCAGCTTACGCTTGATTTCAGAATACACGTTGAATTCCCCAGGTCTGTATGTGCCAAGATCTGAGAATACGAACTGCGTCCCCTTGTGATTGTCATAGCGTTTGTAATAGTCCGCTATCATCTTGGCACAATGGCTTGCCTTGTTGTCGGGATGGTCCTCACAAGTCGGGTCTATCATGCGCATGTCGAGTGCCATCTTTCGGGCATAGTCCGTAGCTATGAGCATCTTTGCCTTCTCTTCCGTTTCTGACAGTGGAAGTCTGCCGAGGATGGTAGCATCGCCCGTCTTGGCAAATTCCATCAGTTTTTGGATGAAGTCCTCCTGCTCGGGTGTCGGTGGTATGTTATGAAGGATCTCGTTCTTCTGTGGTCTGTCCACACCAACCGCCTCCGCCGTACGATAGTCGGTTATCTCGTTGTAGAAAGCAGCAAGCTCCGGTACCTTGATGAAGTATCTGAAACGCTCCTTCTGTACGATGTTGTTGGTAACGTTAAACTCGAAGTCGGTAGTTTTCTTGGCGAAGATGGCCGCCCACGCATCGAAACAGCGGATGTCCTGACGCTCCAGTTCCTTGGGGCGCAGGTACTTGAAGAGCAGATACAACTCAGTCAGTGAGTTACTGATGGTTGTTCCCGACAGGAATGTCGCTCCAAGATCTCTGCCTGTCCGCTCCTGTATGGTACGGATAGCAAAGAGCATGTTGAGTGCCTTCTGGCTTCCCTCGCTGTTGCCAAGTCCTGCCACACGGTCGTGACGGGTGTTGAACATGAGGTTCTTGAACTGGTGGCTCTCGTCCACAAACAAGTGGTCGATGCCCATCATGCGGAAATCCACTACATCATCGGTGCGCTGCTCGATGCTGTAGGCTATCTTCTGCAACTTCACCTCCAGATTCTGCTTCCGCTTTTCCAAGCCTTTGAGCATTCCCCTCGACACGTCTTTGCCCTGCGTACGTATCACCTCCAAGTTTTCCTCCACGGTATCAAGCTCCGCCTGCAGTATCTGCCGTTGGAGTTCTGGCGATTGCGGTATCTTCCCGAACTGGTCATGCGACATGATTACACAGTCATAGTCGTTGTTCTTGATGTTGTTGAAGAAACTGACACGGTTCTTGGTGGAAAAGTCCTTCTCCGAGGCATAGAGTATCCTCGCATGGGGATAAGCTGTCTGATAGGTGGCGGCTATCTCCGCCACATTGGCTTTTAGTCCGATAATCATCGGCTTGTGAGCCATACCGAGGCGTTTCATCTCATGCGCAGCCATGCACATGATAAGGGTCTTGCCTGTACCTACGGCGTGGTCACATATCCCACCGCCGTTCTGCAAAAGCATCCATACACAGTCCTTCTGACTTGGGTACACACTCTTGACACCATACTTTCCGCCAAGGGCTTTCAGATCCAAACCGGGGAAGGTCTGGTGAGAACCGTCATACTTCGGACGCACGAAGCAGTTGAACTTCCGGTTGTACATTGTGGTCAAGCGTTCCTTAAAGGAGTCAGACTGCTCCTCCAGCCATTCAGTGAACCCGTTGCGGATTTCGTCAATCTTGGCATTGGCAAGCTGTATGCCCTCGCTGTCACGCACCTTGATGTCGTTGCCGTGTTCATCCTCACCGATGCTCTTCATCATGTCGGGACAGGTGTTGTGCAGGGCATGTTTCAGGAGACTCATGCCGTCGTAGTGGCGGTAATATCCCTTCACCATATACTCATCCGTGATAGCCATGGTCTTCATACTGCATTTTGCCGAATATTCGTCCATGCTGTCGGAATAGACGATGCTGACCTGTGTATTGAAGATGTGGCTCATGTAAGCGGAATACACACCTGTAGGAATCCAACGCTCACCGAAGTTGAAGTCCAGGTCCTCAAAGGCTATCGGTTCGGGAATGCTTGCCTTCAAGGCTTCCAACGACTCCCTCACGATTGCATGGTCGGGATTTTCCTTCAACCATTCTTCTATACGCTCCGCTTTCTCTATGACATTACCAGCAATGAAGCGGTCGGCTATCTCGTAGCCGTCTATGAGCGGATTGTAATAGATGCGCCCTTTAAGCGCTTCCGTCAGTTCCTGTTCCGGCATATCCGATAATTCAGTCATATACGGCAAGTCGATACGGCCGAACTTGTTGAGCGAGGCGGTAAGCGCTTCCTCTGGAGAATCGACATGACTGACCTCGTCAAGCGAAAAAGAGACCGGGTGGTCGAAGATGTCTGATTTTGTGAACTGTCCGTTTTCTACCCGTTCCAACGACAGCATGTCGCGCCCTGAGGCATCCATGAGGATGAACTTCACATTCTGCTTGGCATTGAGGTTGCCGAAGCGGATGAAGAAAGCATCATAATAGACATTCAGACTCTCACGCATCTGCTTGTTTTCCGTCTGTTCTTCCGCTTCATAGGTGTAAAGTTTCTGATAGGCATCACGGAGGGCGATATACAGGACAGCCTTTTCTTTCTGCTCCATATTCAGATCCAACGGCATGAAGGTAGCACCATACTTGGTAAGGTCTTTCAATACACCGATATTTCTGGCAGAGTCGAGCACCATAGAACCCTCACGATGAAAACTTTCCCGTTTCTCATCAAATGGACGGGGCTTCATAGCATCCTCTTTCTTCTTTGCCAGCTCTTCCCGCTTTCTTTCTTGCTCTTTTTGTTGTTCCCGCTCATGATTTGTTTCTTTCAATGTGCTCTGAGTCTTGGAATCTTCTTTTGCCTCATTCCCTTTCGACTGTCCATGCCCGATTTGAACTTTGAGAACTTCTATCGGTTCCATCGGCGGCTTGAACTTCGGATCAAGCGTATCTTCAACGCCCAAAGCCTTGAGTTGTTCCTGACGGTGCAGTTCCGCCTTTTGGCGCAGCAGCACCCTGTCTTCGGGAGCCATGGTCATCATCATCTCGTAAAAGCCGTTGATTGGCGGATTCTCTTCCCAAGAGATGCTTGCGTATGGTTCATCACCAGGCAGGATTAGTTTTGTCTCCTGTGTTGTTTCCTGCTCTTTTGCATCTGTCAACGAAGGCTTTTCTTCTTTTTCCACAGGCTTTGTCACAACTTCAAAAGTCGGATTGACGCTTTTTACCAACGGACTTGCTCTCTTCCTTGACACTTTCTTGGCGGCAGCACCCACTGTTACCTCTGCTTTCTTCTTCGTTGAATGGACAGCCTGACGGTTTTCTTCTTCCATTCCCCAAAGGTCAAACAGAGTCATTTGGACTGGTGGCTGCTGATGATTGGACTTTTGGGATAGCTCAGCATCATCAGTAGGCTTTTCCTGCTTTTGCAAGGATACTACCGTATCGTTCTGCTTTTCCTCAATGGAAGGCTTTATCTTCTCTGTTTCTTCTATCTTTTCTGTTTCTTCAACCTCCTTAACTTCCTCAGCCTTTGTTTCTTCTATCCCCAAGTATCGGTTCAAATTGAGGTTCTTCTTAAAGTCTTCATGGAGCATCTTTCGCAAATCCTCTGCAATGCCTTCCACACCATCCTCATGCGTGTATATCATTGCAGGTTTGCCGAACGGGTCGGTGTCCAACTTTGCTGTTGTATGGATAATGCGTTCCGGATGCTCCAGAAAGTAGTTGTTTGTCGGAATGCGGTTCTCGTCATTATAGACAGTGTCAAGCAGGTTGTCGTCTCCTCGCAGCGACTCCTTTTGGGTATTTTTCTGCAGAATGATGAGGTCACTGCCCACTTCCGTGTTGGCATTTTCCGTGAACAGGTTGTTGGGAAGACGAATCGCTGACACGAGATCTGCATGATAGAGCATCATAAAACGCGCGGCACTGTTGTTTTTGGCATTCAATACGCCTTGTGAGGTGATGAAGGCAACCAACCCGCCGTCCCTTACCGTATCAAGAGCCTTGACAAAGAAGTAGTTGTGTATGCGTCTGGTGACAAGTGCCCTCATGCCTTTCATGGCTGTATAGGACGGATCAAACACGGCAACATCGCCAAACGGAATATTTGAGATGGCGAGGTCGAAGTAGTCATTGAAAGGCTTTTCTATCTTCTCGAATCCCTCTATGCGCACTTTCTGCTCCGGGTGCAGATGGCGGAGTATCTTTCCCGTAAGCAGGTCTTTTTCAAATGCCATAATGTCTGCCTTGGGATTGTTATCCAAGACGGAATCGACAAAGGCTCCGATACCTGCCGAGGGTTCAAGCACCTTTTCGGGGATAATCTGATGCTCTTTCAACACATCCGTCAGAACCTCCGTAACGGCTGACGGCGTGTAGAATGCCGTAAGGACGGACTGTTTCAGACTGTCCATCAACTGTTTGTACTCGCTTTCATTCTTGCTGTTTTCACGGATAAGTCTATGCAGCTCCACTGTTGGAGCAAACAATTCAAGGTCTGACTTTGCCCAATGGACGGCATCCGCCAGTTCCCTGGCAGGGTTCAGGATGCACTTCAATCCACCGAATCCGCAGTAACGCTCCAGAAGGAGACGCTCACGGGCGGTCGGCGTGCGCTGTTCCCTGTCAAGGATGAATGCTGTCTCTATCGCCTTGATGTTGTCGTTCAGCCGTTGTTTTCTATTGTACGCCATTTGACTCTATGAAAAGGGCTACGGCTCCCGTCAGCTCTGTGTAGAGCTGCTCGTAGTCCGGTGACTGGGCAAAATCATCATCGGTGAGGTCGTAAATGGAATACACGTTATCAACCAAAGGCAGGAGGTTCTTGACAAACGCTTCCTGGTCTTCTACTGCTACCTCCAGGGGAAACTCACTGTCAACAACATCGTACAGGATGCTGTACTTGGAAAAGCGGAGACCTTTCAGCAATGCTGCCATGGCAAGTTCTTGTGCCGCATCGGCAAAGAGGGCATCACGCCGTGCCTGCTCATATACTTCTGCGGCATGGTCTGCACGTTCGCGGATAAAGTCCGCATCGTTGGCTTGTGGAAAACGGTTTTCCCTGAGGTGGTTCAAGAGGTACAGTCCGTAATAGGACAGCTCTGTCTGTGCCTGTTTCTTTCTGTTCATTTGTCAGTTGAATGGATTAAGTGGTGAATAATAAACCGTGGATGGCGGTTGATGTTAGTTGAAAGCAAGAAAAAGGCACTCGGTATCCCTCCGAGTGCCGCCACTTAATCCACAGTAAATAAAAGCATCCTAAATAAAGACACCATTTATGAACCATGTTTCGGTGGCAAAGGTACAAACTATTTCTTGTATCTCTTCACATTTCCTCGCTTTTCTGCTGTTTTGCGCTCTGCAAAGACGAATTTCGTGTTGAAATTCTCGTCAAAGGCTATGGCTGCGGAGAAAGGTTTGCCTTGCTTGCTGGTGAAACCATTGAGCGTTCTGGTCTTGCCCTTGGTAAGCAAGTCGGTGATGTCGGCATCAGTGAGCAACTTTCCTGCTACCTGCTTGAACACTGGCATACCGCACTCCTTGTTGCTGCATCTTACTACCTTTCCGAAGAACTGCATGGTACCTTGCTTGCATTTAGGACACTGGCAGCCGGAATCCTTGTGGCTGAAAAGTCTGTCGCAACCTAACAGCTCTGCAGTGATTTCACGGGTATAACCTTCGATACTATGGGTGAACCCGTCTGCACTTGCTTCACCTCGTTCAATCTTGGCAAGTTCCGCCTCCCATTTGCCCGTCATCTCCACATTGGCAATCGCCATGTTCTTCACCACGGAATGCAAGGCGAGTCCTTTTTCCGTCGGCACAAGTTTCTTCTGCTGGCGCACCATATACTCTCGTTTGAGCAGGGTTTCGATGATGGCGGCACGTGTGGCAGGTGTGCCAATACCGCTGTCCTTCATTGCCTGGCGCATCGTATCATCTTCTATCTCTTTGCCTGCGGTCTCCATTGCTGCAAGCAATGTGGATTCCGTATGCAATGGCTTCGGTTTGGTCTTGCCCTCCGTGATGGTGCAGCCAGAAAGAGTGACATGCTGTCCTTCTTGCCAGTTGGGAATGACTTGCTCCTTGACCTCATTGTCTGTTGCGTCTGCATCCTTGTCCTGCCTGTTGTTCTTTTCCTTGAGCGACAACGCTCGCCAGCCAGTCTGTCGGATGATGGAGCCACTGATGCCAAACTCAACTTCATGATCCACTTGCGCCGATACTGATGTGATGTCCTTGATGCAGTCTGCCGAGAACGCTTCAATCATCCGGCACAATATCATGTCATAAACGATCTTCTCGTCCTTGAAAAGACCAATGGCTGCATTTTCTGTGATGAGCAGGGCATGGTGATCGGTCACCTTGGCGGCATTCACGCAGTTCTTGCTGTAGTCCTCACTGCCAGGCAAGAGTTTCACTTTTTCTCCATATTCCGAATGATTCTCCAGATTCTTGAAGAGTTTGGGAAGGGTGGCAAATACATCATCCGAAATATAGCGGCTTGATGTTCTTGGATAGGTGATGAACTTTGCCTCGTAGAGTTTCTGGGCGATGGAGAGTGTATGCTCTGCCGTGAAGCCATGCTGGGAGTTGGCTTCTTTCTGCAAGGTGGTGAGATCGTAAAGGAGCGGTGCCTTCTCCACCTTTCGCTTGGTTGCGACCTTTGTGATGATGGCAGAACCGGTATCTTTCACCTTATTATATATATCGCTTGCGGTGGCTTTGTCTGTCCAGCGGTTGACTGATGTGAACTTCAGTATATTGCCACTGTCTGCATCAACCACACCGAAGTGTACCTGCCAAAACGGTTTCGATTCGAAACGCTTGTTCTCCCAATAGCGTTCGCACACCATGCCAAGGGTCGGAGTCTGCACACGACCTACGGAATAGGTGCCACGTCCTGCGGCTATCGTCAGGGCCTGCGTGCCGTTGATGCCGACGAGCCAGTCTGCCTCACTTCGTGCCTTGGCTGCATGATAGAGATTGTCATACTCCTTGCCATTTCTGAGGTTGGCAAGTCCCTCACGGATGGCGGAATCTGTAAGCGAACTGATCCAGAGACGGTCGAAAGGTTTCTGGCAACCGAGATACACATAGAGGTATCGGAAAATCAACTCTCCCTCACGTCCGGCATCAGTTGCTACGATAATGCGCTCACTGCTGTCAAACAGCTTGCCGATAATTTTAATCTGGGCAAGCACACCTGCATCTGGTTTGTAGCCGTTCTCTGTCTTGACTTGTCGGGGAACAAGAACGAACGGGTCGGGAATCACAGGCAGATTCTCTGCATGGAATCCCTTCATGCCGTAGGTTTCCGGCATGGCAGGCTGCACTAAATGTCCGAAAGCCCATGTCACATAATAGCCATTGCCCTGCATATAGCCTTCCTCACGCTTGCCAGCTCCTACAATGTGGGCGATTTCCTTGGCTACGCTTGGTTTCTCTGCGATGATTGTCTTCATTGTCTGTTGTTTTTGTGACATCCGCAACCGTGGGATAGACGGTCGCAGATGTCGGTTGTTATGATGGATGATTAACTCTGTGGATCAAGTGGCGGCAACTACATCTTCACGCTTCTTGCCTTTCTCTTTGGCTTCTGTCCCTCGGCGTTCTGTTCCTTCTGCTGCTTTTCGTTCTTTGGCGCAGACTGTCCCGGACTCAGCGGATCCTTGGTGTGCTTGGTCGCCTCATGGGTCTTGCCCTGCTCGTTGACGGCGACTTGTACCTTGTTCTCATTGGTCGGAATCTGTTCCTTTGCCTGTTTGAGGTCTGGATTGTTGCGGTAGGAACGTGGCTGCATCTTGTCGAAGTCGAACTTTACGTAGGCGGTATAGGTACCGCTGCCGTTCTTGTTGGGCACTTCCTTGATCTCGATGGTCTTGCCTGCCACATAGTCGTCCTTCTGCTGCTCGGTCAGTTCCTTCTTGAAATAGGTGTTGAGTCGGCGGATGGTCCCGTCCTCATTGAGCCAGTGGTTGGGATCTTGCTGCTTCTTCTGACCGCCCGCATCACCTTCTGCCTTCTGCTCCTGCTTGTCAGCGGTCTGCTTCTTGTCTCCATTCTGTTTCTGACCTTGCGCCTGTCTTGTGCTGCCAGGCACGAACTCCACGCCACGCTGTTCCACATTCACCTGCAGCAGCGGTGTAAACTTGCGCCCGTTGGCAAGCTCAATCTCCTTGCGAAGCGGAATACCTGAGTAGAGTACTCTCTTGTCGTCCTTGGTAATAGGTGTCTTGCCGATGGTATCGGGTATGCGCACCTTGTTGGTCGGGATGTCAACAATCTCATTGGTGAGACGGTCGATACTGATGAAATGAGGACGCAGCTCACCTGTATTTTTGTCGGGGAAATCCACTACCTTTCCGAGATTGCCGTTCTGCAACAGGTTCTTTTTGTCCTCTGGAGTGAAGGTATAGCCTTTGTAAGCGACATCGAGTTTTGGCTCGTTGCGCACGAAATGCGGCACGAGTTGCAACTGGTCGTTATCGTCCTTGCGGAATGACAGACGGGCCTGTATCTCTATCTGTTCACCGCCGAAGGTCGGCTTCACAATCACAAGCCCCGTCTTGCCGTAGTTGAGCAGGGCTTTCATATCCTTCTCATTCATACTGTTGAAGTCTATGCCATATTTGGCACCAAGTTCCTGCAGGTTCACATCGTTACCACTGATGAGGTTCTGCTTTACACCCGGAGCGGTCTGTGCCTGCTGTTCGGTTGCGGTCTGTTCTGGTTTCTGTTCCATGTTGTTCTCTTTTTCGCTGGTTTGTTCAGATGATACATTCTCTTTTTCTGTGTTAGCTTGCGTCTTGGACGCATCGTCCGATGATGCGGTTTCTTTCGCCTGACCTTCCGATTGCTTTGCCTCTTTCTCATAATTGGAGGTGTCAACCTTGTGGGCGGAAAGAATCTCCTTGTTAGCCTCCGGATCTTTCAGTAACTCCTTCATCACGCCAAGCAGGTTTTCCACCTGGTCTGCCGCTATGCGGTAGAATCCGAATCGGCTTGGCTCCTTGCACTGGCGGAAGAAGTTTCTAAAGAAACTGTCCATCAAGTCACTGTTGTGGTCAAAACGCAGGAAGTCGGACGTGTTCTCCGACTTGGCGGGTGCTCGTTTCGGGGTGCCGTCTCTGCTGAGTCCGGCGACGACGCTGATCTCGCCCGTCTTCTCGTCACGGACTACCAGCACGTCCTGTTCATCACTCTTTTTCTTTTGTACCATAATTGTAAATTTTTAATGGTGAATACTGTTGTTATTTGAATTTCTGATGAATGCGAGTCAAGTAATGCTCCACATTCTCTTTCTTGAATTCTTTGACATTATTCTCTACAAACTGCATCACATCCTCTTCCGTGTAGTATGTTTTCTGCCCCAAACGCTTGTAGGGAAGCACTCCCAGACTGCGATAGCGTTGAAGGGAACGAGGGGAGATTTGAAATAAGAGGCAGAGATCTTGGTTGTCAAGCAATTTTTCATTGATGGCAGAACTTCCTTTTTGCTCCGTCTCTCGTTCGTGTCTCAACATCAGCATGTCGTAGATGCCGTCTATCTTTTTGTGTAGGTCATGGAGATATAACTCCAGTTTTCTCAATGTTCCATCTTCCATGCTCATGTTTCCTTTGTTATTGTTCGTTCCTCAACCATTCTTTCAATGGCTTCAACTTGGTATCGGCATTGATTGCCAATTTTAATAAAATCAATGCGGTTCTCTGAGCGCATTCGCTGCAAGGTGCGCTTGCTCACACCAAGCATCTTAGCTGCATCGTCATTGGTCAACATCGGCTTCAATCCCTTACCCGTCAAGTTCTCTTGAAATGCCATTTTTGCCAATCGCACGTATTGGACTATTTCTGTCAACTGTTCTGTCAGCTTTTTGAAGGCTGCACTTTCCATTGTTATTACTTCCATTCTAATTCCGTTTGAAATGTTATATAATTCGTTGTTTTGATTTCTCGGCGGCAAAATTAACCATTTGCGAAATACCCGTTTAACAACTCATTAATGACCCACGTATAATTTTCTTGATTTTTCTTGCCAAGCGGTCGGCAAACCCCAGAAAAGCACTGCCACAGTTATTCATTTTCATTGTTTTTCAACATACACACATTAACTTTGCATCCGAATTTGTTGAACCAATAAAACAGAGAATATGGAAGTAGTAACAATGGAAAAGAAGGCATTCGACTTGATGATGGCAAGATACGATGCCTTGGTAAAGAAAGTGGAGTTGCTGAAGCATAAGGCTAACGGCAAGCGTCTGAACAAATGGCTTACAGGTCATGAGGTCTGCCAGCAACTTCGCATCAGCCAGAGCACCTTACAAAAACTTCGTGACCGCCGTTTCTTGGGGCATACCCAGATAGGTCGCCAATTCTATTACTGCCCCGAAGAGGTCAAAGCCATCGTTCCGCTTATCGCCAGAATCAAATCGGTATAGCGTAAAGCCAAACTCGCCCAAGGCAAAGCCGAAAACTTCACCCTGGGCGAGCCAACACATTTTATATTCACCACTTAATCCAAATTGTAAACAATGAACATGAACCAACTTCTTACGCATGAGAGCAAGTCGATAGACACCGCCATGCAATCCTTGAAGAAAGCCACCAACTGGCTATCTTCATTCATCGAGTCCTACAGCCCACCTTTGGACGGGGAGCGATACCTCACCGACAAGGAACTCTCCGAGTTCCTGAAGCTTAGTCGCCGTACCTTGCAGGAATATCGCAAACAAGGCATCTTGCCCTACATTATATTATGTGGCAAAACCCTCTATCCGGAATCCGAGATACAAGCACTTCTCACTGGTAATTACCGCAAGCCGATAATCGACGGCACTGTTTCACAAGAGAAGGGTACTGCTTCATAATAGCGAAACAAAAAATAGCGTACAGGGTACAACGACAAAATCGTTCCCCATGTACGCTATTATATTATAAAGGTGTAGGAATCTTATTAAAAGATGAGAGATTCTAACTTGCACCTCTTGGCATCGTTCCGTTCATCACAATAATCATCGGATACTCGTGTTTTACTTGCTCTGCTTGGCAATCCTTGCGGTTCACAACCTTACTGATAAACCATTGTCTGAACAACAAGGCTTGGTATGTATCCATTTGAAGTGCTATGGCGATAATCACTTCCATATCATAGACATGCGCAGAATATCCATTTTCAAGTTTGATGTATTGAGAATGCTGGAAATCTTTCAGCACACTTTGTTTCCAAATGCGCTTGATGGTATTCTTCACTGCTGTCCCTGTTACATTCAACAGTTCGGCAATCTCCCAAACTGTCATCCACACCTCACCATGATGTGGGGCGTAGATGACCATATCTTCTTGTATTGTTATCACTTGTCGTTTCATACTCTGCCATTTATAGTGTTAGTATTATCGTTGCAAACATTTCCAAACGTGAATTCCTCAATGTTATTAATCTGCTGAGACAACTTTTCCACGTCTTTGCTCAATTTCTCCTTGGTAATTTTGGCATACACCTGGGTTGTCTTTATGTCCTTGTGACCAAGCATTGAACTCACGGTTTCTATTGGAACTCCGTTGGAGAGGCAAACCGAGGTTGCGAACGAATGACGGCTCATGTGCCAGGACAGCGGCTTGGTGATACCACATTTTTTGCCCAGTCTTTTGAGCGAATCCATACAACTTTGGTAGTTGGGTACTGGAAACACCCTGCCGTCTTCACACAATCCACGGTATTTTTCCATAATTTGCTTGGGATAATCAAGCAACTTGATGTTGGCTTCCGTTCCTGTCTTCTGTCGATGGATAACGATCCATTCACCTTCATCGAAGAATTCCTTGATGTTCTCTTCCTTCAAGTTGTACAGATCAATGAAAGCGAGACCTGTAAAACAGCAGAACAGGAACAAGTCACGCACCATACTCATCTTCTTTCTTGTGATAGGTGTTTCCATCAACAGGTGAATCTCTTCTTTGCTCAGAAACTCTCTTGTGGTCTCTTCTTCCTTGTACTCATATCGTCTGAATGGGTCTTTTACGAGCCATTCATTATCTATGGCACGGAATACCATTGCACGGAGATTGCGGACAAACACCATCGCAGAGTTTATCTTCAAGTGCTTGTCGGTTCTGAGAAAAGTCTCGTAGTCTGTGATAAAAGGCAGCGATAACTCTTTCAGGGCAATATCCTTCACATGGTAATGCGATTGCAAGAACTCGCCCACATAGGCACATCCGATTCTATACTTCGTGTATGTACTCAAAGATTTCATGCCAGCCTTATATTGCTTTTCCATTTCATCACGGCTTTGAGAATAGACTTTCATCAGTGTATGGCAACGATACTCCAAGCCAAGAAAGGCGTTCTTCACCTTGTCGGCAGTGACGAAGTTGTCCCTGTCCATAATCTCCTGATAATGCTTACTGATACTCACACGCATCTTGTCCAATTTGCGGTTCACTTCTAAAGCCTGCATACTCTTACCTATCATGCGTCCGCCCTTGGTGTCCCACAAATTTGGATTGGCAGTTGTCTTGCAACTGAACTGCGACTGTGTTCCGTCCACTGTGATACGTCCCATAACTGGAACAGTACCATCTTTCTTTACTACCTGTCTTTTGAGGTAGAAGATAATTGAAAATGTACTCTTCATAACGTCATTCTTTTTTGCGTTCAAAATTAATACATGAAGAGTCTTTTCTTGCTACGCATTTCACGGCAGAACACGGCAAATTTGGTTCGTAACCAAAAATCTTACGTTGCTCATCAGTAACTCACTATAAATCAGAGTATTAAAATTCAATTCGTAACTTTCCTCATTCTTCCGAACCTCAACATTCACCATTGGGGGTATAGGTTACGGATAGGTAACGTTCCTCTGTCTCATCTTGTCGTATTCCCGTCTTCGTCTGTCCTCGCCACTTTTAACCAAAATGAGGAAAGTAACTGATAACCAGTAAACTTTCCTCATTCTTCTCTCAAACACTTTTTATATGTACTTTCATGCGATAAAACTCGTAAGGGCGACATGAAATACTACTCACAATACCGTATACACGATTTGTTTGAACTCCAAGAGCCTCTCTCGGGATTGAGCAGCTTGGTCTGCATGCGAAAACAGGTGTTTACGAAAAGATATGTGGAAATTTCTCCCCTGTCTGCCAAAAAATGACTAACTTTGCATTGTAAAAGCATCACACTATGGAGATATGTATCGTTTCGGGCGCACGCCCCAATTTCATCAAGGTCGCCCCGCTCATCCGTCAGATAGACAACTTGCGGAGGGAGGGAGGCCCCATCAGCTATTCGCTCGTCTATACGGGCTGCCAAGGAGACCCCACGCTGGAAGGAACGCTCTTCGACGACCTGAGCATCCACCTGCCCGATGAGTATCTGGGTGTGGACTGCGAGAATCTCAACGAGCTTACGGGGCAGGTGATGTCTCGTTTCGAGGTCTATCTGCAGCAGCATCCCACCGACGCCGTGGTAGTAGTGGATGATCTTGCCTCAACTATGGCCGCTGCCATCGTCACCAAGAAGCAAGGTATCCTGCTGGCCCATATTGCCGCAGGCACACGCTCCTTCGATATCAATATGCCGAAGGAGATCAACCGCCTCGTCATCGACGGTCTCTCGGACCTGCTCTTCACCGCAGGCATCAGCAACAATAGCATTGCCAATCGTGAGGGAGCAGAGCTCTCGAAAGTCTATATGGTGGGCAACATCCTCATCGACAACCTCCGCTTCTGTCGTCAGCGTATCGAAGGCATCGGCAACGAGCTGGCCAAGCATCCAGCCCTGCCTGCCATCACGGACGCTTCCTACCTTGTGCTGACGCTCAACCGCAAGTTGCTCATTGCCGACACTCAGAGACTGGAAGCCATGTTGCGCGTCCTCGACGCCGAGGCCACAAAGGCTGGCGTTCCCGTGATTGCACCCTTGCGTGGCCGATCCCGGGAGACGGTGGAGCAAATAGCCGCCCAACGAGCGCTGAAGTCGCTGCGCTTTGCCGAACCTTTGGACTACCTGGAGTTTGGATTCCTCACCGCCCACGCCCGCGGCATCATTACCGACTCGGGCAACGTGGCCGAGGAAGCTACGTTCAACGGTGTGCCCTGCATCACGCTGAATAGCTATACGGAGCACATCGAGACCGTGAAGGTAGGTACCAATGTGCTTGTGGGCGAGAATCCCGACCTGCTCCAAACCGCCTTGAACGACCTGTTGCAGAGCAAATGGAAGAAGGCTGCCTTGCCCGAGCGTTGGGACGGCCGATCGGCAGAGCGTATTGTCGCCACCATCATCGAGCAACTTCAGAAGAAAAAGGAGGTATAAGCGACTGACATGCACGGAGGGAAAGACAACTACACCTACCTGACGACGGCTCCCATCCGCCGGGTAATACCTACTATGGCCGTTCCGACCATTGTCGGTATGCTGGTGACGAGTTTGTATGTCATAGCTGACACCTTCTTCGTCGGACAGCTCGACACGCAGTCCACGGCTGCGGTGGGCGTTGTCTTTCCGCTGATGTTCTTCATGCAGGCCTTTGGTTTCTTCTTCGGTCACGGATCGGGCAACTACATTTCGCGCGAGTTGGGAGCGCGCCGGCATGGCAATGCCCGCCGCATGGCCGCAGATGGGTTCTTTCTTTCACTCTTTACGGGATTGACCCTCATGACTTTGGGCCTGGTCTTTCTGCATTCTTTGGCCCTGCTCCTCGGTTCCACGCCCACCATCTTGCCCCTGACGGAAAGCTATCTCTCGGTCTCGCTGCTGGGAATGCCTTTTCTGATGTCGTCACTGACGCTCAACAACCAGCTCCGCCTGCAGGGCAATGCTGCCTATGCGATGGTGGGCATTGTGACAGGTGCGGTCCTCAATGTGGCCTTGGATCCCTTTTTCATCTTCCTGCTCGATCTGAAGGTGCAGGGAGCCGCCCTTGCCACGGTCATCGGGCAAGTCGTCAGTTTTCTCCTGCTGTTTCGCATGTCCCACCACGAGGGAAACATTGGCATTTATTGGCGCGACTTCGCCCCTTCCTGGTCTGCTGTCAAAGAGATATTCTATGGAGGTAGTCCCTCCATGTCCCGTCAGGGACTGCTCTGCGTATCGACGATGCTGCTCAATCACGCCGCAGGAACATGGGGCGATGCAGCCATTGCGGGCATGAGTATTGTCGGAAGAATCACGATGTTGGTGATGGCAGTAGTCATCGGGCTCGGCCAGGGCTTTCAGCCGTTGTGCGGTTTCTGCTATGGAGCGAAACTGTATAGTCGGCTCAAGCGTGCATGGTGGTTCACGACGATAGTCGGCACGGTCTTCCTCCTTGTGGTCTCGGGTTTGGGATGGCTCTTCAGTTCTGAGCTCATCGCCCTCTTCCGTGACGATATGGAGGTGGTGGCGGTCGGCGTTGTGGCCCTCCGATGGCAGTTGCTCACCCTTCCGCTCTGTGCTACCATGATGTCGAGCAATATGCTCACGCAGACCTGCCGCAAACCGTGGCGTGCGAATCTGCTGGCAGCCTCTCGCAATGGTCTCTTCTTCATCCCCAGCATCCTCGTCCTCCCCTGTTGGCTAGGACTGACGGGCGTGGAGGTCTGTCAGAGCGTAAGCGACCTGTTTGCCTTCATCGTCACCGTTCCGGTCATGGTCTATACCTTCCGAGAACTGCGGGCTTAGTCCTTGGCATCCTTGCTGGCACGCATGCCCCTCTTTGGTCTTTGCCCACCTCATAGAGCGGACATCAAATAGCAGCCTCGTACTACTCAAGTTCGTCTCATTAGAAAAAAACAAGTTTCACCCTCAACATTCCGATTCCTATGCGCATCCTCATCCTCTCAACCCTCCTTTTCGCTTCGCTTTCCATGCAAGCACAGCAAGCGGCCTATTACAAACTCTCGCCTTTCGTACGCGAAGTGGCTACCCTGGCGCGCGCAGAACTACGCCAGCGCCCACAGCTTGGCAACATGGAAGGACGCGAACTGTCGGCCTTCATCCGTACTGAGGGTGACGCCGATGAGCTCTTTCAGCGCTATGGTGTGGAGCGCTTGGCGAGTTTTGGACCTTCCCTCCATATCGTCTCCATCCCCTTGCGCCATATCGGGGCTTTGTCGCTTGACGGACGAGTGATGCGAATAGAAACCCACCGCTCCTGCACCGTCACGATGGACACTACGCGCACCATTGTCAATGCGATTCCAGCCTATGAGGGACGCGATCTGCCGCAAGCTTTCACGGGCGAGGGTGTGGTCGTCGGCGTGCAGGACATCGGTTTCGACCTGACTCACCCCACCTTTTATACACGCGACATGAGCCGTTATCGTATCCAGGCCTTGTGGGACCATCTGTCGCCTGACACCATCGGATCGCCCTACTATGTCGGTCGCGATTATCGAGGCGAGGAGGCTTTGCTCCAGTTGGGTTGCCCCTATGACGGCAACGTGCAGACCCACGGCACCCACACGGCAGGAATAGCTGCCGGAAGCGGCTTCGACTCCCCCTACGGTGGCATTGCCCCCGACGCCGACCTCTGCTTGGTATGCAATGCGACGGGAGACGACGCAGCCATCATCGACACGTCGCTCATCTATAAATACACGACGGCCACCGACGCCCTGGGCTTCAAGTATATTTTCGACTATGCCGCCAGCGTTGGCAAACCCTGCGTGATCAATTTTAGCGAGGGAAGTCCTGAGAGTGCCCACGACGAAGACCGCCTCTACTACGAGGTGCTCGACTCGCTCCAGGGACCAGGCCGCATCCTGGTGGCCTCGGCGGGTAACAACGGCGAGCGACTGGCCTACTTCCGCAAGCCTCGTGGCGAGGAGCACGCAGGCCTTTTCGTCGCAGCGAACTCACCTGTAGGCACAGCCACTCTGCGGTCTGCCGACCCCTTCACTATCCGGATCAAGACCTATGCCAACCCCGCCGCACCCGTCAGTTTCGACTATCCTACGCAGGAGGTGCTCGCCGCCTCCGACTCTTTGCTCTGTGACACCGTCATGACCTCGCCAGGCAACCGCATGGTGGTGCTGGTCCAAGCCTATGAGGCCCCTGCCGTTGGTCAGGGTGTGTTCTATGACGTGACGATGCAGCAGGAGCAGCGACTTGGTACGCCGAGCACGGCCCTCGACGTGCGGGGAACAGAAGCCGACGTGGAGTTCTTCTACAATGGTCTTTTGACTTGGAACAGCGACTTAGACCCCACAATGTCGGCAGGAGAGCAGAGTCATAGTATCCTCGTGCCGAGCGCGGCAAGCCGCGTCATCAGCGTAGGAGCGACCACCTGGCGCAACCAGTTTTACAACTACCAGGGCGACTGGCACGTCAGCAAAGGAGGCAATGGACTCAAAGCCGACTACTCCTCCGTGGGCCCGACGATGGATGGGCGGACGAAGCCCGATGTCTGTGCGCCAGGCACCAATGTCATCTCGGCCTATAGTTCCTTCTTCATAGCCAATCCGGACAACCAAGGAGCGCCGCTGCGCAGCGATGTGGCTCATTTCCAGTATAATGGGCGCACCTACGCATGGAATGCCAACTCCGGCACTTCCATGTCCGCACCCGTAGTGGCAGGGGCCATTGCCCTTTGGCTGCAGGCCCGCCCCACGCTCACGCCCGAGCAGGCTCTTGAGACCATTGCCGCCACGAGCCACCGCACCGTCTCCGGACTTCCCGTCCCCAACAACCGCTATGGCTACGGCGAGATAGACGTCTATAAAGGATTGCTTCATCTGCTCCACTTCGACAGGGTAGGGGAAGTCTCCGCCACTCCGCTTCGTGGCGTCAAGGTCCGTATAGGGGAGGGCGTCCTCACGCTCTCTTTTGACGAAACTCCCACGCAGCCTTTCGCCGTGACAATCTTCTCGCCCACAGGCGCCAAGGTGGGCCGCTGGCAGCTTCCTGCCAACCAGCCCTCCTACCAGCTTCCCCTGCCCACGACGAAGGGCGTCTTTGTCCTCCAGGTGGAAGGCAAGCAACGCGCTTCTACGCTCGTCCGCTTGTAGGCTTCGGGCCCGTTGTGGCAACGAAAGAAGACAGAGAAAAGCAAAATACCTTTTTTTAGGTATTGTGTACTTTTCCGCCAAGTCGTACCTTTGCAACCGTAAAACAGTTAGTACAACTTGGTAAATGAAATCTTGTTCAAAAGGAATTATTTCATAATGTTTTTGTAATGAAAAAAGGCCGGCTGTGAAGTCGGTCTTTTGCCATCTATGATCCTCAGGTGCTCGTTGAGGCTTGCTTGGAATTCTATGATCTCCCAAAACGTTCGTTGTGATTGGCTTGGTCTTCTATTTCCGAGAAATGCTCCAGGCCGAGATAAGCCTTGTTTTGAGAGCGTGGGCGATAGGAAAAGGAAGAAAAACAGAGAAACTGAGGCTCGAGAGTCTTGGCAGAATGAAGAGAAATGGCTAACTTTGCAAGCAGCTTGCTATTGATAGACTGTTGTAGCTTGCGAATCATAAAAGACCAACTATATGGAAAAAGAACTATTGCCCAAGGTGGCACACTACGATATGATGGCCGACCCGTTTCGTTGCGACTTCTCCAAGCATCTGACGGTGGGCCAGTTGGGCAATGCCCTGCTCAATGCCGCCGACTTCCACTCCGACGATCGCGAGTTTGGTATGAACTACCTCCACACCATCCACCGCACCTGGGTGTTGAGCCGCCTGTGCATAGAACTGGAGGCCATGCCCCGCGCCTACGACCCGTTTTTCATCGAGACCTGGTGCGACAGTGCGATGAAGTATTTCACGAGCCGTAACTTCAAGATCGGTTCGCCTACGGGGAGCGTCTATGGCTACGGCCGCAGCATCTGGGCGATGATCGACACCGAGACGCGCCAGCCTGCCGATATCCTTGCCATCCACGACGGCCTGCTTACGGCCTACCTGGACCGCGACTATCCGTGCCCCATTGCCAGTCCCTCGCGCGTGAAACTCGGCGACCGCCTGGAGTTGGTGCGAGAGTTGGACACTTTCTATAGCGATGTGGATATCAACGGCCACATCAATAGCGTGAAGTACATCGACCATGTCCTCGACCTTTGGCCACTCTCCTGGTACGAGTCCCACCGCCTGCGCCGCATCGACGTGGCCTATGTGGCAGAAAGCTATCAGGGAGACCGGCTTCGTCTCTATCGCCAGCTGCTTTCCGACGATGGTCTTGCTTTTGGCGTGAGCGTCTGCAAGGTGAGGGAGGGGGAAGATCAGCGCGAGGTCTGCCGTTGCGAGCTGCACTTCGAGTAGAAACGCGGATTCTCTGCAAGGGTTTTGCGACTTTCGCGTTTTTAGTCTTTCAGCCAAATCTTGCTGCCATCCGTTGCCACCTGTTCCTCGGCCATGAGGCGGTTGAGTACCTGTCCAGCCTTGACGTGTCCAAATAGCGCTTTGATCTCGGCGAGCGTGTGGCCCTTCCGGTCCGCCAGTTGTTGCAGAATAGCCTGCCGCAGCGCCTCGTCGCTACTTTCCTTGCGCCTTGCCCGGCAGACGTCGCAGTGGCCACAGTCCTCGCTCTCGGTCTCGCCGAAATAGCGGAGCAGCTGGCGACTTCTGCATTCGCTCTCATTCTCACAATAGTCAATCATGGCGAGGATGCGCTTCTCGAAGTCGGCCTTGCGGTCCTCATAGACTTCGGGACCAATGATCAGGTCTTCTCCGTCGATTCTGTCCTTGCGATAGGTGATGAGGGGAATGTTTTTGCGAGGGATAAACTTCACGATGTGCTTTTGGTCAAGTGCCCGAAGTGTCGTATAGGTCTCCTCGCGCGACAAGTTGGCCTCCTTGGCCACAAAACTCTCGTCGATGAAACTGAAATCGACAAACAGATCCCCATACATCCGCAGCAATGCCGTGATGACGGCGTTCTCCTTGGGCGTGCTATGGTCGAGGCGGTACAAGTCCTCTCGCTGGAGTAGGAACCGCAGCCTTGCCTTGCTGTCCGGGTTGGGATCATAGTAGATGTAGCCCGCCCGCTGCAGCAGTTCCAGCGACGTGTGCACCTGGGTGGGGAAGTGGCGGTATGCCCGGCAGAACCGCTCCAGGCTAAACTCAAATGTATGGCCCGCTCCGCAGCCCACGCCCACGACGAAGAAATAAGCGATTTGGTCGTAGATGGTGCGTATGAGTTCTTTCTCGGGAAAGGAGGAGGCGACGCGGCATTTGAGTTTGTAGGCATCGTCCTCTTCGTAGAGCAGCACGGCGTAGGCCTGGTTGCCGTCGCGTCCCGCGCGTCCCGCTTCTTGGAAATACTCCTCGATGGAGTTGGGGGCGTCCGGGTGGATCACCATGCTGACGTCCGGTTTGTCTATACCCATGCCGAAGGCATTGGTCGCCACCATGACGCGCACTTTGTCGGTCTGCCACAGGTTTTGCCGTTCCTCCTTCACGCTCGGTTCCAGTCCCGCATGATACCATGTCGCACTGATGCCCTGCTGCATGAGCATTTTGGCCAGTTCGCGTGTGGCCTCCCTGCTGCGTGTATAGACGATGGACGATCCGCTGGTCTGTCGGAGAATGTGGACCAGCTCCGCCTCCTTGTCCATGGTGCGGCGCACGATATAAGAAAGGTTCGCGCGTGCAAAACTCATCTTATATACGTTGGGTGTGCGAAACTGGAGTTGGCGCTGGATGTCCTCCACCACGGCGGGAGTGGCCGTGGCGGTCAGTGCGAGGATGGAAATCTCGGGCAGCAGTTGCCTTATCTTCGCTATCTCCAGGTAGGAAGGGCGGAAGTCGTAGCCCCACTGGCTGATGCAGTGGGCCTCGTCCACAGTGACGAAGCTCACCCTCATGTGGCGCAGTTTGGCCAGGAAGAGTTCGGAGCCGAGACGTTCGGGCGAGATGTAGAGCAACTTCACGCCCCCGAAGACGGCGTTCTCCAACGTCTGGACGATGTCGGACCGCTGCATTCCCGCGTGGATAGCTGCCGCCCTGATGCCTCTCCTGCGCAGATGGTCCACCTGGTCCTTCATCAGCGAAATCAGGGGCGTGATGACCAGGCACACACCCTCCATCGCCAGCGCAGGCACCTGGAAGGTGATAGACTTTCCTCCCCCCGTCGGCATCAGTCCCAGGGTGTCCTTTCCAGCCCCTATGCTCTCGATGATCTCGCGCTGGATGCCTCTGAAGTCAGGGTAGCCCCAGTGCTCACGCAGTATGGCGCGATAGTCTGCCTCCACTCTTTTATCCCTCTCCTTCCTCCGTCTCGGTGGGTCTTATGTCCTCTATCTGCAGTTGCACCGCCCCCCGCTTGAACACGTTGTCCTCGATGGTATAGGCTATGTCAAACGATCGTTTCGACTTGATGTAGCGTGCTGCTGCACTCTGTCCGAAGGCGATGCCGTTCATGACGTTGTTCGACTTGGAATCGACCAATTCCAGTTTGATGTGCTCCTGCTCGCGTCCCACCACCTTCGACGTGCCGAAGTCATAGACATCCTTCGTGCAGAAGATAGGTTTCGTGTTGCCCGGTCCGAACGGAGCGAAGCGCTTGAGGTCGTTGTGCAGCTTCTTCGTGATATCCTTGAAGTCGATGAGCGCGTCGATGTGGAGGAAAGCCTCCGTCTGCTCCGGCTGGATGTGGCTATCCACATAGGCCTGGAATCGGTTGCGAAACTCCCTCACGTCGCTCCAGCGCAGCGTCAGTCCTGCCGCGTAGGTATGGCCGCCGAAGTTGAGCAGCAAATCGCGGCAGCTCTTGATGGCCGAGTAGATATCAAATCCCGCCACGCTCCGAGCCGATCCTGTCGCCAGGTCTCCCTCGCGCGTGATGACCACGGTGGGGCGGAAGTAGATCTCTGTCAGTCGGCTGGCCACGATGCCCACCACGCCCTTCTTCCAGTGTTCGTCGTAGAGGACGATGCTGCTCTGGTGGCTTTGGCTCTCCAGTCGGTTCACGATCAGGTTGGCCTCGTCCGTCATCTGTCGGTCTATGCCCTTTCGCTGCTCGTTGTACGTGTCGATGTGGCGTGCCCTTCGCAGCGCTTCGTTGATATCCCGCTCCACGAGCAGGTCCACGCTCTCCTTGCCACACTCCATGCGTCCGCTGGCATTGATGCGCGGTCCTATCTTGAAGATGATCTCGCTCATCGACAGTTCGCGCCCGCTCAGTCCACAAACGTCCACGATGGCCTTGAGGCCGACGCTGGGGTTTTGGTTGAGCTGCTTCAGTCCGTGGAAAGCTAGGATGCGGTTCTCGTCCACCACGGGCACGAGGTCTGCCGCGATGCTCACGGCACAGAAGTCGAGCAGCGGGATGAGGCGCGAGAAGGGAATGCCGTTGTTCTTGGCAAAGGCCTGCATAAACTTGAATCCCACGCCGCAGCCACAGAGCTCCTTGAACGGGTAGGTGTCGTCCGCCCGCTTCGGGTTGAGCGTCGCCACGGCACACGGCAGTTCGTCGTCCGGCACGTGGTGGTCACAGATGATGAAGTCAATGCCCAGCTGCTTGGCGTGTGCTATCTCTTCCACCGCCTTGATGCCACAGTCGAGGATGATGATGAGTTTCACCCCCGTCTCCTCCGCATACTGCAGTCCTTTGTGGCTGATGCCATACCCCTCGTCGTAGCGGTCGGGGATGTAATAGTCGATGTTGGAGTAGAACTGTCGCAGAAATTTGTACACTAGCGCGACGGCCGTGCATCCATCCACGTCGTAGTCGCCATAGACCAGTATGCGCTCCTTGCGCCCCATGGCGTCGTTGAGGCGGTCCACGGCGAGATCCATGTCCTTCATCAGAAACGGGTTGATGAGATCGGCCAGTTGCGGACGAAAAAAGCGCTTGGCCGCCGACTCGGTCGTGATGCTGCGATCGATGAGCAGGTTGGCGAGTATCGGGCTGATATTCAGCTTCTCACCCAACTCCTTGGCCGCACGTTGCCGATCGGGCGAAGGCGATTCGTAATTCCATTTGAAATGCATTTATATTGTTCTTTTTTTGATTTCTTCTTCAGCCTGCCGTGAGGCAGCGTCCCCCGGCAGTTGTGCCAGGGGCACAATAGGGGAGTGTAAAGTTACAAAAAATAATCCGGATTGTATCGGGGCGTATTTGTTTTTTTAGTTTTCTTAAAGGATGCTTCCATGCTGGGGCGTCACGATCGTCGTCCCCGCGCCCGCTCGGCCTCGTATGATAGCATCATCCCCACGCTCCCTCCGAGGGAAGGAACGTGGGGATGAGAACTTGTGTGGATGCGGGCAGTTTGCCTCGGTCAGACGTCGATCTGCAGTCCGTCGTAGGCAAAGCTCACCCCCTCGGGCAACCGCTTGCTGGCCTCGGCGTAGCGTCCGATCTTGTGGGTGAGATGCGTGAGGTAGGTGCGCCGTACGCCCAGGCGGTGTGCGAAGTCGATGGCGTCGCTCACCAGCTGATGGGAGTGGTGGGGTGGGTCCCAGCGCAGCGCATTGACTACGAGCGTGTCAACGTCCTGTAGATAAGGTAGTTCTGCCTCGTCGATCGACTTCATGTCGGTGATGTAGGCCAGTGGTCCGATGCGAAATCCGAGGATGGGCATCTTGTCGTGGAGCACCACGATGGGCACGATCTTGAGGTCGCCGATCTGCAGCGGATCGTGCGGAGCGATGGTGTGGAGAGCCAGCTTGGGTACGCCTGGGTAGAGATGCTCGCCGAAGCAGTAGGGCATGGTGTGGTGCAAGCCGCTGCAGGTGGCTGCGTCGGCATAGATATTGACCGGTCCGAGTTGGCAGAACGGGCGCACGTCGTCGATGCCCGCCACGTGGTCGTAGTGGATGTGCGTGATGAGCAGTCCGTCGATCTTGCGGAAGGGCTGGCGAAGGATCTGCTGGCGGAAGTCGGGTCCACAGTCGATCAGCACGCGCGTGGTCTCCGTCTCTATGAGCGCGGAGGTGCGCAGACGCTGGTCCCGTGGGTCTTGGCTGCGGCAGACCTCGCAGTCGCAGCCGATGACGGGCACGCCGTTGGACGTTCCCGTACCTAAGAACGTCAGTCTCATCGGATATTCACCTCGGGGTTGATTTCTATACCGAACCGCTCGGCCACGTCGTGGCGCACGGCCTCGCAGAGCTTCTTGACCTCCTGGCCCGTCGCCCCGCCGAGGTTGATGAGCACGAGCGCTTGGCGCGCATAGACCCCCGCCCGTCCGAGCGACCGTCCTTTCCAGCCACACTGGTCTATCAGCCAGCCAGCGGGTACCTTGTAGCGAGTCGTCCCGTCGGCGTCAGCCACCTCGTAGTGGGGAATCTGCGGATATTGTGCCTGCAGTTTCCTAAACTTCTCTTCGCCGACGATGGGGTTCATGAAGAAGCTGCCCGCGTTGCCAAAGACCTTGGGGTCGGGGAGTTTGCTGCGCCTGATCTCGATGATCGTCTGTCGCATCTGCTCCGCTGTGGGGTGGGTGATGGCCTTCTCGGCCAGGGCCGTACGGATGTTGCCATAGTCGAGTTGCGGATCAAACTGTGTGGAGAGCCGGTAGGTGACGGAGGTGATGAGGAAGCGGTCGCGCCACTCGTGCTTGAAGCGGCTCTGTCGGTAGCTGTAGCCACAGTCGCTGCCCTTGAGGCGGCAGAGGCGTCCCGTCGCTATCTCCACGGCCTCCACCTCTTCGATGAGGTCGCAGGCCTCCGCGCCGTAGGCACCGATGTTCTGCACGGCGCTGGCACCACACTCGCCCGGTATCAGCGAGAGATTCTCCGCGCCGTGGTAGCCATTGGCGACACACCACGCCACGAAGGCGTCCCACTCCTGTCCTGATCCGCAGCGCACGCGTCCTTCTCCCAGCGGCTCGATGAATCGGATGGCGGAGTGGATCACCGTCCCCTCGTAGTCGCCCGTCAGTAGCAGGTTGCTGCCGCCGCCAAGGATGAGCAGCGGGCCGTCCTCGGGGGTGAGGGTTCGGACCAGCTCCTGCGCCTCTTCGACGGAGCCATACTCCACGAATCTTCGGCAGCGGACGTCGATGCCGAAGGTGTTGTGGGCCAGTAAACTATAGTTTTTTTTGTCTATCATCTGTTTTCTCCTTCATTTGAATAAGAATCCTTCGTTCGAACACGAATCCTTTGTCTGGGACACGATTTCTTCGTTTGAACACGATTTCTTCGTTTGGGACATGATCCCTTCGTTTGAGACAAGATTTCTTTGTCTGAACAAAAATCCTTCGTTCGAACAAAACCGATGCGCCCCGGTCTTGTTTGGCCGTGGGTCGCATCGGGTGTGATGTGGTTGTGGTGGGCCGGACCCTGGGGCCCGGATGAGATCAAAGACGAGATCAATTTGCCTTGACCTTCTCCAGGCGCCATTTGCCGTGGCGCTGCTTGAAGACCAGTCGGGTCTCGATGCCGTTGGAGAGTCCTCTGAAGACCAGAATCTTGCGCTGGCTCTTGCCATACTTCTGGCCGTAGAGGATATTGTAGATCATATTGTCGGGCACGGTGGGCAGGAAGGTGCTCCACTCCTCGGCTGGTATCGTCGTCTCCACGTGGCTTGTCTCCTCGCCGTTGGGGTCAGGACCGGAGTAGGGCAGCGGGTTGCGGATCATTCCCGCGCCGTTGGCCGCAAAGAACTTCTGCAGGAAGTTGAGGAAGGAGGCATTGACATTGTCCTTGAAGCTGATCTGATTGATGCGCTCCATGCGCCACTTGCCGTCGCCGTGGCCAAAGGCATACTGGTCCACCAGTCCCTCGCGCAGATAGATCTTCTCCACGACGACGCTGTCGAGGGAGGTCGATTTGGCGTTGTCCATCTGCTGCTCGTTGTCAAAGATGAGCGTATAGTATTGCTGGCGCATGAAGAAGTGCTCCGTCTTCCACTGGCTCTTCTGTAGCATCTTCGTCTTGCCACCCCGCGTCACGGGTAGTGGAAACACGATGCGGGCGCGCTGCAGGCGCCTGTTGGCGATGAAGTTGAAGAAGAAGTCGTCGAAGAGCTGGTCGGCGGCCTTCGGCATCGGTGTCTCCTCGACGATCCGTGCGATGGTGTCGGCGTGGGTCGTGTCGGCGATGGTGTCGGTGTCGATGGCCAGCGTGTCGGTAAGCGCCTCTGGCTTTTTGTCCGTGCAGCCGGTGTTCAATCCGACCATTACGCAGCAGAGCGCAATGGTCAACAAGAATAACTTTCTCATTCTCTCAATATTATATATAGATATACTAAAATACGGGTGCAAAGTTAGCGTAAAGCGCAGACAATACAAAATAAAAATCAGTTTTATTTTGCGGTTCATCTGATTTACTGTAACTTTGCAGAAAAATTAAAGCGAGCTATGTTATTAGAGAAGATAGAAGAACTTCTGAAGGAAGTCAGCACGGTGACGGCGCAGAGTGCCGAGGATGTGGAACGTTTGCGCCTGAAGTACCTCAGCAAGAAAGGCGAGATCAACGCCCTCATGGGCGAGTTCCGCAACGTGGCCGCCGACCAGAAGCGTGCCGTCGGCATCAAGATCAACGAGCTCAAGCAGCTTGCCCAGAGCCGCATCAACGCGCTCAAGGAGCAGGTGGAGGACCAGGCGGCGCAGAGCGACGACATCGACCTGACGCGCACGCCCTATCCCGTGACGCTGGGTACGCGCCATCCGCTGACGCTGGTGAAAAACGAGATTATCGACATATTCTCCCGTATGGGCTTCACGCTCTATAGCGGTCCTGAGATCGACGACGACCAGCACGTCTTCACGATGCTCAACTTTGCCGCCGACCATCCCGCACGCGACATGCAGGACACTTTCTTCATCGACAGGAGCGATCCCTCCGACGTGACCAAGAACGTCTTGCTGCGCAGCCACACCTCGGGCGACGAGGCCCACTATATGGAGACCCACGAGCCCCCCATCCGTATTCTCTGCCCGGGCCGCGTCTATCGCAACGAGGCCATCTCGGCCCGTGCCCACTGCTTCTTCCACCAGGTGGAGGGCCTGTATGTGGACAAGGGCGTGAGCTTCACCGACCTGAAGCAGGTGCTGCTCACCTTTGCCCGCGAGATGTTTGGCGCCGACACGAAGATTCGCCTTCGCCCCAGCTACTTCCCCTTCACGGAGCCCAGCGCCGAGATGGATATCTCCTGCAACATCTGTGGCGGCAAGGGCTGCGGCTTCTGCAAGCACACGGGATGGGTGGAGATCCTGGGTTGCGGCATGGTCGATCCCCACGACCTGGCCGCCTGCAACATCGACCCCGAGGTCTATACGGGCTACGCCTTCGGACTGGGCGTGGAGCGCATCACCAACCTCAAGTATCGTGTCAGCGACCTCCGTCTCTTCTCCGAGAACGACACCCGCTTCCTCCGCGAGTTTGAGCAGGCGTAGGTGCCGCGTCGTTTTGCCAGCAGCGAGCCATCCTTGCCGGCAGCAAGATAGGGTAAGATACTAAGGTAAGATATTAAAGGTAAGATATTAAAGGTAAGATATTGAGAAATGACAATCCCGGGTCACACTGGTTGTGGTCCGGGATTGTCTTTTTGTTTTCCTTTAGGGCTGCTTCACCTTTAGGACTGCTTCATCTTTAGGGTTGCTTCACCTTGCGCATGGACAGGGCGATGCGGCCACGGCGCAGGTCCACCTCCGTCACGCGGACCATGACCTGCTGGTGGAGTTTTACCACCTCGTTGGGGTCTTTGACAAACTTGTCGGCCAACTGAGAGATGTGGACGAGGCCATCCTGATGGACCCCGATGTCGACGAAGGCCCCAAAGTTGGTGATGTTGGTCACGATGCCGGGCAGTTCCATTCCCTCGCCCAGGTCGTCGATGGTGTGGACGCTGTCGGAGAAGCGAAACTCCTGGATGGGCTGGCGCGGGTCGCGGCCCGGCTTCTCCAGTTCGGCGAGGATGTCGTTGAGCGTGGGCAGTCCGACGGTGGACGTGATGTAGCGCCTGACGTCGATCTGCCGCTGCTTCTGCTTGTCGGCCACGAGTTGCGCCACGGTGCAACCCTCGTCGGCCGCCATGCGCTCCACGATGGCGTAGCTCTCGGGGTGGACTGCCGAGTTGTCGAGCGGATTCTTCGCTCCAGGGATGCGTAGGAAACCCGCACACTGTTGGTAGGCAGCCGGTCCCAGTCGCGGCACCTTGCGCAGCTGGGCCCGCGAGGTGAAGGCGCCGTGCTCCCTGCGGTAATCGACGATGTTTTGCGCCAGGGCCGGTCCGAGACCGCTGACGTACATGAGCAGGTGCTTCGAGGCCGTATTGACATTGACGCCGACGAGGTTGACGCAGCTCTCCACCGTCCGGTCGAGCGAGTGCTTGAGTTTGGCCTGGTCCACGTCGTGCTGATACTGTCCCACGCCGATGCTCTTCGGGTCGATCTTGACCAGTTCGGCCAGCGGGTCCATCAGTCTTCTGCCGATGGAGACCGCTCCGCGCGTCGTCACGTCCTCGTCGGGAAACTCCTCGCGCGCCGTCGGCGAGGCCGAGTAGATGGAGGCGCCGTCCTCGGAGACCGTGAAGACGCTCACCTCCGGCAGGGCGGGATTGTAGTCGAGCATCTCATCGACAAAATCCCTCGTCTCGCGGCTCGCCGTGCCGTTGCCTATGGCGATGGCCTCGATGGCGAAGTCCTTCACCATGCGTGCGGCCGCCACAGTGGCCTGGGCACGGTGGCGCTTGGGCGGGTGAGGGTAGAGGATCTCGTGGTGGAGCAGGTTGCCCTGGGCGTCGAGGCAGGCGATCTTGCATCCGTTGGCAAATCCGGGGTCGATGGCCATCACGCGCTTCTGTCCCAGCGGGGCGGAGAGGAGCAGCTGGCGCAGGTTTTCGGCGAAGACATGGATGGCCTCTTCGTCGGCCTTTTCCTTGCTCAGCGCCGTAAACTCATTTTCGATACTCGGGTCTATGAGTCGTCGGAAGGCGTCCTCCACGGCTTCGCCCACGAGGCTTTGACAGGCGCCGTGGCCTCTGACAAACTGTCGGCGCAGGCGGTCCTCCACGGGCTCTTCGTCGGCGATGGCGATGCCGACGCGCAGCACGCCCGCCTCCTGGCCGCGGCGCATGGCCAGCAGTCGGTGGGAGGAGCAGCGGCGCAGCGGCTCGGAGAAGTCGAAGTAGTCGGCAAACTTCTGTGCTTCGTCCGTCTCGGCCATTTTCTTGACGACCTTCGCGCTGATCACGGCCTCGCGGCGGTAGGCCGCACGCACGGTGTTGCGCGCCTGCTCGTTTTCGCTCACTCCCTCGGCGATGATGTCCTTGGCTCCAGCCAGTGCTGCCTCCACGTCGGCCACGTCGCCCTTGACGAAGCGCTTTGCCGCCTGAGCGGGGTTGGCCTCGCGCTGCAGCAGGAGGATCGTGGCCAGCGGTTCCAGTCCCTGCTCCCGCGCCACCTGCGCCCGGGTGCGCCGCCGTGGCTTGAAGGGCAGGTAGATGTCCTCCAGCTCCGTGGCGTTCCAGCAGTTGCGGATGCGCCGCTCCAGTTCGGGCGTGAGCTTCTCCTGCTCGGCGATGGTCTTGAGGATCGTCGCCTTGCGCTTCTCCAGTTCCTTGAGCTGCGCGTTGAGTTCGCTGATGCGTGTGATCTGCACCTCGTCGAGGTTGCCCGTCCGCTCCTTGCGGTAGCGTGCGATGAAGGGGATGGTGCAGCCCTCGTCGAGCAGTTTCAGCGTGGCTTCCACCTGGTGTTCGCTGATGGACAGGGCGTTGGCGATATGTTTGGCAAATGGATTCATTGTCTTGTAGCGTTTGGTTTTCTTGTATCGTTGGGCAGCCGTCGCAATGGAAAACTTGTTTTCCTTATTGCCGAGTGCAGCCTAACTTATGCAAAGCTAGTGCAAACGAGCGCAATGGAAATCTTGTTTCCTTATTGCCGAGTGCAGTCTAACTTATGCAAAGTTACGGAAAAATCATGAAACCCACCGCCGAATCGGCCAAAAATGTGTAACTTTGCACCTAATTTAATAAGGAGTATAGCATGATTTCGATAGAAGGACTTACCGTGGAGTTTAGCGCGAAGCCATTGTTCCGCGACGTGAGCTTTGTCATCAACGACCACGACCGCATCGCCCTGGTCGGCAAAAATGGTGCGGGCAAGAGTACGATGCTCAAGATATTGTGTGGCGAGCAGCAGCCCACGAGCGGCGTGGTATCCATCCCTGGCGGCACCACCATCGGCTATCTGCCGCAGGTGATGCGGCTGGCCGACGACACGACCGTGCGTGAGGAGGCTCGCAAGGCTTTCTCCGACAATACCAAGATGCAGCAGCAGCTGGAGCGGATGCAGCAGGAGATGGCCGACCGCACCGACTTCGAGAGCGAGGGCTACGCCCAGCTCGTGGAGCGCTTCACCCACCTCCACGACCGCTACATGCTCCTCGGCGGCGAGAACTACGAGGCCGAGATCGACCGTACGCTCCAGGGCCTGGGCTTCAGCCGCGCCGACTTCTGCCGCCCCACGCGCGAGTTTTCGGGCGGCTGGCGCATGCGCGTCGAACTGGCCAAGATCCTTCTGCGCAAGCCCGACGTCCTCCTCCTCGACGAGCCTACCAACCACCTCGACATCGAGAGCATCCAGTGGCTGGAGCAGTTTATCCAGCAGAGCGCCAAGGCCGTCGTGCTCGTCAGCCACGACCGCGCCTTCATCAACAATGTCACCACGCGCACGCTGGAGATCACCTGCGGCCATGTGGAGGACTACAAGGTGAGGTACGACGAGTATGTCGTGCTGCGCAAGGAGCGCCGCGAGCAGCAGATGCGCGCCTACGAGAACCAGCAGAAGGAGATCGCCGACACGCGCGCCTTCATCGAGCGCTTCCGCTACCAGGCCACCAAGGCCGTGCAGGTGCAGCAGCGCATCCGCCAGCTGGAGAAGATCGTGCCCATCGAGATCGACGAGGTGGACAACCGCAGGATGCACCTCAAGTTTCCGCCCTGCCTCCGCTCGGGCGACTACCCCGTGATCTGTCAGGGCGTGGAGAAAGCCTATGGCGACCATGTGGTCTTCTCCGACGTCGAACTGACCATCAAGCGCGGCGAGAAAGTGGCCTTCGTGGGCCGCAACGGCGAGGGCAAATCGACGCTCGTGAAGTGTATCATGAACGAGATACCCTATGGCGGCACGCTCAAGATAGGCCACAACGTGCAGATTGGCTATTTCGCCCAGAATCAGGCCCAGCTCCTCGACGAGCGGCTGACGGTCTTCGAGACCATCGACGAGGTGGCGCGGGGAGAGATGCGCCTGAAGATCAACGACCTGCTCGGCGCCTTTATGTTTGGCGGCGAGGCCTCGGAGAAGCCCGTCGGCGTGCTCTCCGGCGGCGAGAGGTCGCGTCTGGCGATGATCCGCCTGCTGCTGGAGCCCGTCAACCTGCTCATCCTCGACGAGCCCACCAACCACCTCGACATGCCCTCCAAGGACGTGCTCAAGGAGGCCGTCCGCGCCTTTGACGGCACGGCCATCATCGTCAGCCACGACCGCGAGTTTCTCGACGGCCTCGTCACGAAAGTCTATGAGTTTGGCGGCGGCCACGTGCGCGAGCATCTCGGCGGCATCTACGACTGGCTGCACTCCCGCCGTGCCGCCACCATCCACGAGGCCGTGGGACTGGCCCAAACTCCCTCGGGAGGCAGCGCCTCGCCTGCAGCGCCTCAGGAACCGAAGGCGGGCAAGCAGAGCTACCTGGAGCACAAGGAGGAGCAGAAGAAACTGCGCAAGGCGCGCAAGGCCGTGGAGGAGTGTGAGCGCAAGATCGCCCGCCTCGAAGCGCGCGTCAAGGAGCTCGACCAGCTCTTCCTCGATCCCGCCAAGGCTTCCGACATGGGGCTCGTGACGGAGTATGCCGACACGCGCCGCCAGCTGGACGAACTCCAGGATGAGTGGCTGGTGCTGGCCGAGGCAGCGGGGGAGTAGTCCTCCTGCCTTGCGCTGGGCGGCCTTGCCCAGGATGCGGCCTGCTTATACTTCCTTCCAGTCGATGAGCCCCTTGCCCTTGTCGTCCAGCTCTATGGCCAGCGCCACGA
>OGOW01000106.1_pt1 | contig 104158 bp, 106 predicted proteins | sample 1552781 | NCBI WGS metagenome assembly OGOW01 (sample SAMEA2580145, study PRJEB22360) | human gut metagenome | biome: human gut; feature: human-associated habitat; material: faeces | place: Denmark | collected 2008/2010
GCATAATTTTTATCTGTTACCCATGCCTGTGTTGCATATCCATTTAAAGCAGTAGTAATATCTCCAGGTGTAGCTAAATTAGGTAAAGTAATAACACCGTTAACTGGTTTATATAAAGTTCCATTTAATGAAATATCTCCTCCACCAATAGCCTGTCCATTAATCCATTTCTGAGATGCAGCATCATAGACAAGAGCTTGTTTGTCTTGAGGGTTGCTAATATTTGTATCAGCTAAATCTTGTAATGTAAATGATATACCTCCTAAAGAGCTAATACCAAGAGCTGTGATACCTCCTGTCATATAGAAGTTAGCCATCTCTTCAGCACCATCAGAGTTATATTTAACTCCTTTTATAGCATTTCTTTCAGCATCATACTCCAAGAATATATCCCCAATCTTTATCTTAGGAGTTTCTATCTTGTTAGTAAGGTAGATTTCTGTACCATTAAAAGTACCATAAACATTACCATTAGCTTGATATGTAGCACCCCAGAAAGTAGCATTCTTTAATCTATTAATAGAATCTCTATTTTCTTTACCTTTGTTACCTGCATATGCAGTATCAGCAGTTTCACCTAAAGCAAGTGATTTACTAATTTCTACATAAGATGTTCCTGACCATCTATAAGTAAGATTAGTGTCAAGTGTTACATATATCTTTCCACTTTCTCCTGTAGCAGGCAGTGCTGAAAAAGTACTATATTCAAGTACATCATCCACATAAGAAGGAAGGTACATTGATGATATTAAACCATCATTGTCAAGAGGTACTACACCTCCTGCTCTACCTTTCTGACTCAATGGGATATAATCTTTAACAGCTTCACTGATAGCTGTATTCATTTGAGAGGTTGTAGAATAAGGACTAAGAGCTTTAGTAAGATGGGATACAGCTACCTGTTTATCAGGGTTATCTCCATCACCAAGTATAGACCATAAGAGGTCTTCATCCATTCCACCTCCACCTCCACCTCCACCAGTATTAAGACCTAAAGCTGATACAAAGCTATTAGAGTAAAAGCCTCTTGGAGTACCATCAGATTTATTTGTTACAAATATATCCTGATTTGAGTCTTCTGCAAAGTAACCTGCTATCTTGTTCCATAGTGTCTTTTCAGCTAATGTAACATGGATATCAGCATTATTTATATGATTATTTAATAGGTTCTGTACAGGAGTTACTGCATCAACTACAGCCTTTGAGATGGCTGAATTAGTTTCTGACTTAGTATAATAATTACTTAGGTCTACCTTAATATCAGTGAGTCTCATTGAAGACCAATGAGTTGCTCCTGCCTTTTGTATAAATAGCCTATCTTCAGTAGGAGTAGTATCAGCCCAATCACCAACATTAGTTAATTGACCAAGAGAAGAGGCACCTCCTGTACCTCCACCCCCTCCATCTGATTTACCCATAGCTGTAATACCTCCATAAGTGTAGAAGTTTCTTCCTACCTCTGCACCATCAACTATCTTATTTACAACATACAGGTCACTATTCTCATCTTCCTTAAACCATTTACCTATTATATCTTTTACAAGTTGAGTTACAACATTGATATCTACATCTCCACCACCTGTGGGAATATTATCTATTTGTTGTTTAACCCATTCTTGAGTAGCTAAACCTGTTAAGTCAAGATGGCTCTTTGGAATAATTTCATTTTCAGCATCAAGAGCCTTCCACATATCTTCAAGTTTGAAAGTCTCTTCAGGTATCTTCATGCCATACCATTGTTTAAGTTTAGCATCATAACCTAAATAGAACTTATCAAATGTCTTATCTACACTGTTATCTGTTGTAGACTTCTTGACATCAAGAAGCTGCCATAAATAAAGAGAGCTAATTGAAGAATAGAATTGTAATGTAGTTACCTGAATATCATCAGGTTTAACATAATTGGCTTGACAGGCTAAATCTACAACCAAGAAGGCATCTTTATAGACTACCCTTGCATCATAACCCTTTGAATAGCTTACTTCAAAACTGTATTCTCCAGTTCTTTGTACTGAACCTTTTATGGTGAAGGTAATTTCATTTCCAGATACAGAATAGTCAGGAACACTAATTAATGTACCTGAACACCATACCTTGAATCTTATATTTGTAGCAGTGGACAGGTCCTCAGGAACGTTAACATTATCAACAGTCTTAGTTATAGCCCATACTACCTTTATATCATTACCTTTAACTATTTCCATATTAATTCAATTTGAATTGACTCTTGAGGTCCTCTATAAGTTTATTGACCTCTTCTTTAGTATAATAATTAGATAAATCTCCTGCAATCTGCACATTAGATTTAACTTCTATACTATTAACCATTATATTACTATTTGTTAGTGTATTATCACACTGACTGGCATCATCTACAATAGTAAATACTGAGGATTCAGTTATTCTTGCATCATAGTCTTTTGACCAAGATGCTTCAAAGCTATAATTACCAATCCTTGTATTCCTTCCTTTTATTGTAAACTGGACTTGATTAGTATTCAGAATAATATAATCTGTTATTTCAAGCTTCCTGCCATTACTATTCACATAAATAGTAAGGTTACTTACTGTATCTAAGTCTTCCTTGATAGGAACTCCATCAACTACCTTAGTTATACTCCAAGTAACCTTAATATCATTTCCTCTTAAAATGTTCATTATTTATCCTCTTTATGTAGCAGGAGCAGCCTCAATAGTTACTGGAATAGTTGTACCATCTATCAAAGTAAGAGTTCCACTTGTTATAACTCCAGCAGAGTCTTTAATAAGTTTTAGACTCTTTACACTCTTTGAGAATGTATCCCATACATTATAAAATTCTTGTCTTCCAGATACAGGCTTTGTAAGATTAGTTCTCATTTCACCTACATCCTGCATATCTTCATCTGAATAATCATTGGTAGATAATCCCTTACCTGCTACAGCCTTTACAGCATCAGTAATCCCATAACCTTCCAAGGTTGTAGGTTTATTAGTTACATTATCAAAGGATATAGAACTGTCTTTACCTAAGACAGTCCATTCTCCATTATTAAAATATCTTGCAGTACCTTTATACAACCATAGCATATTGGTTGGTACTGGATTAGGTGATATTGCTATTCCATTTAAATTTTTCATATCATTATTTATTAGTAGTACTTGGTTTTTTCTTTAAAGCTTGCCTCTTAATACTTGCATCAGTTCTTGCCTTTTCTTTATCAAGTTCCAACTTCTGCTTGTCAAGCTTTAACTTCTCATCAAATTCTCTTATTTTCTCTTTAAGAGAAGCCTTAGCTTCCTCAGAAAATTCATCTGGGCTAATACCATCTCCTTCTATATCATTTTTTGATAACTGAGCTACAATAATCTTAGTCTGATTGTCTCTTATATTAGCTTGCTCTTTCTGCTCCAATTCAGCCTGCTTCTGCTGTAATTGAGCTTGAGCTACTTGCTGTTGAGCTTCAAGTTGCTGTTGTTGTTGCTGAGCCTGTCTTTCTCTAATATCTCTTTCATCTTTCTCAATAAGTCTTTGTTTCTCTGCAAGAGAAGATGAAGTATATAGCTTAGTAATAGTAGAGAATGATAATGTTTGAGTTTGAAGAGCTGCCTGAGCCAAGGTATCTAATTTAGCCTGAAGTTCCTGGGTTCCATTACTATTGTCTACAACTAAACCATAGTCAGCCTCAGCAAATTCATCACCATCAATTTCCATTATTCTTGTTGATGTATCAGACAGTATGTATTGGAACTTCTTACTTCTTCCCTTCATTGCAACCTTAGCTGTTTCAAGAAAGGCTTCAAGTACTCTTTTCTTAACATCATCATGGATTACAAACAACCATTCAGTAATATGACTTGATTGAAGAGTAGCTCTTTCTACTCCACCAACAGTTTCTCTATTAGATATTTGCCCTTCCCTTTGTTTTGTGATACCAACAACCTCAGACATCTCTATTTTAATAAATTCAAGAAGATTTATCTGCTGTTGTATATAGTTTCCTATGTTAGTTTCTAACATACCTCTGCTTGCATTGTTAAGACCACCTGCAAGCTTTCCAGTGGCAGCACCTATATTACCTTCCTTAAAACTGTCAACTACTGCAATATGATTAGTTCTTGCAAAGTATATCCATTTTTCAACTTCCCAACCTCTTGGAATCTTAGCTAAATCAAGCTCAAGAATTGAGCCCCAATTTGAAGCAATAGCCTTATTTAATCTATCATGAATAGCATCATATAAATAATTATAAGGCTTCATCATATCTACAAGAGAGAAAGGTTTAGTATCATTAAGGTTATATACTGAACCAATAATACCAAAATGGCACCTTGATGGGTTACTAAGTCTATTGTACTGAATAACTCTTGGACCCATATCAATGAATATACCATCTTTTGCATCTCCAATCAATGTTCCTTGCCAAGCTTCATTTATCCAGAATGATTGTGACTCTTCCCCATTATCCTTATCTATTACATAATTCTCAGGATAGAAATCATAAGTTTCTTCCCCTGTCTGAGGGTCATAGGATTTAACCTTCAATATCTTCTTCTTGGACTTCCAGTACAATCTAAGTACTCTCAAGTTACCTGCAAGGTCATAAGGAAGTAAAGAACCAGCAACTCCTTCAGAGAATAATCCAGCAGGGTCAAAAAAGTATGAACCATCAGAAACAGTTACTTCATCTCCCATCATACTTGGGTTGACAAAACCAAACCTTTCATCTATATTGTCCATACTGTCAGTAGCAGCCTGACCTACATGGTCAGGAAGATTTTCTATATACTCTATATCCTTCTTGGTAAGAGAATCATAATAAGTATCAATTACTCTTCCTGGACTCCAGTAATCTTCAAGTATAATAATATCTGCATCCTCAATCTTATTACTGTATCCACTTTTGAATACTCTAATCTTTAGAGGATTAATTCTTTCAAGAGTTGGCTCACCACCTACAATATCACATTGATAAATCTCTTCACCAACTGCCATTGCATCCATAAAGCCCTGATTGAATATCAAAGGTATATTATACTCTTTAATATAATGATTAAGCAGAGCATTAGCTCTTATCTCTCTTAGGTCTTGCCACTCATAAGTATAATAATCATTAAGCTTCTCAAGCTTATTATTGAAATCATCCTCTGAAACAGAGTTATCTCTCATGAGCTCCTGAAGGTCTTGTAATAGGGCATTCTTCTTATTAGTCTCTATTTCAGATATTGCAGTTGGGTTTGTTACTACTACCCTGAAATCAAAAACTCTCTTTGATTCTTCACCCTTAAGTACATTCAACTTACTATTGATTATAGGATAGTGTTGCAGTCTCTCAGGTATATAACCTGCCTTAATATCATCAGGATTAATAATAATCTCAAGGTCTTGCATGTGCAATCTTCCATTCAATAAATCATAATTTATCTTCTTATGAATTACTGATTTTCTAACTAAATTATAGTTGAAGAATGTCTTTTGGGTAGCCCAAGTAACACACCTCTTTCTCCATTCCTTTGTTTTTTTGCTAAAAGGCAACATTTGCCTTGGGAAATTTAAATCATCCATTATTCCCCCCCCCCCCTTTCTTTATATCTCCATTTGTAGCCATAAGCTGTCTTTCTTTTATGATTACAGCAGCAGCTAACATGGTGACCTTTTGCATTTAAAAATGTTTCTGCTTCTGTAGTTGAATTAAATTCTTTAAGTATCTCATTTGTATTTTTATCTATCATCAACACAGGTTTAGATAAACCTATTCTTATCTTTTCTATTATATCCTGAGATGGGGTTTTACCATAATTTGGATGAGAAGTCCCTGACTTAAATCCATACTTTAATAATTCTTTTAACCTCTTCTCTCTTTGAGTTTTCCAAAGGTTTATAGCTATTTCTCTTTGTTGTTGTACTCTTTCAGGAGAATGTTTCTTTCCATATTGAGAAGACAAAGGTCCTTTATATTTTCTTAGTTTATTCTTTGTTTCCTCAGACATTGCTTCTGAGCCTTCTCCTCCATTAGCTATATTATAACATATTCCTCTCTTTTTATATCTACTGATTAGTAGTTGCTCCTCTCTACAGGCTAACTCTTTACTAATATTTCTAAATAGGATTATATGTTCAAAGTTGTTCCAGCTATACTTATTTATAGCTGACTGAAAGTATGGATTGCTCTTATAGCCATAGTTCCACCTTTTCTCAGGATTAGTATAGTGGGTTATACCCACATATACTTTCCTATTTATCTTATTCTTATGAATATACACTATATACTTTCTTTCTTCCATTTTGCAAAAGTAAGTAAAAATCTCCACTTAACCAAGTATATAAGTGATTTCTTTATTGAAGTGCTTCATTCAAACTAAATTTACTGAATTTATTTGGGTCCTTATAATTAAGAGTGAAGAATTTATCATTTCCAAGATAATCCTTTGGTATTGAGCCCTGGTCTTTTGAAGGATTTCCCTGATATAATATCATCTTCTCTTCTCTATATAACATGACCATACCTAATGCCCTGATTCTATCCACATTTATCTCTGGGTTAAATGCAATTAACTCTTCAATTAATGCTCTATTTCTCAGGTTAAACAGATTATATGTAGTTACCTCTGAGCTTTCTATACCATTCTGCACAGTAAATGTTACAGGCTTCATTAGCCAATCTCTAATGAGATTATTGGCATACATATTAATAGCTGCTGTAGCATTAACACCTTTTTGGTTACTTCCAAAGTTACTGTACTTAATAAGCTGTTTATCTCTTAAATACTCAGGAGTATCAGCTAATAAATGAGTACAATTCATCTTCTTAAAGTAAGCAAAGATACCCTTTTTATTTGATTCATACAGACATGTTGCATTATAAAATAAACACAGAAGTCTTACTATTTCAAAGTTATCATCTGCAAATGCCTGTCTACCAGTATATTCAGCTACAATCTTATCAGTCCATAAGTCAAGAACAAAGGTAGATGATAGAGATGAAGACTCAGCTTGGTCATTATCTACAGGGTCATGACCTATAATGTATCTTGTATTTGGGACCTTTCCAGACCTATCCTTTTGAGGCATCTCAAAGATTTCTACAGCCCCAGGAGTATCATTCTCAACTCCATATTTTCTAATTGGGACATCATCAGTTAAGATAAACTCTACTTCTTCTTTACCCTGAACTAACTTACCTACATATACATCATCAAAGGCATGTACATCTTGGTCTATCTGACTTAATCTCTCTGTAAGAGAAGTGATAGGGAAGTAGGCTGCTTTAACTTTAATAATAGCTTCTGCTGGTGTAATAGGGTCCTCAGCAATTACTCTAAGTACTGATTGTGGGTCTGCACTATATTTAGCTTTATATCTTGCAAGAAGAATCTCTATAAGAGCCTTAACTACATCAGATACTCCATCTTCATTATAACAACCAGCTCTATTAATATAAGCAGGAAAGAAGTACCCAAAAGTAGATTTACCTTGCTTTGGTTTATCATATACATTATCAAGTGCATATATATTATAACCTTCAGGATTATATAACAGTGTTTTAGCAGAGGTAAAATCTGACTCTTTTTCACTGGCAGTACCTACAAGATATTGGCATGCAAAAGTATAATCACCATCCTCTACTGATTTCCTTGTTACATCATACAAAGAAAGAAGGTCTTTGAAGTTACCCATCTCTTCATATAATATCCAACCTCTCTTACCTCTTAACTTACCAGAGTCATCTTTAGCTGATACAGCCATTACTTGATTTAATGAACCTTTCTCAATGCCATATTCATCCTTATAACCCATCTGCCAAGACATCTCATTAGGAGAGTTCTTTAACATAAGGTGAGGGAAAGGGGTATTAGCAAAACTAAAGTTAATTGCAGGTTTGAACTTAGAAAGGGTACCATCCTTATCATCCTTCAAATATTCCTTCTGATAAGCTGTAAGTACTGTAATAACCCTTCTTTTGGACTCCTCACTTTCTCCAAGTATAAGATTATGTCCCATAATTGCAGAAAGAGAATATGATTTACCACAGTTATGGGTTTGTATAAAATCTCCTATCAGATATGAATTGTCTTTTGAGTCAACTGTAACACATTTACATCTTTTCTTTCCAATATACTCTATGTTTACAATACAAGTCTTCTCACATCTTGAGTTCCATTTAGAGTTATCTATAAGTACCTTCTTTCTCTCTAAGTTAAATAATTCACTTCCTCCATAAATGCTTATTTCATAAGTATTGAGACACTCTATGTAGCCTTTATCTGAGTTATATCCAGACTTTCTTACTGTATAATTACTATTATATCCAAGGCTTCTTGCTACTTCAATAACATCTTTAGCTAATTGTATTGAGGAGGTATTCAATATTGGGATGTTGCCATGAATAGTTCCATCTGAATCTAACAGTCCTTTTAAAATGTTTAATCTTACTGCCCTGCTATTATATTTATACAAATCAGGTATAAACTTATCCTCTGATTTTTTCATCCATAAACCACATTCATATAGGTACTTGTTATCAAATCTTATAGCATAACTATATTCATCAGAACCTATTTTATCAATTTGATAAGGTATATGTCTCTTATAGTTTTCTATGTCAGCTTTATGTGTAGTAAACACAACTTGATTCTTAAAACCCTTATTCCTAAAACTTCCATCTCCTAATAATATTCCTAAAGTATAAGCATCAATAGGAATTTCCTTATTCTCCCACTCTACTCCACTATTTTTTGGAATGAAATATATATAAGCCTTTCCAGAAGGTATCCTTGAAGACTTCTTTCTGTTACTTATATAATGTTCATATAGATGCTTTGTATTTAAATGTAATACTTTTCCTGTATTAGCCCTTATTACATTCCATATATGGTCATCTGAAGCTTCCACTACTCTCCCATCTCTTAGAGTAATTCTATAGGTATCAGCAACATCGTCAAAGGGAATATCTATTACTTTAGTAATATTACTATATGTTCCATATAAAGTATCTCCTACCTTTATATCTCCCCAATCCTTTACTCCTTCTGGAGTATATACTTTCTCACTATATGGATGTGCACCTCTCTTTGCAAGTTCAATTCCATGATGACCTTTCTCTCTTGCCTGATACAAGTAATGGAATCTCCAATCTATGCCTTCAAAAAAGAAGGGAAAAGACTCCTTTCTAATGGCTTTCTTCTTCCCTTTCTCTACTACATTAACAAGCATAGGTTGATAGTTAAGAAGCCAATAATGATAGCCTGAAACCCAGGCTCCATCAGACTCCCTAACATAACCTTCCCAGCATCTTCTTCTCTCTTCATCCCAAAACTTTCTATACTCAGAATTGGGATTACTATTAGGTTTTAGAAAGGTATAACATCCATGCTCCATATAATGAATAGCTGCTTTTCTAAAGTAGTTAGCATCTGTCATTATAGGAGGATTAGTAACATCTACAATAGCTCTTCCCTTTTCATCTCTTGGTAAATCTTTATAATAGGGTCTGTTAGGAGATATTAATCTCTTGACAAACTCTACACTACCAAGAATCTCAAGTAGTTGCTCCTGAACCTCCTGAGGAAGGGTATTCATTAGTTCCTCAGTTAGTTCAGTCTGATATTTATTCATTGCTACCATTGCATAACTCCTTAAAGTTTTGTGTATTAATATACTCCAGAAGAGATTTGGTAATAGAAGTGGTTAGGAGGGAAAGAGCTTTAGTTTCTTCTGTATCAGTAACAATTCTATTAGAATACTGAGCACCAAATGCAGGTATCTTTTCACTCTTACTTACAAACCAAACTTGCATTCTATAAGTCTTCTGTGACTTAACTACAGGGTTAGTATCTATTATCTTATGTAATACAAAGTATCCCTTTCTTCTATTAGGAAAGCCTTCATAATATACATTAAGTCCTTCTACTATATCATTTATTTCCATAACTATTTATAATTAAATGTATATCCTAAATAGGATTTCTTATTTACATGGGAGTACACTATAAATTTATTATCCATAAATACCTAATATACAATGGGTTAGAGGTCCTCATATATTGCTTTTTCTTGTGCTCCTCTAACCTTATCATTTTGTGCAAGTTCCTTAACAAGTGCTCTTTCAGCTTCATCAAGGTCTTTAATTAAAGAAGGTATTTGTTTAATAGTAGCTGTTACTGTATTTAAGGTATATACAGGCTTACCTTTATCATCTTCTTTAGTAAGGTCAATATCTCTTAATAGTTGTCTCAACTTGTCTACTGCAACTCTTGTATCTTCAAGAAGTAATGCTGAAGTTGTTTTAAAACTTGCATATAATTTCATTGCTTCTTTAACAGTAGTATCAGGTTCCCAGTTAGGTCTTAAGCCTTCTCCTTCCTTAATGGATTTAGACCTTTCTTCTCTATCAACTATATATTGATAGTCACTCCTTGGGTCTTCCATAAAGTAACAGTACCCAAGTTCCATTATAGCTCTTTCTTTTGATGCTGACTTATCTCTATTCCATACTTGTCTAAATGCTTTAAGTGCCAGAGCCTCTTCTGAGATTGTCAGGTTATAACCTTCATATCTAAATAGTTTCATATCCTAAATAAAAAAAAAAGCCCGCCTTAATTAGGCAGGCTTAAAATTAGTTAAATTCAAGCTTAGGAGTGTCAACCACAATGGTTGGATTCTCATCAAACTCCTCAATCTCTGCAACATATTTGATATCATTGTCAAATAGATATAGGTGAGGAACACCTTCAATATCTATTATATCAAACTTGTAACCTTTTACTGGATTGTCTTTAATAACTCCATCTTTAAGAGTACCTTCTCTATGCTCTCTTACTTCATATCTTTTAGGGTTAATAAATACTGTATCTCCTACTTCAATACCTTTCACCATTGGCCCAACAGCTACTACAGTTTGGAACTCTTTAATTGTTCCTGATTTTGAGGCATCCAGTAGAGTTGTTCCTTTAATATATTGCTTGTCATCATACTTGTTCATGGTAGTTACAAGACCATTGAACATTGGTTTAATCTTCTTTACAGTTATCATTTTTCAATTGTTTTAACTTCTCAAATCTCTTCTTAACTCCCATCATTCTATCATAAGTACATGATAGTTTACCTATTGAAGGTATATTAAAGTTAGTTCTTAACTTATCAAACTCTTCTTTAGTAAGGTCTTCCTTTAGTGGCAAGGATTTTATGGACTCCCTTATAAACTTCCAGTAAGATTCATAGGCTTCTTTTACCACTTCTACTGGTATTCCAAGTTCAATTGATACCTGTCTTAATGCTTCTGAATATATCATTGAAACTCAAAGAATAACATTAATTTAAATGAACCTGTATCTTCATCCATATTAGGAATAAACTTTGGATTAATCTTTCCATCAATAATAATCCTATTCTTTCTGAACTTACCCATGATTACTTGAAAATGAGCTGGAGAAATATTACATTCCTCTCTTACCTTTCTCTTAGTATCTTCATTCATTGTAATCTGGTCAAGTACTTCTGGGTCAGTTATAACCTTACTTAACTTGTATCTTATTCTCACAAAAGCTGTTATAACTTCCATTTCTCTTTCTGTAAGATTGTGAAATGGTTGTAGAAACTCAAACCAATATTTAAAGAAATTCCCATCAGCCTTGCAAGGAATCCTAATTACTCCATCTGCTCCCTTGCCCATACTACCTCCTTATTCTTTATTCTCTTCAGGAGCCTCTTTTTGCTCTGTAGGTTCTGCCATAAGAGACTCAAATTCAGAAGTACATTTCTTGATAAATTCTTTATCCAAAGGCAAATCAGGAGTAGTAATAATTCTCCATAGCCATTCAAGTCTCTTGAAGAAGTTAGATAGATTAGCTTCTTCTAAACTTTTAGCAAGTTGCTGATTCTGTAAATATAACTGTCTTGATTGCTCTGAAACCTGATGTAGAGCATTCTTTAACTCTTCCTCATTAAGAGGTTGTCTCATCTTTAATGCTGATGTATTTTTATCCATTCTTATTACTTGTTAAATAACTTCCACCATATCTTTGTCCATATAATTTCTCCCAAGCAAATATACTGGAAGAATCCATCTCTGTACCTCCACACTTAGTACAATAGTCAGTACCATCTGCACTTCTTATTGCTAAAGATAAGCAATGATGACAGTAGATAACTGGTTCAGCATTATAATCAACCTTATTTTCGTCTTCTCCCTTATCCATAATATTGCTTAGTTATAATATACTAAATATATTTGTCCTCCAAGAGGGAACATACTAACAATGTCCTCCTTCTTAATCTCAAGCTCAATAGCTTGTTTTATAACATCTCTAACTGTTGTACCTACAACAGCAGTAATCACTTTTCCATTCATTCTTAGTGTATTTAATTAATTGGGGGCAAGCAAGGAGTCGAACCTTATCTTTAGCCTATGAAACTAATGTGCTACCATTACACCAACTTGCAAGAGCAGATAGAGAGACTCGAACTCTCACCTAAAGATTGGAAGTCTATAGTACTAACCTTTATACTATATCTGCATTTTAATTATTTGAGGGAATGCCCAGAATTGAACTGAGAAATCTGCTTTACAAGAGCAGTGTTTTACCATTAAACTACAAACCCATTATGGTATCTCAAGAGGGGGTCGAACCCTCACTTTTACAGGGCTTAAACCTGTTGTGTCTACCAAGTTGCACCATTGAGACATCATTCAGTCAGCATGAACCTAAATACATACTGATTAATCTTTAGTATGAATGTCTCTGTCTCAGATTTAATACCAGCACATATAGTTGTTTCTGGTATTCCATCATAAAACTCTTTGGTCTTATACTGTACATACTTCATGAATTCCTTTGTTGAAGTAGCATTGAAAGGAGTACCATGAACTGTATTAAAGTCAAAAGAAACTCCAGTAATACCCATAGCTGATTCAGCTACCAAGTCTTGAAAATCACCTACTTCTTCAAGGAAATCATCTAAGTATAGATGTGCCCCTCTTTTATCTCTGTTTGAAAGTTTGAGAGAAGCCCAATGTACATTCTTAGTTTGAGTTTTAATACCCTCAAGAACATTCACATATTCATGAAAGAATCTGAATAAACCAGCATCCTTATCTTCTTCCATTACTGTTTCTTCTCTTTGAAAACCTTCCAATAGATTGTCTCCAAATGTATCTATCATATTGTTTTAATTTGATGTTACAAAGATATGTATTATAATTTATATATGCAAGTAAATCTGCATATTTTTTTTTGTACCCTTAGTAGGAGTCGAACCTACAGCCTTCTGAGCTTAAATCCAGAGTGTCTACCCCTTCCACCAAAGGGGTATTATAAATTGTGGGAACTCTAAGAATTGAACTTAAGTTCTCTTCTCATTACTCCAGTTATTATATTCTTCACTTTCTTTAAAGTGTAAATCTCTGTGGCAGTTAGCACAAATCACTATACACTTATCTATTTCTTCCTTAAAGGTTTCTAAGGAACAGCCTCTTCTTGCTAAAGAAGATACTTCAAATCTTTTATCTCTAATATGGTGGAAGTCAAGAACCCACCACCTGCTTTCATTACATATAGCACACTTTGAGTTCTTTTTAATATCAGTTAAAAGTTCTTTCAAATTAGTTTGGACTTCATTCTGTCTACTCCTTATTTTTCTTTTTCTATCTGAATGATTTGAAGTATATAGTTCCTTATCTATCTCTCTTTTACATTCTTTACAGTAAGGCTGTAATGTACCCTTTATCTTATTTCTAAAGGCAAATTCATTATCTTCCTTTACTATATGACATCTATTACACTCTTTCATATTTAATATTTTAAGTGGGAACTTCTGAAATCGAATCAGAGCCTTGGGTTTTTCAGACCCACGTGCAATAACCACCTACACCAAGTACCCATTAAGTGGGAGTAAAGAGAATCGAACTCATATAGCCTGAGGCAGTAGATTTACAGTCTACACTAATTCACCACATTAAAGTACTCCCATTTGTTCCCCCATGAGGAATTGAACCTCACCTCATAGATTAAAAGTCTATTGCCTACACCTGTCTGCTATAGGGGAATATGTACCTCCACTAAGAATCGAACTTAGAATCTTCTCCTTAAGAGGGAGCAGCTTTAACCATTCAGCTATAGAGGCATTTACTTGTACTGAGGGTAGGATTTGAACCCACTATCTTTAGTGTATAAGACTACTGCATTTACCACTTGTGCTACCTCAGCATGTTGGGGTGTTAGGAGAGATTTGAACTCTCACCCTCTTGATTCACAGTCAAGACTTCTAACCAATTAAAATACTAACACAGTTCTGATAATAGGACTTGAACCTATAACTACTGCCTTATGAGAGCAGCCTTCTACCTATTGAAGTATATCAGAATATAAGTTGGTACACACAGAATTGAACTGTGATTGCATCCTTATCAGAGATGTTTCCTAACCTTTAGAAGATGTACCAATTTAAGCATACCCTAATAGAATCGAACTACTACCTATGGTTTTGGAGACCATCATTCTACCATTAAACTAAGGATACATATTATATGCTATAATGACCTAATGTATCATTCCCATCTTAATTTCTTCCATGCGGGAATAGAAAGAATCGAACTTTCACCTATTGATTAACAGTCAAGTGCTCGACCTTCGAGCTATACTCCCAATTAAATGTTGCTCCTATTAGAATCGAACTAATGACCTTCACTGTGTAAAAGTGCTATTCTAAACCACTGAACTAAGGAGCAATGTAGGACACTTAAGGTGTGCCCAATACCTGTAAAAAAAAAAAAACAAACACTATGAAAACATGAAACAGTGGATACATGTGGGACTTGAACCCCAACTTCACAGTGCAAATGTGATGTGTTAGCCAATTACACTACATGACCCATTTGTATAGTAGACAGGACTTGAACCTGCATCCTCTGCATCCCAAATGCAGTGCCCCACCAATTAGGCTACTACTATATTATTTATTATATAATTTCTTTAGTCTTTCAAACATATACCTTGCCATTTCATTCTTAGGTATATGAAGTACTGTTTGACCCCATGATGTCTTTATTATCTTTGCCATATCTATTTATTAATATTGCGGAGGATATAGGATTTGAACCTATACATCCTTTAAGACTACTGACAGTTTAGCAAACTGCTCCCTTACCATTAGGGTTAATCCTCCAACTTTAAATAAAGCCCACAATGACATTTATCATTTTCTCTGTAGTCACTGCATGGACATTTCTTATCCTCACCTGTATTATGACAGGGACATTCTCCATTATTAGCCTCACATCTTCTTAGTATAGCATTCACTACCTTATCATTGGGATTCAACACCCATCCTTCTTTTCTCAAAATTTGTATCATAATGCGGAGAAAGGAGGTCCCGACCCCCAGTCAAATAAATGACCAATCTGTTTTCAAGACAGTTCCCAGACCCTCTGAGTTCCTTCTCCATTTGCCCCTCCAACTCTTTGGTAGAGGACTTAGTTCAGGGCAGTGTATGAGGGAATTGAACCCTAATCTCTGCATTGACAGTGCAGCACATTAACCACTATGCTACATACACTATTTAAGCCTACTCTTATTGTACTTCTAAGAGTAGTTTTTATCTTTTCAGATAGCTAAGGATTTACTCTTATATCAAGTGCCCACCACAGAGAAACCCTTAAAGAGACTTGGTTTGTAATGAGTAGGGGATTTGAACCCCTAATGACTTCCTTGAAAGGGAAGTGACTTAACCAATTTGTCCAACCCACCATTTTGACTATCCTATCTTCACAGACCAGATAGTCCACTCTTTAAAAATCATGAAACAAAAAAAAAATCCACCTTCAAAAGTACCCCATTAAGGACTCGAACCTTATCTAAAACTTTAGAAGAGTCTTGTGCTTCCATTACACCAACAGGGCATTTATTGTTGTTCCAGCAGGAATTGAACCTACATTACTTGAGTCAAAATCAGGTGTAATAGCCATTATACTATGGAACAATGTTCTTATCTTCTAATCATGATGCAAAGATAAGTCAAATATTTGATATATGCAAATCTTTCACTAATTATTTTCAAGATGGTATGAAAATACTCCAGAAGTGAATTAAGATAATGGGCTGAATTATTATCTTAATTCAATACCCATTATCTTATTAGCCCATTTTTCAGTATAAAAATGATAATAATTATATTTTCCATTCTTCCAACAACATCCAATATAATTATTAAGCCAAGCATGTAGTATAGAGGGAATACCAATAACCAATAAATATAAAGGACCAAGTATCTTACTCTGCTTTACATGACCACATTCATGTTTTATAACTATTTCTTTGTCAATGTAATCTTGATTAATAAAGATATATTTCCCAAGAGATACACCACCCTTAGTTTTCTGTAAATATACTTTAGCACCTACACTCCTTGAGTCATTATTCTCTATAACACATATTCTATTATCTTTAGATATAGACCTATAGATTATACCACATAAATTCTGTGGGAATTGCCACAACCAAAGTAGAAAACTAATTAACCATTTCATACCTTATATCTCTTTACATCTAACATTCTTGAACTAACTCCCTGTGCATAGTATCTCCTATCATTGTTATTTACTGATACACAGATAGCACCTTCACACTTAACAATGTTTACATTCTTAATAACTTCTTCAATAACTCTTTTCATATATTTGTTCTTTAAAGTGTATAACAATCCCTTAAGCAGATTGGTTCTCTGCCAGAGTAAAGTTTCCAGTACCCCTACCATGACACTTCATTACAGGCGGTTAATCCCCAAGAGCACTTTACCCTCAACCTTTTCTCATATACATAGGTGTGCTACTGTAACTTATAATCAAGGCATTTCTTAGCAGGATTTTCACCTCATCCACAGGCATACCAGCCTTTATATAAGCTCCCTATTTATGGGAGAAGTGGATTACTACCCTGTCAGCTCCAAAGCCTGAACTTCTGTAAGGGACTTCTTTGGAGGAGAAATTAGATGTATAGTTCTAATTCTGGTGCAAACATATAAAAAATAAATGATATATCCAAATCTGAGATTATTATTTATGAAAGTTTAACTATTGACTATATAATATGTTGTTCTTTTAAGGCTTTTAAACATCTTGCAGTCCATTCTACTAATGGTTCATCATTATCACAACTCATATATTGTCCAGTTTGGAATATAGAATGTACTATCTCATGTAGCACAGTAAGTTCAATTTCATCCTTTGAAAGTTTACTACCATCAGGCTTCTTTGTACTAATAGTTATTACCCTTGAAGGACTTTCTGTTTCTCCAAATAACCACTTATCATTTTCACCAACTACTTCATCTACAAACTGTATTTTCCAAGTACTCCCAAATAAATTATAACTCTTCTCTTTCATACTTTTAATTTTTGGTCAAAGATAAGTATATAGTAGATACTATCCAAATAATTTAATTTTTTTTTTTTAATTTTTTTTTTTTGATTCATAGTCATGAGGGGGATATACACCAACCCCACCTCCCCCATCACTTAGCCAGTGGGGTTCCACCCCCGTGGTTTAAACAATTATTCATTAACAATTTAACATTAAGTATTATGGACAATCAGTTAAAATTCCGTGAGACATTGACAGTTGAACAGTTTAAAGCAGCTCAACATGTAGACAAAATCCAAGTGAAACAGAATCCTAAGACCAACAAGCTGTTCTTCACATTTGGTTCAAAGACAGGAGCAGTTGCAGTGAAGGGTATTCCTACACATCCAATGGTATCAAATGTTGAAGCACCTGATGGTAGCACATTCTGGTTGCTGCATGAAGAAGGCACAGGTGGTGCACCAGTGTTGGCAACATTCTAAATGAAGGAGGGCTTTGCCCTACTTCTGTTTTATTCTTTTGAGCATTAATAGTATCTTTTAAGCATTAATAGTTATGGACAAGATAATTTGGTTAGATGGTCATACATCAAGTATAAACTCTGATGAAGCCTTCTCAAAGCAATACACTGAGAATGGTAATTGGCATATGAAGTATGCTGGTTCTACATTTGTTTGAGTGGCTAATTGTTGGATGGAGATTTAATCTCTGTCCAATATACCATTTCTCTTCCTGAGTATTAATAGTACTTAGAAGAATATTGTATGCTTTGAGTAGTCTTTCTTTATGCTTTGAAGACTATAAAAGAGTGCAAGAATGAATAGGTCTTAAATGTCCTTTCTCTATGCTTTCTTTCTATGTTTATTGAGTGTTTCAAACTATGATTGTTTGATGGTTCAAATGATGGAAGAGTGAGTGGTTTATCATATCATCTCACCCACATTATGCCACAATCAAAGACATGTCAAAAAGAAAAAGAGGAGTAATAGAATAACTGAATTTACTGGTTACATTGTTAGACTAAACAGTGCTTTTAGTTTAATTGGACCACAAAAAGGCATATAATAAGCACACAGTAAGCATACCAATGGGCTAATTTAGGCAATCAGATGTAAATAATAGTAGCATTTGACAGAACACATGCCATTAAAATGTGTTAAGAAATAACCAATATATAATAGATTAGATGATAAGGATAAGATATTTGATGGGGTTATATTGTAAGTATTGACCACTTAGGGGACTAAACAAACATCCACCTGAAAGATGAAATAATATGTAGAGAATGGCATCCTGTAAGTCCTGCTTGAGACAAAAGTCAGTAGTGTTAATACTTAAGACATAATTATCAACAGAAGAGGTAATCCAGCAACCCAGAGGACTCATATCTATTAACCGAGTAAAGGAAATATTAAGAAGACAGTCAGCCTATGGCGGATATAATAACATCAATATCAAGGGTACATTAGCTCAGTGGTTAGAGCATCACACTGATGATTTTAAAGGTAGTTATTGTGAAGGTCACTGGTTCAAATCCAGTATGTGCTTCAATTATTAACAAATTAACTTATAAACATATGGGACATCCAAAATTTTTAAGCTGTTGCAATAACCTTATCAATGTTGGGGATATCTATGCAAATACAGTTGAAGAAGCTGAGCATGTGGCATTATTGAATCACATTAAATATGATATTATTACAGTAACAGAATTCTTAAAATGAAAAATACATTCGGACTTATAGCAATAATGGGAGTATTATCTGCTATGTGTGGTATAGTTACTGAGATTACAGCAATAGTAACAGTAGTCTGTGGTATTCTTTACCTGTTTTATCCAACTACTAACATCAATAGATATGAAGAAGATTGAAATGATATTCAAGGGTATGTTATTATACATGACTATCCTTGTAACCATGATATTCATGATGGGTGTAGATAGTATTTATGACCAAGGATATTTCTTTTATGGTACAATACTTATAGCTGCACTTGTATTTGTGTGTTATAAAACTATTAACAAAGAGGAGCTTGAGATACTTACATTAAGTAGGTATTTCAATCACCTTGATGACAAATTTAATTAAATTATAATCAAATGGTACGGACAATTTATGTGGTTTATACAAACCAAAAGTTAAGTAATTCACAGCTTCGAGGTATGAAACAATATATGTTTCTGTGTCCTTATGACATAATCCAAGCTGGTGATATGATTGAAGACAACAGATACTCAACTCCTATGCAAGTAGTGAGTTGGAGTAGAAATACAGCTCAGGTGCAGAATGGCATCACTCTCAAGGTCATTGAACCCTCAAGGTTGAATGGTCTAAAAGTTATGTGTACACTACCACTTAATGGAAGTGATTTTGACATTGATAAACAAAGAAATAACATGGAAGCAAGAAATATCTCAGTAACTCTTGAACAAGCAAGAGAATGGTACAACAGTGGTGATACAACTCTTCGTACATTAGCATTGAATGCCTTTGCAGAGAGTGAATTGGTTGGGTATGACTATATGAAGTCATGTGTGAATAAAGACACAGTTAGTATGACTATACCTCATGGTGATGGTGGCAAAGTATTAACCAATGGTAAACTGGCTATCATAGCTAAGTATCTCAATGGTTGCTGGGAGATGGGTGCAGGTAGGACTGGCTATTTTATTGGTAAATCATCTATGGGTGGTTCAGCAGTAATTGCCCAGGTTGACCTCACACATGGTATTGCAATCTATGAACACAAGACTGTACAATATGCAGGTATTGTGTACTTCAAGAGTGCTGAGGATGCAAAGAAAGCAGCCAAAATGCTCGGTGCTGATATAAGATACTTGTTTTAGGTATGTGCTTTAATTATAAGGTTAACTAAAGAGTAGCTCATGTTGTGAAACACAGCTACTCAAACTGCCCTCATAGTTCAGTGGATAGAACAAGAGTTTCCTAAACTTTAGACAGAAGTTCGAGTCTTCTTGGGGGTACAATAAGGGGCATAATTTGGCTTTGATTACTAATTATTTGGTAAGAGAACATGCAAAGACTGATGGAAAGACATCAAACAAGTAACTGACAACACTTATAGAGTTGCTGCCTAAACAGGCTGAGCAGCACTTGCTTGGAAACAGAAAGGTGCATAGCATGTGGTTTCCTTATTTCTAACAGAGATAAATTGAAATAAGGTGGTGGATTGTGTTGATTTCTGGTCAACCCCAGTGGATAACCAACCACATATCAAATAGGTAAGCATGTGAAATTCTTTTATTAAAGATTAGTAAGACGAGGGTTCGAACCCCTCATGCTCCACAACTGTAAATGGTTTTGGTCTGGTGTGGGCTGCAATACAATAAGTACAGAAAACACAGGATGCTAATAGGTAAGCTATAAAGGGTGTTATGGGCTGTCAGACATTTCTACCTTGTAAATATCAAGAAATGCTCAAGAAGGAAATTCTAATAAACTATTATATGAAGAACTTTGAATACTGCGGAAAGACTCAAGACTAAAGGATATAGAGACTATTAAATAAGTGTTGAACTAAAAAAAAAAACATGACTCAGTTTGTATTTGAATTTATCCTTGTAGGATTAGTAGGAGGATTATTAGGAATCTTCTACAGAAATTGTTTAAAGGTGGAAGATATGATATTCCACTGGTGGTATGTAATACTTAAGAAATGGGTAAAGAAATCAGAGATGTATTGTGATATAGATGGGTGTCATACACCTAATATATGGCATAGATTCTTAGGTTTCATTGCTTATCCTCTTGGTTTCTGTATCTATTGTAGTACTACATGGATAACATTCTTCTTATGTGCATTATGGTTATTTAATTGGGAATCATTACCCGATTGGAACCTGATAGTAATAGGAGTATTAGCTGCAACAGGTGTACAACATTTAATAGTAGCTTATGCTTGCAGATTCTTAATTTACAAACATCCAGATTTAGATGAAAACAACATTTGAGTATGGCAAAGATTATTTGCCTGAGATTTGGTATTAAATAACAAAAGAATGTTAAAGGTGGAAATATATTTTCATATATGAAACCTTTGACATATCTTTGCAGTGTCAATTAAATAAAGAAACAATTCTATGGGAAAGTTAAATCCATTAGTGAAACCAACTTCAAAGTTGGATACAGAAAGACTGGCTGGGGGTTCAGGTGCATTGGCAGCTAAACAGAGTGATGTAGCATTATTAAGAAGAGCAGTATTAGCTAATCTTCTTTGGGAAGATGTTGCATATATGGATGGTAAGAAGGTAGCAGAAGAAATTCAAAGATTGATACCTTTGTGTCCTGCTGCTAATGTGTATAATATTGCTCTTGAAGCAAGGTTAATGCAGAAGTTGAGACATACACCCCTGTTTATAGCAGTGGAAATGTGTAAATATCCTGAACATAAACTATTTGTGGCTGACTTGTTACCTAAGATTATTACAAGGGCTGATATGCTTACAGATTTCTTGGCATTATATTGGAAGGATGGTAAAAAGCCCATCTGTAACCAAGCTAAGAAAGGATTAAGTGCTGCCTTTCATAATTTCAATGAATACAAGCTGGCTAAATATGACAGGGATGCAGCCATTAAGCTGAGAGATGTTATGTTCTTGTGCAGACCTAAGCCAAACAATGATTATGAAACCAAGTTATTCAAAAAAGTAGCTGACAGAACTCTTACACCCCCTGAAACATGGGAAGTGTTATTGTCTGCTGGTGAAGACAGGAAAGAAACTTGGACTAAGTTAATCTTTGAGAATAAGATTGGTGGTCTGGCTATGTTGAGAAACATAAATAACATGAAGAAAGCAGATGTTGATAGGAGAGTTATTGTTGAGGGATTGACAAGACTCAAATCATCAATGTTATTGCCTCTTGACTTCTTAAAGGCTGAAAGAATGAACCCTGAGTTCAGCAGAGATATTGAAGATGCTATGTTGGAATCATATAAGAATCTACCTAAACTTCCGGGTAAAACCTTGTTTATAGTAGATGTTAGTGGTTCTATGGGTAGTCTTACTTCTGGTAGGTCACAGTTCAATAGAATGGACCAAGCATGTGCAATGGCTATGTTAGCTATTAATCAATGTGAGGACTATGAACTTGTGGCTACAGCAGGTACAGATGCCCTAAGAAAGCAAGCATCTGAACATATCAAATATCCTCAAAAGGGATTTGGCGTATTCAAGCAAATCATGGACACAAGAAATAATATTGGTGGTGGAGGTATATTCACCAAACAATGTTTAGACTGGTGTAAAGCCAAGTTTAAAGATGTCCACTTTGATAGAATCATCATTTTCTCAGATTCACAGGATATGGATTATTACTATGATAAAACTATCCTTCCTGAGCCTTTTGGTACTTACAATTACATTTGTGATGTATCTACCAATATAAAGGGGGTGAATTATAGGGGTAGATGGACTGCTGAGATTTCAGGTTGGTCAGAACATTTCCTAACTTATATTGCAGCTTTAGAAGGCTTGCAGAATAGGTTTGAGGAACAGTAAAATATAATGTTGTATAGTGTATAATAGACTTACTTCAAGCTAATATGGATATAGTTTACCAAACAATAGTCTGTTAGTTGTTCTTACAACATTAACTTATAATGCCATTAGTGTATTACAGATTTACATCAATAATCTCCTAAATTATCTACGATAATCTGTTAAATGTTCTATGGCATATCTTACAAAGACATCATTAGTGAAGCAAAGAGTTACTTCCTAATGGTTATATGGCAATATTACTCTTTGCACTATTCTATGATGTCTTTTATTTTTATAGGGGGATAGCTCAGTTGGTAGAGCAATAGAATGCAAATTATACTCTGTTTAAAGTTCTACAGTAATATGTTAGTGTGGAACAGAGTTACTTCAATAAGCGGGAAAATCTATAGGTCATTGGTTCAAGTCCAATTCCCTCCACAATTAAAACAAATGGGGATGTGGTGAAATAAAGCAAGTTTATCCTCTTATGAGTGTTCTCCCGAAGGGGTAGTGTATTATAAGAGTTACTTCAAGGTTTACACAATTGTCAGTAAAACAATCAAATGTTAGTTCGAGTCTAACCATCCCCACACAAAGATTAGTGATATACAACACTTACTTCATATTATGATTATATATTGAATTTTTAAGTAAGAAAGGAGTAGATTTTATATTAACTTTAGTTCCTTCAATGGAACACAATTTAAAAGGTGTTGTAGAATATTCTATCTTTTAAAGGCTATCGGTTTTATTACTGGTAGCCTTTTCTTTTTATGCACATTCTTGTGATAATTAAGATATGTTTTACTAAAAAAAAAAAAAAACAATGAAAAATGAAAAGAGTGGAGCTGAGAGCTTCGCAGAAAACATGAGAAAAAAATTAGGTATTTACAAACCACTTCCTAAAGAAGTAATGGATGATTTGAGGGAAGGTGTAATTGACATTGGTAAAAAGACAGGTGATACCAATGCAGAAGATGTGTTGGATAACTGCCTGATTGAATTGAGCAAACTAAAAGACAACCAGAGTAAGGCTATTGTAATTGCTTACCTGCTTGGTACTCTGCCTATGGACTTGCAGAAATTCATTGCAGACCAACAGCAAAAGATTGTTATTGGTATTACAGCTAAGAATTTGGCAGGGGAAGGTCCAGAAGCCATGTTGGGTATGCTTCTTATGGGAGCTATGCTTAGGGATGAAGATTCAGATGAATAATGAAATCAGTCCCTTGTAAGTTTGGAAGTTTAAAATATTATTCTTACCTTTGTAGAAATTTAAAAAAAAAATAAAATAGTATGCAAATAGAAGAAGTATGGAAGGATATTCCTAATTATGAGGGGTTGTATCAGATTAGTAATTTAGGCAGAGTTAAATCTCTCCCAAGAAAGTGGTCTCCAAAAGAAACTATTTTAAAAGCTGAGGGTAAATCAGAAGAGTATCTTCATGTTAGTCTATGGAAAAATAGAGTAAGTTATCATTTGTATATACACAAATGTGTAGCTCAGTTATTTGTACCTAACCCTAATAATTACACTTATGTTAATCATAAAGACGAGAATAAGAGAAATAATGTTTATTCAAATCTTGAGTGGTGTACATTTGAGTATAATATGAATTATGGTACGAGAAATGAGAGAATTGGCTCAAAATTGGCTAACAGAAAAGATAAATCTAAGCCAGTTTTACAAAAGGATTTGAATGGGAATATTATTTCTGAGTACAAATCCCTAAGTGAAGCTCATAGAGTTACAGGATTTAGTCTGATGGGAATTAAGATAGCTTGTGATGGAGGTTATTTTGATAAGAGAGATAATAAATTCTATCCTATTACTACCTGTAAAGGTTTCAAATTTGAGTATAAAGAATGAATGAGATTAAAGTAAGCCTATCCATAACTCTTCAAGGAGGGGTTATGTATAGCCAAGAGCAGGCTAAAGCTCTTGAGAAAGAAAAAGTAGGCACAGGTTATGACACTTTCAATGTGAGAGTAGAAAGTCTTAAGGATGGTAAGAAAGATGCTGAAACCATTACTGTAAAGACCAGAAAGTGTAAGCCTGCTGGTCAATCACTCAATCTTAGTATGGATGCTTATGACTACATGACAGGAAAAGAAGCTCCTTACTTTGTGAAAGCAAGAGATTGGGAGAGACTTACTAAGAAACAGAGGCTTGAAGCACATCTTAAAAGGATTGTGGAAGAGCTTGGTGGGGTGAGTTTCACCTATGCTGTATTGGATAATTAAATCATTTATAGTATAGGTAGTATGTTATTCGTATCAATTATAGTAGGATTATTGGGTATTATCTTACTAATAAAGACTTTTGTTAGATACCACCCTTATTTTGATTTAGTCACAAGCTATAACAAGTATATACTATTGCTATGGTATGATAAGGATGGTGGAAGAACTTACATAAAACTATTGGAAATATGAGTAAAGGGAGAGTTTTAACTAAGAAGAAGTGGGGGCATTGTGCCAGATATTGGAGGAAGTATAAATATAGAATCAAATTCCCAAGAGGGAAACTTAATTCATTTGAAGGAACTCATGCACCTATAGGCTATCCTCTTAAATACTTATCATGGCTGATGTGGTAAGAATAACTTAAAAAAAAAAAAGAAATCATGATTTATGCAAGAGTATTACTTGCTGCATTTGTTGTTCTTGTTGTTATATACTATGTAATGGTGATAGGACAATTGTTTGGCAAGTGGAAAATAACAAACAGAGAAATCAAATTTTCACTTCTGTGTATTCCATTCTACTATTGGATGGTGTCTCAGGAAGAGAAGAAACAAGTAAAAAGAAAAACTAACATTAAAAAGAGAAAAGATGGCAAATCAAAAACCAATTAACAAGGGGAAAATCCTTGGTATTATTATTACTGTTGTTGCAGTTCTTATGATTGCAATGGCAGGGGCATTATGGGAAGATGCAGACAAGTCAAAGAACTATGTATGTCAGATGCCTGTAACAGGTAATTATGTAGTCTGGACTGATGGTGGATTGCAATGGCAGGGGCTTGGTACTGTAAGAAGTTATTCAAAGACTTCACAGATAGAATTTACAGGTCTTGAGAAGAATAAAGATGGTTATGTAGCAGCAGGAAGTAATCCAGCAGCAGCACTTACATTCAATGACAAAGGTAGAGGTTTCATTGTTGGTTCATTCAGGGTAGTAATGCCTAATGATGCTAAGAAAGCTAAACAAGTTGCTCTTAAAGTTCAGGCAGAAGGTGAAGCTAAAGCAGCAGCTAATAGAGCATTGGTTGCAGCAGGTTTAACTCCCGCAGAAAAGGCTGAATGGGACTATAAGACTGCTGTAGGTGTTGCAGAAGCACTTGCTAATTCTAAGGTACAATGGGTTCCATCTGTAATGTTTGGAGGAAATGGTTCTGGAAATAATGCTATGGATGCTGTGGGTCTTAAGATGCTCATGGACATAACTAAGTCTTTTGATAAGAAGTAATTATGATTTGGTCTTTAATTGGAATATTCCTCACTATTATTATAGTGGGGATGTTAAAGGACACTCATTGTAAATGCTATGAAGGTCTTGAGGCTAAGGAAGAATTTGATATAAAGATACCCCTGTGGGTGCTTATTATCATTCTTCTTATTGAACTGATTCCTTTCCTCAATATTGTGCTATTCGCAGCCTTTATTATATGGTATATTGTTAAGTCCTATGGTAAACCAGACATATTTTATTACAAGTGTCTATTCAGTCTGAGAGGTGAAACCTATGTAGGACAAGTTTTGGTTATAATTAAGAACTTCTTGAATATTAAAGTATAAAGCAATTACATCACATTTGGATATTCCATTTGATAAGGTGTACTACAATGACAGTATTGAGCCAAATGTAAAACAAATGTTATGAAACAAAGGGTATATAATATCCTTATGCTCTTACTGATTGGTGGTCTATATGGTTTATACTATATAGACCATCAAGAGGAGCACAAGGAACCTGAAAAGGTGGATGTGTTGAGATTGGAACAACCAGAGTTCTTACTATCAGAGGCTCCTGATGATTATCTTATGGAGGCTTTAGAGTATTATAATGTTAAACATAAGAACATTGTATATGCTCAGGCTATTCTTGAGACAGGTCATTTCAGGTCTAAGGTCTGCAAGGAGTACAATAACTTATTTGGGCTCTACAATAGTTACAAAGGTGATTATTACAAGTTTGACCATTGGAGTGAGAGTGTGGTTGCCTATCTCAATTACATACAATATAGATACAAACCCCCGGATGATTACTATCAATTTTTGATTAAAATAGGTTATGCGGAAGACCCGCAATATGTAGAAAAACTAAAGAATATAGTAAAGAGATATGGATAGAGAACAGGCTCAGGAAGAGATAATGAATATAAGGAGTAATTCTATACTCTGTGAGTTACCTACTTCCTTTGGTAAATCTAAGATAGGCATTGATTTGGCTTTAAGGGATAACCCCAGTAGCATACTTATAGTAATTCCAAGGTTAGTCCTGATAAATAACTGGAAAGAGGAGTTTATCAAATGGGGACTTGAATCTTGGGTTGAAAGAGTACAATTCAGTACTTATGTTGGGTTGAATAAACATGTAGAGGAAGAATGGGATTGTGTAATCTTTGACGAAGTACAGCACATGTCAGAAAGATGCAGGGAATTTGTATCTACTATGACTATATATCATTCTATCATGCTTTCAGCTACAGTTACCAGAGATATGAAGTGGGAACTAAGTCAGTTGTTTCCTGATTTTCAGTGTTATACAGTGAAGATGAAGGAAGCTATAGACAATGAAATTCTTCCTGACCCTAAAGTATTTCTAATCCCTCTTGAACTGGATAATACACATGCTGTACATACTATGATTGAACATCCTAAGGCTAAGATTGTCAAGGAATGTCTATATAAAGACAGATGGCAGTATCTTAAGGATAAATCTATTCAAGTGCATATTAAGTGCACTGAGTTACAGTATGTGATAGAGTTAGGAAGCAAGATAGAGTTCTGGAAGAGGCAGTATATGAGAACAAGAAATGAAGGAGTAAAGACAAAATGGTTATTCCTTGCAGGTCAAAGGCTCAAATTCCTTTCACAATTAAAGAACCCTATTATCTTATCTCTTCTGGAGAAGCTGAAATCAGAAAGGGTACTTACATTCTGTAGTTCTATTGAGCAGACAGAAATATTAGGGGAAAACTGTATTAACAGTAAGAACAAAGAATCCTCTATGGTACTTGACATGTTTAATCATAAGGAGTTGGACCACATCACAGCATGTAATATGTTGAATGAAGGTATGAACCTTGTAGATTGCAGAGTTGGTTTATATGCTAATCTGAACAGTAGTGATATTATCATCAAACAAAGATTGGGTAGAATACTCAGGCACAAAGACCCCATCATTATTATCCCATACTTTAGTGGTACAAGGGAAGAGGAGTTAGTTGAAAAGATGCTTGAGGATTATAATCCAGAGTTGGTTGTGAAAACAAATTTAAGTGAAATAAAAGTATGAGAAACAGAGTTAAGATTACTAAAGCAAACTACATTGTAAATCCTGAAAAGAAGGTAGTAGTTTGTGTTCTGGAGTGTGATATGCAGTTGCAGAAACATCCTGCATGGATTGATATTTATCCCAAAATGTGGGCTAATCTCCCACTTGTAGACCTATGTGGCTCATTCAAGGTAAGAGCTATTGCAAGATGCAATGAGGAAGATGCCTTCAATGAAGAGGTAGGTAAGAGGATTGCAGAATCCAGAGCAAAAGGCAAAGCATTTGCTACTGCTGCAAAGGTTTATAAAGAAATTGAGAAATATTTCTTGAACTGTGCTGCACTTGTGAATGAATCTGTGGAGACTTGTGAACAGGCTGTGAAAGTTGAGAAAGCTCATGTTGAATTGCTGATTGGATAGGAGTATGACAATCTCATTGAATGACAAGGTTATTAAAAAGAGTGGGGTTTCTCTTGGAGAGGTCTTACTTATGATAGCTATTCAAAACAATGTAGATTTCAATGCTGCTGAAAGTGAGTTGAAGAAAAAAGGACTTATCAGTACAAGTTATGATAGGGAAACACATCTTCCTGTAGGATTATTTGTAACTTCTATGGGGAATAATGTGGTCAATAATATCATTCTTGACTCTGATAAGTCTGTGAGGACTGATGACTTCAATCAAAGAATTGAAGCATTAGTACCTCAACTTCAATCCATTTATCCAGAAGGAAAGAACTTCAACAATCAGTATTGGAGAGGGAATAAAACTGATATTAAGAGGAAGTTACAGACTTTCTTTAAGAAGTATGGGAATGATTACACTGATGAACAAATCATCAATGCAACTCAAGCCTATGTTTCTGGCTTCAATGGGGAGTACAAGTTCATGAGACTACTTCAATATTTCATTTGGAAAGAAGAGGTAAAGGATGGTACTAAAGTACCTATCTCAGAACTGGCTAACTACATTGAAAATGCTGGTCAGAAAAGTGACCTCACTGATAATTGGACATCTACATTAAATTGATATGGAAGAGAAGGATTCATTTGATAGAGCACTGGAGAAGTTAATACTCCGAAGGCAGAGGATACTGGATGGCAAGATAAATTGTATTCCATTGTCTTTCCCAAGATTAAGAGTATGGCTCCCCGGAATAGAGAAAAGAAGATATAACATTATTACTGCAAATCAAAAGGTTGGTAAATCAAAACTTGCTGACTATATGCTTGTTTATGAACCCTTCTTCTATGCAATTGAGCACCCTGACCAACTAAGGTTGAAGATACTCTATTTTACCCTTGAAATGGGTAAGGAAGAAAAGTTCTATGAGTTCTTATGCCACCTATTATATAGGCTTGATAAAATAAGAATAAGTCCAACTGACTTGAAGAGTACTTCTGCTGATAGACCAGTTCCTCAAGAGATATTAGACTTACTTGCATCTGAAAGATATGTGACATATATTCAGAAGTTTAAGGAGACTGTAATCTATATTGACTCTGAGAGAAATCCTACAGGTATTAATAAGTATTGTAGGAATTTTGCTTTGAGTAGAGGAAAGTTCCACTTCAAGAAGGTTATCATGAAGAATGAAGCTGGACTTGAGGAGGAAAGAGAGGTTATAGACTTTTATGAACCAAATGATAGTGATGAATATGTAGAAGTAATCTTAGACAACTATTCAAATCTGATGTCAGAAAGTGGTATGAACAAAATGCAGACTATTGAGAAGATGAGTAAATATTTCATCACTCAAAGGGATCAGTTTGATTTCAATATCACTGCAATCCAGCATCAAGCTCAGGCTCAGGAAGGAATTGAGAATCAGAAGTTGAATAAGATGATGCCTTCATCTGATGGTCTTGCAGATTGTAAGACTACCACAAGGGATGCAAATCTGGTGCTTGGTTTGTATAGTCCATTTAAGTATGGTCTAAGGGAATATGAAGGTTATGATGTGACCAAATTCAAAAACAATATAAGGTTCATGCAGGTTATTGAGGATAGAGATAATGGAGCAGGAGGTCAAATATGTCCACTGTTCTTTGATGGAGCAGTGAGTACATTTACTGAGCTTCCACTACCCAATAATAAGCCTGAACTGGAAAGATGTCTTGAGTATATTGAGACAGTTGTAAGAAGGAGGACTAACTATACTTTCATGAATGTCTCTATAAGAAAAGCCAGAGTAAGAAAGTGGAAGATGAATTTGCACAGGTTGATTAAATTGATTACCTTTGCAGACTAAAATTTTAAATAAGAAGAATGAAAGCATTGATTTTAGCTAAGTCAGGTTTTGGTAAATCAACCTCTATTGGGGAGATACCAGAGCTTGGATTGAAAGGGTTGGACCCTAAAGTAACTTATTTGATAAGTTGTGTGAATAAACCCTTACCTTTCAGGGGTGGTGGAAGTAAGTACCAAGTTACTACTCTTAAGGAGATTGGTAAAGGTAACAGAATTATAACCAATGATGCCAAAGAGGTTGCTCAAATCATTGAGATGTTAGCCAGCCCACAATCTCCTTTCACCAATATAGTACTGGATGATATGAATTATATCAGTCAGGATTTCTATATGAAGAATGCAATGAAAGGTGGTTGGGACACTCCTAAACAGATTGGTTATGGAATGGGGTTAATCTTTGATGCAATCAATCTTGTACCAGAAAACAAGAACATGATTTGTCTTGCTCATTATGAAGAGTATAAAGACAAGAATGGTGATAGTATCTCCTATAAATATAAGAGTACTGGTAACATGGTTGATTCATATATTACTCCTGAGGGTAAGTTTGAAGTGGTTCTTTATGGTAAGTCTTCTTTTGATTCTAAAGAGAAGAAATCCATCAGAGAATTTGTTACCAATGATGATGGAGTATATCCTGCAAAGAGTCCTGTCGGCATGTTTCCTCTATATATTCCCAATGATTTGGGTCTTGTAGTTGAGAAAGCACAGGAATACTATGGGTAGAGATGAAGTAGTCAGGATTAGTAGGCTTGTAGCCTTTGGTGGACTGACTGAAATGGACATAAATATTCTGTTGATGAATTACTGTTTGGAGCATAGTAAGCCTTATTATGAAACAACAGTATTCGTCACTATTCTCTTGAAACAGGGGATATTCGAGCCTTTCTTTATAGAGGCATTAGAGTATTATGAAAAGAAATACACCATAAATAAACTTCAAAGTAAGCCCAATGAAATAGGGCAAAGACAAATAATTTTTATAAATTGAACATTATGAAAGAGTTAAGTAGATTTGAACTGGCAATTGTTAAAAGAACAGCCCAGAACACTAAGAGTTTGAGAGCCAAAAGGGACAAACTGGTAGAGAAGATTGAGAAAGCACAGGAAGAACTGGGTGTAATCAATGAAGCCATTGAAGGCTTTGAGGCTCCTATCAAGACTATGACTGGTGGCTTCACTTCTGAGGAAGTTCTTGCTGGTATCATGGTAGTAGCAGAAGCAACAGAAGCAGCTCCAGAAGGAGAAGTTTCAGAAGAGGTTGTAGGAGAGGTAGAAGTACCTGCATCTGAGGCAGTTGCATTGGCAGAAGAGGTAGCACCTGCAAATCCATTTGGAGAAGGTGATGATGAAATGCCTTTCAAAGATTAATCACACAAAATCAGTAATTTAAGATGAAGAATTTAAACAAAAGTTTCATGGCTGTGAAGGTAGGTAAAGAATCAGTTGAAGGTTCTTTCAAGATGTACAAAGGTATGGCTGCATTCAATATTGTAGCTGTAAATCCTACTAAGGCAGAATTAGAAGCTCTCACAGGTAGAGAGATTGAGAATGACCCTGAATATGTTGGTAAAACTGATGAAGGTAAGGAACAGGTAAGGGTGGTATTCTATGCAAAGACTGCTCCTGAGGCTAAGTTGAACAATGGCATTGAATTGCTTGTTCCTATCAGCTTTATGCTGACTAAGGATTACAAAGTTGGTCAGAATAGTGGCAAATATCAGATTATTGATAAGTTTGGTAGAACTGCATGGGCTACAAAAGAAGAAGTACAGTCTAAGTCTATTCCACAATACTCTTCTGGACCAGCCAATATCAGTGCTGACTACAGACTTGCATGGCAAGGTGAGGAATTCTTGGTTGATTTCCTTATTCAGTGGTTGAATATTCCGGGTCCTGCTGTATATAAGGACAAGGTTTGGGTGATGAAAGAGAACACTGATGACAGTGAGGTTTCTCTTGATATGGCAGCTCTATTCAAGGGTGATGTAAAAGAGCTTAAAGAGCTTGTTACTCTTGCTGCTGCTTATATAGTTAAAGGTGCAGTAGGTATCAGAACTGTGGATAATGAAAATGGTACAAGACAGTATCAGGCAGTATTCACAAGGAAGTTTGCAAAGAATGCTGTAACAGATTACAGTAGGATTGATGCTGCAATCACAGAGTTTCAGAATGCAGGTGGTGCTCCAGGCACTGAGTTTTCTACTCAACCTTTGCATGAAAATGTAGTGGAAGCTACTTCATTTGCTGCACCTACTGCTGACAATGACCCATTAGGAGCAGCAACAGCTCCTACAGCAACTCCTTGGGGTTAATAATATTGTAAAAAAAAAAAGTTTATTACTATGGCTGTTAGTATTGGTAAACCTAATATCAGATTAGAAGAGATTTTATCAAAGGTATCAGAACTTGATGTCCTGAACCATTATTTTGGGGTGAGTAATATTCCTTGTATAATCAGTTCCCCTTTAAGGACTGATAACCATCCATCCTTTGGTTTTTATAGCATAGATGGTCAAAAGATACATTGGACAGACTTTGCTACAAAAGATAAAGGAGGAACATTTGATTTATTAGGTAAGTATTGGGGGGAGAGTTACAATGATGTGCTTGCACATGTTTGGGAGGACTTATCCAGGATTACTAAGACTAATGGCTATAGTGCATCAGGTAAACCTAAAGTTGTCACTACATTAGGGTTATACAAATCTAACCTTGATTTACAATGTAAGACAAGAGAATGGAGAGAGTATGACCTTGAGTATTGGGCTTCATTTGGCATCACTTTGGAATGGTTGAAATATGCTGACATCTATCCTATATCCTATAAAATAATCATAAAGGGAGAAACCAGAATGGTCTTTCCAGCAGATAAATATGCTTATGCTTATGTAGAATATAAGGAAGGAAAAGTCACTTTAAAGATATATCAACCATTCAATCAGAAAGGATATAAGTGGTCCAACAGACATGATAGGTCAGTAATTAGCTTATGGACTAAAGTACCTGAATTTGGGGATAGAATATGTATCTGTTCCTCAATGAAAGATGCTTTATGCCTATGGGCAAACACTGGAATACCAGCTATAGCCATTCAAGGAGAGGGTTATGGTATCAGTGATACTGCTGTTAATGAACTCAAAAGAAGATACAAGGAAGTATTTATCTTATTGGATAATGATAAAGCTGGTCTCATAGATGGCAAAAAACTTGCTGAGCAGACTGGATTTATCAATCTTATTCTACCTAAAACATCTCAAGGAAAGGATGTTTCAGATATGTATTATTATTATGGAAAGGAGTATTTATGCAACACAGTAATGAAATTGTTGAAGAGTGGAGGACAATAGAAGGTTTTGAAAACTATGAAGTAAGTAACTTGGGGAGAGTTAGGAGGGTCGAGTATATAAAGCAAAGAGAAGACTTTAATGGTTATCCTATAGTAAGCCTATATAAAGGTGGAGAGGGAAAAACTGCAAAAGTCCATAGACTTGTAGCTCAAGCATTTATACCAAATCCCAACAACTTGCCTCAAGTTAATCATATAAATGAAGTCAAAACCCACAACACTGTTACCAATCTTGAGTGGTGTTCTCAACAATATAATAATAGTTGGGGAACAAGGCTTGATAGGGTAGCAGCTAAACATTGTAAACCTATTCAGCAATTAAGTACTGATGGAACTCTCATAGAAGAGTTTGATAGTACTTATGATGCTCAAGCAAAACTTGGCATTAGCAATAGTAATATTTGTGCATGTTTGAAAGGTAGAAGGAAGATGGCTGGTGGTTTCCTATGGAGATATAAATAGAGAAACTGTCTGCATCCACTGGGTTCACTAATATAGTATTGCCACATTTTGAAGGAGGAAAAGATGTCTCAGACCTCTATAAAACAATAGGAGACAAAGAACAATTCAGAGAAATAATTTTAAGCCTATTTAATAGGTAATGTTTTATCACTAAAAAAAAAATCATGGAATTTAGAAAAGTAACCATCATCAACAACAAAACTCAGTCTCAAAAAGTTATTCAGGCATCTACTGCAACTACACTGGGTGAGTTGAAAAGAGAAATGAGAGAAGCAGGTATTGGATATGAAGGAATGACATTCTTTGAGGGTCATTTGAGAGCAGAATTGAAAGATGATGCTTCTATCCTTCCTACCAACATTCCTTACAAAGGACAGGTAGTAAATGATTTGACATTCCTGCTGACTGCACCTGAAAAGAAAATCAAGTCTGGTGCAATGTCAAGGGCAGAAGCCTATAATGCAATCAAGGCAAGAGGCTTGCAGGATGAATGTGTAAAAAGATTTGGAAAGAATTTCACCATGTGTAAAACTCAGGACTTGATTGACCTGTTGAAGGAAGATAGTGTTCTTAAAGAGGAAAAGAAAGGGGTTGTGAAAGAAAAGCCCGCAAAGAAAGAAGTAGCAAAAGAACCTGTAAAGGAAGAGAAAGTAGTGGAAGCTGCTGCTTCCTCTGAGGGTAATGTTGCTGGTGCTCTTGAAATCTTACTTGAGGACCTTTATGGTTCTGATGTGATTGAAGAGGGAACCTATGACAGGGTTATGGCTGTATTGAAAGGTACAGATTACAAAGAACCCGAAAAGATGTCAAGGTCTGAAATCAACAAGATGTTTGACTTTGTTCATTAAGTAGAAACCAGTGAGGGAGGAGGCTGAATAAGCCTTCCCCCTCATTTTTTTTTTATCATGCAATGACCGAAGAAATAAAGAAACAAGTCCATGAACTACATGATAGTATCATGGAAAGACCAAATCAAATCCTACAGTGCTTTCAAGACTTCTTTGGTGAGGGGAGAGTAGAAATGCAGGGTTTTTACACTAAGAATGAATTATATACATATCTTAGTAGAACCCCCTTGGGAACATTCATGGAACTGAGTAATATAGTAAATTCTTCTGCTTACCAAAACATGAATAAAGAGGACCGAGACTTAGTAAATCTCTTTTGGACAGCAGAAGGTGCTAATAATGAAACTGTTGTAAGTGACTCTGCATTGGCTAAATATTTCTTGCCAATAATAAAGGAGAAGATTGCTAATACTATGTTCAATAACTTATTCATTCTTATTTATTTTCCTACAGTAAGGATTACAAATGAATATGATAAGTATGTAGATATTAGGGAGTTATGGCTTAAAGTTCCTTTCAATTGGATGGGAAAAGGTAAGGGATATTTTGGAGTGAATAGGTCTAATTATCCACTAAACCAATTCAAGCATAGATATATGCACAGCCATGTATCTTCTATTCCAATAGAAGACTTTGAGGAGTTTCAGACACCTTGTACTGGTAGAGGACCTATCAATTCTTCTCTTTCTACATTAGCTATAGGATATGATGAAGCCATTTGGCAGTTATTATGTCTGGAGCTTGACAGGTATGTAAGAGTAGAATCTATTGATGGAGTTCCACACCATAGGCTTGAGAATATTCCTGCATCAGAGATGGGAGATGCTAAGGACAAATTCTCTATGCAATCCCTTAGAGGTGTAATTCCTCTGAGTGGTATCTTTGGAAGAGAACAATTCAAGCTATTCATTAAATACCTTCTGGAGACTAAGAAGATTAGGTTCAACTATAGTAATGGAAGTTATGGGATAGGAATGTCCTTCATTGATACAGTGGTTCTTATCAGTAATGAATTCATTAGCTGGTATAATACTGAATATAACAAGCATACTTTTGATATTAGTTATGCTGACCTTGTTAGTGAGGGTATCATCAATGAATGTATCATAACCAATGGTAAAGTCTATATACCAAGAGCAGTGAGAAGGAATCGTAGTGATGACTATCAGAGATATGTAGGAAGGAAAATCTGTACATTCAAAGGTAGGGAAATTACCTTGACTATTGATGGAATACTATCCTCAGAGGAGGAGTCTCTTAATAGAACAAGGATACTGAATTTACAATATATTGAAGCTATTGTATGTAGCATGTTGAGAATATTAAATTATGGATATGGAAGAGAAGAAAGAAGTGAAACCAGTGCTGGAGTTAGTCCACAGACAGGATATATTTAAGATTGTCATTCCAGCAAAGGTTGAGAAAAAGATAAGATTTTTATGCAAGAACATCTGGGATGTAGAATGGTCAGGTGTCTTGTTCTATAAAGTTGAGGGAGCTTTTGAAGATAAATCCCTAACTATCAGATGTGTGGATTTGTTCCAAATGGACATTGGTACAAGTGCATATACTGAGTTCAATGTATCTCCTGATATGGCTACATACATGGTAGACCATCCTGAATTATTGGAAGAGGGGATATATCAAGGATTAATCCATAGCCATAATAACATGGCTACTTTCTTTAGTGGTACTGATACAGCAACTCTAAGTGCAGAAGGTAATGATATGGCTCACTTTGTATCCTTGATTGTGAATAATGCAGGTAAATATACTGCGGGTGTTACAAGGAAGTACAAATGTGTACAGACTGTATCTGAGAAATACACTTATCCTACTTGGAATGGTGAAGTAAGAGAGGGAGTAGAGACCTTTGATATTGAAGAAGAGAAACTTGAATGGTTCAATTTGGATATAGTATTTGAGAATGCAACTGATGACTTTGAGACTGAAATGATGGAAAGAATCAAAGAAATCAAAGAGTCTAAGAAGAAAGTTGTAACTCCTGTATATAAGGGCTATCCCCAGTATGGTAACTATGGAAAGAACATTGCCCCAACTAAGGAGGTGGGGAGTACATCTCCTATAGATAAAGATAAATACTATTGGGAAGAAGGAAGAGGCTGGTATAAAGCTAAGCAATTGCCTGTTAAACAAGGTGAATTACCTTTTGACCAGCCTGAGGAAGAGAATCTTGACATTCCTTATGGTGTTGTAACAGTAGATGAAGATATAGTTCAATCTATTGTGAGGCAACTTGTTACATCAAGTATTATCATTTCAAATGAAAGTGCAGTTGATGTCAAGAAGTGGGCTAATTCTATGGAGAGTCTTTATAGAAGGAGATTTGGAACTGTCAAAGAGTTTGAATACTTTGCATCAAACTATGTAGATTATCTTATTAATTATACCTATGATGCAGATGTCATGATAGCAGTTAATAATGATGATACTGTTATGGCTGCATTACTGGCACATGATGTAAGGGAAGAACTTGAGAAATTACCAAAGAATCCTTGGTTAAGTGTTTATATCAAATTAATGGATGATTATATTATCTGATTATGGAAGATGAAGTATTAGAAAGTGCTGTAAACCAAATGGTTGGTGAACATTTGGAAACTGTTCATTCAGAGGCTCCAGTAGAGATTGATGAACAAGGAGAAGCATTACTTGAAGCTGCATTAGCTGCTGAGGAAGTAGTGGTTCCACCTAATTCAGGTAGTTTGCTTGTAGATGAAGCTACAAGTAGATTCAGTGGAGCTATCTGGTATAGTGCCATTCAGTCTAAAGTTATTACATTAGCTGGTGTAGGTGGTATAGGAAGTTATGTTGGTTTCCTACTTGCAAGACTAAAACCTGCTGGATTATATTTATATGACCCAGATATAGTTGAACAGGCTAATATGTCTGGTCAATTGTATGGTAGTGGTGACTTAGGACAAGCAAAGGTTAACTCCCTTCATAGGATGTTGCAGGTATATGCAAACTACTATAACAGTGTAGCATATCAAGAAAGGTTTACTGCTGAGAGTGAAGCTACAGATATTATGATTTGTGGCTTTGATAACATGGAAGCAAGGAAACTGTTCTTTGATGCTTGGGAAGACAGACTAATGTCCAAACCTGAGGAAGAGAGAGGTAAAATGTTGTTTATTGATGGTAGGTTGGCAGCAGAAGAATTTCAAGTCTTTGCTATTCAAGGCAATGATACAAGAGCTATGAGAGAGTACAGAAGTAAATGGTTGTTCAGTGATGCAGTAGCAGATGAAACTATCTGTAGTTACAAACAGACAACCTTTATGGCAAATATGATTGCATCAGTAATGGTTAATCTGTTTGTAAACTTCGTGGCTAATGAATGTAATCCTATTATAGATAGGGATGTACCTTTTATGACTCAATATTCTGCTGATACAATGTACTTTAAAGTAGAAATGTAATGGCAATAAGTGCACAATTAAACAGGCAACTTCATGATATATTCATGAATAGAGGTGCTATTCAATTCCCAGACTATATTAAACCCCATCTTGCCTTTGAAAACAATAATGTATTCAATCTATTCTTAAGAGTAGATATTAGTGGACCGGAGATTGATGTTCCATTAATGTGTAAGCACAAGGTTGAGGAAGGGTTATTGAGTAACTACAATCAGCCTAATAGTTTAAAGGAAATGGCTGTTTCTTTATTTGAGAATAGTTATCCTCAATCAAGAAGAGCTGCAAATGCAATCTTCAGGACATTGCAGATGAATGATACAAGAGACAGGCTTATGAAGATTACAACTAACAATGATGAGGTGTATTATGGTGGTAATGGTTATATTCTTGACAAAGATTATAACCTATTAATACTATACACACTTCACGGAGTTATAGGTGAAGATAGGATTCTACACTACAAAACTGGTAGAATCTATGTGAATCCAAAGGTCTTTGTAAGCAATGGTCTGATTGAGAAAGGCATCATTAAAACAGTCATTCCTGCATTTGTACAGGAGGGTATCAGGGTAGATACAAGCAACCTCATAAGAGTTGCTGCTCAGGATATTAATACTCTTATAAGGAATTCAAATGGCTTTGATGCTCAAGTAATTAAGCCATTGCCTGAGATAATAGTAGCTGATGTGACTGACAGGTTTATAGTAAGACCTAAAAAACCAACTCCTTCTACATTCAACAATGATGCTATGAATGATTACCTTCTGGAGCATCTTGATGAGGTTGTAAAAATGACCTACATATTATGACATTTGAGGAATATTTTGGTGGATGGGTAAGGGTTATAGATATAAAGGAACTAAATAAGGTAGTAGGACAGGTAAGTTTAATTAAAAGAGACTTGCTTTGTCCTGCATATCCTGATATATTTAAGGCTTTTAATCTGTGCCCTTACAACAACCTTAAAGTTGTAATGATAGGACAAGACCCATATCCTCAAAAGGATGTGGCTACTGGTGTCTTGTTTGGGAACAAGGAGGGGACTAAGTTGTCTCCTTCTCTTGAAATAGTTAAAGAGGCTTGTATTAATTTTGAAATTCCACATAATGGTATTATCTTTGACCCCACTTTAGAGAGTTGGGCTAAACAAGGAGTACTAATGATTAATTCTGCATTGACTTGTGAGGTGAATAAAGTAGGTAGTCACACAATGATGTGGAGACCTTTCATGACCAAGTTACTAAAGAATTTATCAGAGTGGCAGACTGGTATTATATATGTTCTATTTGGTGAACAGGCTAAAACACTTAAGCCTTATATCAATAAGAATACCAATATAATACTGGAAGAGAAGCATCCTGCATACTATGCAAGGCAAGAGGAAAGGATGCCTTCTACTGTATTTCAAGAGGTTAGCAAATCAACTAAAGAAAAGTATGGAGAGCCAATTATATGGTTCTCAGAGTATTAATGTACAAAAAAAAAGTATGAAGAAACTTATTTTTGTGAAAACTGGTAAGGAAGTGGAAGTGGGTAAACAGATTGTATTTTATATACAATCAGCCTATGGAAAGATACCCACTCATTGTGTAATAATCAATGAAGAAAGCCTACCTTATCTTATTGAAGAAGGTGTACTCAAGGAAGTAGAAGAGGAAGGAACTCATGTAGACCCTAACTTCTATCTGGAACACCTTGCTGGAAGGATTCATTGGAATGTGGATAATCTGAGGAAGTATCTTGGAAATCTATATACAATCTATCCTGCTGCTGTATTATCAATCCTGTTGAGAGAGATAGCCATTGTGCTTGATGAAAAGTATGATAACCAAATCGAGAACAGCAAGGAGATTTATGTCATTAGCTGTCTCAATGGAGAAATATCAAAGGTCAAGGACTTGAATAAAATCAAGAACTTCAAGAATTTTGCTGCATTCAGGACATTGGATGATGCTCTTGCAGCTAAACATATCTTGAAAGACCCTATGAAACAATTATTTAAAAGAGGTGGAAAACAGAAGGATTAGAAATGCCACTCCAGAAGAGTATGGTGATATAAAGTTTAAATCCAAGATTGAGGCAATGGTCTATAAGACTTTGCTTCAATATGGGTTTGAGCCTGAATATGAAACTCATACTTATACAATCTGGGAAGGATTTAGACCTACTGTACCTTTTTACACCCGTAATAAAGCTAAGGCTACAATACTAAACCTTAAGAAGCTAATTAATATTACTTATACCCCAGATTTCTACATGGAGTATCAAGGCTTAAAGATAATTATTGAAGTTAAAGGACAGGTTAATGATGTGTTCCCTTATAAGTTCAAGTTATTTAGATGGCATATTGAAAATTTGCCAGATAAAGAAAATTATCTTATCTTTGAGGTCTTTACTAAGAAACAACTCTTAGAATTTATTCAAATTATTAAAGATGAAAGCCATAGAAAGAATGAGGAAATTGCTCAACAGTTTACCCAAGAGTGATATAACTTTAGGTGAACAGTTTATTCAGAGCAGAGATTTTGAGTCACTCAAGGACTTAGTGGATTCAGCAATCTACAAGGTTAGAAAGCACAAAGCCAGAAAAGATGAAGAAGGTGGAGTGCCACCTAAACAGGAGTATCTTGATGTGGACTTGACAGAGTTAAGTAATTTAAAGGCTGAGGTGGATGTATATTTAACCCAGCTTGAAGTTCCCAGCAATGAATGGGAAGAAGACTTAGAGGATGATTATGATTATGGAGAAGAGTATTAAAGAACTATCTTGGAATGTAACGGAGGAAGAGTACAGGAAAGACCCTGCAATCAGCTATAGTACATTATCAAGATTTGAAAGGGAAGGTTGGAGAAAGATAGGTTCATTATTTGATAAGATAGAGACACCTGCATTGCAATTTGGAAGTGCAGTGGATTGTATGCTTACTGATGGTGAACAGGCTTTCAATGACAGGTTTATTGTCTGTGAGTTTCCTAACTTATCAGATAATTTAATCACTATTACAAAGGTACTGTTCTCAAAGTATGGAGATACTCATAGAAGAGTAGATACCATTGATGATGATATTATCAGTGATGTGGCTGTTGCCAATAGCTACTATGCAGGGGATTCTTATAGGGCACTTAGAATCAAGAAAGTAAAAGAAAGCTGTAATGAATATTATAGTTTACTTGCACTTGCAGGAGAGAAGACTATCTTGTCTCAAAGGGATTATAATGATGTAATGTCTTGTGTAAATGAGCTTACAAGTAACTCAGTTACAAAGGATTTCTTCTTTACTGACCCTTGGGATAGTAGTATTGAGAAGGTATTTCAGCTCAAGTTTAAAGCTGAGTGGAATGGAATACCAGTCAGATGTATGTTTGATGAATTGATTGTTGACCATGTAAATAAAGTGATATATCCTATAGACTTAAAGACTACAGGGCATCCAGAGGAGGAATTTGATGGGTCATTTGCTACATGGAGATATGATATTCAAGCCAAGCTATATACATATATCCTTCAAGAGTGCATTAAGAGAGACCCTTATTTCAGTCAGTTCAAGATTCAGCATTATCAATTTGTTGTAATCAATAGAAGGACAATAGCCCCTGTCATTTGGGAATTTCATGGGAACTTTGGTATGGTGGATTTAAAGGATGAAGAAGGTAAGATTTATAGGGATTGGAGAAAGATTCTCTCAGACCTTAATTATTATCTTGGTAATCCTAATCTGAAATATAGTAAGGAAGTAATGGAAAATGATTGTATTATGCAAATAAAGAATTTAGTACCAGCATGACAGTAATTAAAAGAGATGGTAGTAAGGAAGACTTTAATGTTGAAAAGATTGCATCAGCAGTTGATAAAGCATTCAAGTCTGTGAATCAAATAACTCCTGTGGCAATACATGAAGCTATAGTAAATTTATTTAAGGATAGAGATATTATAGGTGTGGAAGAGATTCAGGATGAAATTGAGAAGTTGTTAATTCAGTACAACTGTGCTTCTGCTGTGAGAGCATATATCCTCTATAGAGAGAAACATAAGGAGGCAAGAGAAATCAATGACAGGCTGAATTACATGGAGAAATACAGTAAGTCAAATGAGAATGCAGCAGCTTCATCAGAGACAGATGCAAATGCAAATGTAACTATGAAGAATGTAGTGACTCTTGAATCTGAGGTTCCTAAAGTAAAAAACAGGGTTATTCAAAGAATGAGGATGAAGAATAAGCTGAATATATTGTTTCCAGAAGTGGCTAAAAAGTATGAGGAGGATATTAATCATCATATTATTTATATCCATGATGAAGCAAGTTCAGCAGTTCCAAAGAACTATTGTGAAGCAGTTTCATTATATCCTTTAGTGGCAAATGGTATCAAAGATATGGATGGAGTAACTCCTAAGACAGCTAATCATTTGTCAAGTTTCTGTGGACAATTTAATAACCTTGTGTTCTTATTGTCAGCTCAATGCAAAGGTGCTGTAGCTTTTGGAGAGTTCTTTAACTACTTTGATTATTTCTGTGTCAAGGACTATGGTCCTGAATATCACTTGAAGGAAGAAGTATATGCAGATTCTGAACATGTGATGGACAGAAAGACTATAGGACAGAAGATTGAAGCAGCATTTCAGACTATTGTTTATTATATCAATCAGCCTGCACAGAACAGAGGATGGCAGTCTCCTTTTACTAATGTGAGTTACTATGATAAGTATTATTGGGAGGCTTTATTTAAAGACTTCTATTTCCCTGATGGAACACAACCTTCATGGGAAAGAGTATCTTATCTACAAAAGAAATTCATGCAGTGGTTCAATGAAGAAAGAACTAAAGCTATGCTGACATTCCCTGTTGAAACTATGGCATTACTCACAGATAAGGAAGGTAACTATATGGATGAAGAATATAAGAACTTTACAGCAGAAATGCACTCTAAAGGTCATTCATTCTTTGTTTATATTAGTGATAATCCTAATGGATTGGCATCATGTTGTAGATTAAGAAATGAAATTGAAGAGAATGTATTCAGTTTCACTAATGGTCTTACAGGTGTAAAGACTGGTAGCTGTAATGTTATTACTCTGAATATTAACAGGATAGTTCAAGACTTCTGTAGAGACCATTACAATGGTCCAGATAGGGAGAAATGGATAAGAGAGTTCAAAGTATATCTCACTGATATTCTTGAGAGAGTTTATAAGTATCATATAGCTTATAAAACTATCTTGTATGAGTGGGAAGAGAGGGGTATGTTCAATGCTTCTACTGCTGGTTATATTGGTATGAGAGATTTGTTCTGTACTATTGGTATCAATGGTATCAATGAAGCTGCAAGATTCTTAGGTATGAAAGTATCCTACAATGAAGATTACAAACAGTTCTGTAGATTAATCACTGGTACTATCAGTGAGCAGAATAAACTACATAACAGTAAGAAGTTTAAGTTCAATACTGAACTGGTTCCAGCAGAAGGTCTTAGTTCCAAGAACTATAACTGGGATAAAGAAGAGGGTTATTGGGTTCCTAATGATACTAAAATCTATAACAGCTACTTCTATAATGCTTGGGATGATAACACAAGTATTCTTGATAGATTTAAACTGCATGGAAAGGAGTTTACAGAGCTTCTTGATGGTGGTGTAGGTCTTCATTGTAATCTTGAAGAACATCTAAGCAAGGAACAATATCTCAAGTTAATGGACTTTGCAGCAGAGAAGGGAACTTCTTATTTCACTTATAACATTCCTAATAGTGAGTGTACTAATGAAAAGTGTCATTATATTACTAAACATGCTGTGGAGAAATGTCCTAAGTGTGGTTCTCCTATGGAGATTTGGACAAGGGTTGTAGGATTCTTGAGACCAGTAAGTAAGTATGATGAAGGCAGACAATGGGATGCAACTAAAAGAGTGTATAAATGAAATATGTAGATACTAAAATAGTAATGCAGGAGGTTCCTGATGAAATCACCTTAGCCATAAATATAAGTAATTGTCCATGTCATTGTAAGGGCTGCCATAGCCCTTACTTGGCAGAGGATATAGGAGAGGACTTAAGCATTGAAAGACTTACACAGTTAAGTACTGAGGCAGAAGGAATCACTTGTATTGCTTTTATGGGAGGTGATGCAGACCCTAAGAGAGTTAATAGACTTGCTAAATGGGTTAAGGAGGAGCTTGATTTGAATGTAGCTTGGTATAGTGGAAGAGATGCTATAAGTACAGAAATCAATCTTGAAAACTTCGATTATATCAAGGTAGGAAAATATGATGAGTTCTCAGGTCCTCTTAATAGTAGAACTACCAATCAGAGGTTATATAAAGTAGTAAAGAATCAATTATTTGATATAACAAATAGATTTTGGAAAAATGAAGATTAAAGTAAAAGAAATAACAAAAGGTTGTTTTCCTGTAAGAACAGGAGAGGATAAATCAGACTGTTTTGACCTGTGTCTGGCAGAAGATGTGACTTTAAAGAAAGGAGAAGTTTATGTTGCAAAGTTAGGTATTGCAACTGAACTTCCCAAAGGAATGGTAGCTAAGATTTATAGTAGAAGTAGTGCCCCAAGTAAGTTAGGAGTAACTATTGCTAATGGTCTTGGATTCATTGACACTATTTATAATGGTGATACAGATGAATGGAGAGCACCATTATATGCTTTTAAGGCTGTAACAATTCCTAAAGGCACAAGAGTATGTCAATTTGAGGTTAAATTATCTCAATTTGCTACTGTATGGCAGAAGATAAAATGGCTATTCTCTTCAAAACCACTTCTGGAGCCTGTGGATTTCCTTGGAAATGAAGGTAGAGGTGGTATTGGTAGCACAGGAAAGTAATCACTAAAAAAACATGAAACATGGAGTTTGTATGGAAAATTGTAGCAATGATAGTGGTACTGGCTTGTGTAGCCATTATTGCAGGAGTTGTTAATCTAATAATGAACAGGAGGAAGATAGACCCTGAAGTAGGAAGAATTTCATTTAGAGAGTCTATGGATTTGGTTGAATTGCCAATTGTCACATTTATGAATAATGGTAAGAAACTGAACTTCCTGTTGGATACTGGAGCATCCTATTCTTCAATTAATGAAGCAGCTCTGGAAGGGTTATCTTATGAAGAGACTGGAGAGAGTGGCTTTGGTATGGGAATTGAGGGTAATATTAAAGAGGACAGAGGTTATGTCAGAATGAATGTTGATTATAGAAGTGCAAGCTATGAGGATGATTTCCAAGTAGTTGACTTAAGTCAGGCATTTGGTATGATTAAGCAGGAGTATGGTATTAACCTACATGGAATCTTAGGTAGCACTTTCTTCCAGAAGTATAGGTATGTACTTGACTTTTCAGAGCTTATAGCTTATTCAATGGTTTAATAATATGTGTACAGGAATTATTTATTGTTATAAATCCCCATCAGGGAGATATTATATAGGAAAAACTTTACAGGAAAATATAAGAAGATATAGGCACTTTTTTGACTCAAAGAATGGGAGTAATACACCCTTTCATAGAGCTATTAGAAAGTATGGAATAGATTCTTTTAAATATACAGTTTTATTCAGAATTAAGTCTAATAAAGAAGGAAGAGCTGATATAATTCTCTGTAATATGGAAAAATTCTTTATAAGAATATTCATACAAAGAGGCTGTAAATTGTATAATATTAGTGCTGGTGGAGAGGGTGGAGGCAATATGACAGGAAGGCATTTTTCTACTGAATCAAAAATAAAAATGAGTTTAGCTCATAGAGGAAGAAAACCATCAAAGGAAACTATAGCTAAGAGGTCTCTTTCCTTGAAGGGAAAGAGGAAACTTACTAAGGAGGATTTGGATAAACTTGCTCAAGGTAGAAAGAAAAATTTGAAAGCTGTATTACAATATAGTTTAAATGGGGAATTTATTAAGAGATGGGATAATACCCCATCAATCCCTCCAACTATAGCAAGTTATGTAGCTTTAAAAGCATGTCTAAATGGAAGGAATAAGACCTGTGCAGGTTATATTTGGAAATATGAAAGACTTAATAGAGTTAAAATCAAGAGGAGAGGAACATAACTATCTTAGGAGATTAGTTAAGCCAGATGGCAGTGAGTCACACACTTATATGTTAAAGACTTCTACATATACTATGAGAAGTGGTCTTATAGATAAGAAGAAAAAGTTCATAGACCCATCAGGTGGTCCAATGATAGTTGAGGGAGAATATCTTGAGGAAGCTGAGGCAGTAGTTAAATCTATAGACCATGTAATGGGACAAGGTTATGCTATTACTTTTGAAGTCACACCAGAAGAAGAGCAAGAGTTGATTGATGCAATAGTGAATATATGATTTATGTATGTACACAACAAATACTGCCTGAATCTGACAAGTATAAGATAATAAGTGTGAAGGAGTCCTTAAGGCTCCTTCAACCTTTATCTATAGTGGGGTTAGATACTGAAACTACTGGGATAAACTGTCATATAGATAACTTATTGTCCTTGCAGCTTGGCTGCTTTGAGTTTCAAGTAGTAATTGACTGTACAACTGTTGATATAACCTTTTATAAAGAATATCTTGAGTCAGATAGATTATTTCTGTTCTGGAATGCAAGATTTGATTTAAAATGGTTATATAAATATGGTATAGTCCCAAAAAGAGTTTATGATGGGTTCCTTGCTGAAAAATTAATGTGGTTAGGCTATCCTATAGTATTAACTCCTGAGACATTTGACAATATTAAGTGTGATAGATATGATTTTGTCCCAGAAGACCCTAAGAAAAAGACTAAAGCTTATTATATTCTATATATGAATTTAAAGAAAGCAGGTCAAATGTATCTTGGAGTTGAACTTGATAAGTCTATAAGAGGACAGATTATCTATAAAGGTCTTAGTGAGGATGTTATAGTATATTCTGCTTATGATGTAAAGTATCTGGAAAAAATTAAGGTCTGTCAAGAAGAGGAGTTAAGAAAGAAGGGATTACTTAATGCTATAGACTATGAGAATAGATTTATATTATCTCTTGCTTACATGGAGTTTTGTGGAGTAAAGATTGATAAATCTAAATGGGAAGCTAAGATGAAGAAGGATAATGAGAGGTTGCAAAAAGCTTTAAATTCTATGAATAAATGGTTTATAGAACATGAACCCAATTCTAAATACATAGTAGTTAATAGACAGGGAGACCTGTTTAATGGGTTTAATACTGAACCTCAAGTTACTCTTAACTGGAATAGTACTCAACAGGTCATACCTATATTTAAAAAATATGGAGTACAAGTTGAAGTTGAGGATAGAAAGACAGGTGAAGATAAGGACAGTATTGATGCTAAAGTATTAAAACCTCAAGCGGATAAATGTGGTCTTATTCCTTTATATCTTGACTATAAAGAAGCCTTTAAAGTGGTAAGTGTATATGGGGAAAATTTCTTGAAACAAATTAATCCAGTAACAGGAAGACTTCATACTAACTTTAATCCAATAGGTACTGATACAGCAAGAATAAGTTCAGGGGGTAAAGATAAGGCTAATAAGGTTGATTATATTAATTTCTTAAACCTTCCTGCTGATGAAGAGACAAGAGCTTGTTTTGTTTCTGAGAAAGGAAACAAGTGGATTTCTATTGATTATTCAGGTCAAGAAAGCTTTATAATGGCTGATGTAGCTGATGATAAAGCTATGATTCATGAGCTTATGGAAGGAAGTAAGGACCTTCATAGCCTAACAGCTAAGATGGTATTTAATGAAATTCCAAGAGATTTTCCAGTAGAACAAATAAAGGAGAAGTATCATAAACTTAGAAGTGAAGCTAAGGGATATGAGTTTGCTTTTAATTATGCTGGAAATGATACCACTATTATGAGAAACTTTGGTTTGTCCCCTAAAAGAGCTAAGGAAATCTATAATAATTATATGAAAGGTTTTAATGGCTTGAAAAGGTATCAAGATTATAGAAGAAGAGACTGGTTTGAAAAAGGATATATAGATTTAAATCCTGTTGTAGGATATAAAGCTTATATTTATGACTATAATTATCTAAAATCTCTTCAAGAGTCTTTTAAAGAACCTGGATTTTGGGAACACTATAGAGAGATGAAGGAAATAAGTCCTACATCATATACAGTACAAAAGGTTAAATATTTCTTTAAAAGAAAAGCTGCATCAGATAGACAATCAGTTAATTACCCAATACAACATACAGGAGCTTTATGTTATAAGGTAAGCATGGTTAATTTCTTTGAGTATTTAAGGAATAATAACCTATTATTTAAAGTTCTTATTACTGTTACTCCTTATGATGAAATTAATTGTGAAGCTCCTGAGGATATAGCTGAAAATGTAGCTGAAACTTTATATAACTGTATGGTTAAGGCTGGAGGATTCTTTGTTAAGAGGTGCAAACTTGATGCTGATATGAGTAGAATGAAAGATGGTAGTTTACCTAATTATTGGATTCATTAGTATGGAGATTTGGAAAGTATTGGTAGTAACAGTGGTAGTTGTAATAGCTCTATGTGGACTTATTTACACTATCCACTTGTTAAATTATGAGCAAAAGAAGAGAATCTATGTCTATCCTAAGACTAAAGACAAATATCTTGTTAAAGGCGTAGTTAAAATGAAAGACCCTTTATCTCTTAAATGGATGAATGCTATCTTATATATTAGTTTTAAGGATGGGAATTATTATGTTAGAGAAGAGGAACAATTCTTTGACAGGTTTATAACATTAAAAGAATGGAAGAAACAAAATGGCAATATTAAAAGTAGGTGATAAAGTTAAATATACTGGAAGAGGAAGTAGTTATTTTCACTATGGTGAAGAATATACTATAACAAAGATTGATAATACCTTTATTTATTTGGAGGATGATGAAAAAGATACTAATCATCAATGGATTTATAGTAATTTCCTTGAGAACTTCTCTTTAGTTAATCCTCTTCAGGGGTCTCAAGGTGATGGTATTTCATTGTCTCTTTCTGAATCAGCTTCTAAATTTAAGGAGCTAACAGATATAATGTATGAAACCTATATCAAGAAAAACCATGATTATGGTAATTCCTTTGATATATCTATGAATGAAGAAGGTCTTGCTGCTGCAAGAATTAGATTGGGAGATAAGTGGTTAAGATTCAAGAAATTATCCAAAGGTCAAGAGACTCTTGTTAAAGATGAATCTATTAGAGATACATTACTTGATATGGCTAATTATGCCATTATGACAGTAATGTGGATGGATAATCAAGCTAATACTTGTAAGGTATGATTGTAGCAGTGGATTTTGATGGAACTTGTGTTACACATGAGTTCCCAAGAGTAGGAGAAGAGATAGGAGCAGCAGAAGTCTTAAAAGAATTGACTGATAAAGGTCATAAGATTATACTGTTCACTATGAGAAGTCATCCTAATGAGATAAACCAGAATAGAACTCTTGATGGGAATATTATTAATAATGATGCTCTACAAGATGCAATAGACTGGTTTAAGAAGCATGATATTCCTTTGTTTGGTGTAGATGAAAACCCAACTCAAAAGGATTGGACTTCATCACCTAAACCTTATGCTCACATCTATATTGATGATGCAGCTTTAGGAGTTCCCTTGAAACATAGTTATATTTCTGATAGACCTTATGTGGATTGGGATATAGTTAGATATTATCTTCATGCAAAGAGTATATTATGACAGAAAAACAGGAGAGATGGCAGAAAAGAAATAGGATACTTTGGAGATTAAAAGGGATGAGTATTCCTACATATGGAACCAGTATATTAACTGCTACTGAAATTGAGAAGTTGTCACAAGCTTTTTCTTTAATTAGAGAGGTAGTAAAGGATTCAACTCAGTCCAGTAGAGAGTTAGGTTTCAATGCTATGGAGAGATGTAAGATTTGTGGCAAGCCTATGTATAAAAATGGCTTGTGTAAAAAGTGTTATTCTATAAATTATTAATATGGCAGGACAACAAGGAATTTATTGTGCCCCAAATAATATAGTCCCTAATAGGGATAGGGTAGATGTAGGTTGTGCTCCTGATGGAGCAATGCAACTCTGGGTTATGGAATATGAAGTTACTGGTATAGGTAAGGGATGTGCAATGTGTAAGGCTATTAATCCTCAACAGGCAGAGATGCTCCTGAAGAGTAATGGTTTATACAATGGAAGCTCTTACCTGTATAAAGTAACAAGAATTGAACAAGTGATTGTACCACCTTGTAATGCTCTTATGGCTGAGCAAGTGGTAACTTATAAAGATGTAGTATCATGAATAAGAAACTTAGGTTATTAGTAACAACTAAATGTCCTAATAAATGTCCCATGTGTTGTAATAACTCATGGGATTTTTCATCTTTACCAGTAGTGGATAGATGGAACCATGAGGAGATAATGATTACTGGAGGAGAACCTTTGATTCATACTAATAAAGTAGCTGAATTAATAAGGTCTATTCGAGTTATCAGTGAAGTTTATACAGATATTCCAAAGGTATATGTCTATACTTCAATAACTGCCTGGGATAGAGTAAGGACTATATTAGCTTATGCAGATGGTGTAGTCTTGACTCCTCACAGTCAGATTGATATTGATAAATTTGTGGAACTGAACAGCATGATGCAAGAGGTTAAGGAAACTAAATCTGATTTCATTAAAGGGAAATCTCTTAGACTTAATCTCTTTGCTGATATGAAACTTCTCCTTCCTGAGCATATTGATTTGTCACTATGGAATGTCAAGGAAATGGAGTGGGTGAAGGATTGTCCAGTACCTCAAGGTGAGGACTTTAGAAGGATTAAGGAACTTTGGTAACATGAGGCAATTTACACATAGAGAGTTTGTTAGGGTGGTAGTAGCTAATGGTTTCTATTATGACAGACATAATGGAGACCATGCTATCTACCTTAATGAAAAAGGCAGACATATTAGCATCCCATTGAAACTTGAAAGTGTTATTGCAAGAAGATTAATCAAAGAGAATAATTTAGAGATAGATATTAAGAAACTTAAAAAGGAGAAGAGAATGAGTAATGCACCATTAGGGGCTGATGAAGACCCCAGAGCACCTTGGAACCAACCTCTTGATGTAAAGCATCGAAGGTTTGTGAGTGTTACTTTGTCATATTATGATGAAATGGAATTACCTCCTGATGCAGAGGAGGAACAGATTAAGGAAGCCCTTGAAGATAAGGTGAGAAGACAGGACTTTCCTAAGAAGGTTGATTTTGATGAAATTGTAATATTGGAAGAATGAGAATAATTAAACCAAGTTTCGAGATTTGGGACCAAGAAGAAGGTCTTGAAGGAATCTATAAACAGATTGAGAGAGCAGGAAGAGTATGTTATAAATCAGAAGATAAGATAACAGAAAACTCTGCTAAGGAGTTCGTAGATAGGATGATTAAGTCAGGTCATGGTGCTATGCTGGAACATGGTACTGTATATCTTATATTACCTGTTGGTTATGTTCAAGGAGGATATGGATTAGAAGAGTCTACAGTTACTAAGAAATACAGGGAAAATTCATATTCAAAGGTAACATATCAAGATTTTGGTGATAGCCAGAGAGCTTATGTGACTACTAACTATAGGGTAATAATAGAGAATGACTGGCTTATGGATTTAGACTATCAATGTGAACCTACAGAGTTCCATGAGAAGAGAGTCACAGTTAAGTTTATCTGTGATAGAGGAGTGTCCCATGAATTTGTAAGACATAGAGTGTTTAGTTTCGCTCAAGAAAGTACAAGGTATTGTAACTACTCTAAGGATAAATTTAACAATTGTGTTACCTATATACTCCCTAATTGGTGTACTAAGGTTAATATAGAAGATTATGAAAGGAATCCTAAACTCATATATAATGCTAATGGAACTCTAACTGATAATGAAATCAGTTTCTTGTGTGGTTTATATGATAATGAAGAAAGATATTTAGAACTGTTAGAGAATGGTTGGAAACCACAAGAAGCAAGAGCAGTATTACCTAATTCACTTAAGACTGAGTTAGTAATGACTGGTTTTGCAAAGGACTGGGAACACTTCTTTAAGTTGAGAGATGCAGGTAGTGCTCATCCTCAAGCAAGAGAACTGGCACAACCTTTACATGAAGAGTTTATTGAGAGAAATTATATTGTGTAACTAAAAAAAAAACAATGGCATTTGGAAGTAAAAAGGAAATCACGAAGCCTTCATTTAAGGAAAGACTGACTGGAGTAAAATCAATGTTTAAGAAAGCACATGAAGATGCTTCAAAGTTGAGTGCAGAAATGCAGGCTGACATTGATAATAAGAAACAAAAGGTAAAACTTCTTGAGGATGAAATAACTTTCATTTCTGAAACTCAGAAAGAGGCTCAAGAGTTTATGTCAAATCTTGAAAAGTTTATTTAATGAGAACAAATTTAGTTAAGACAAAAGAGCTACCTAAAGTAGTAGAGCCATCTACTACTGATGGTATGCTTGACATGGTTATTGCATTTGACACAACTGGCTCTATGTCAGCTTATATTAATGCAGTAAAGACCCATGTGAAGGAGTTGGTTCCCAAACTATTTAGTTCTAATCCTGATTTAAGGATTGGTATAGTAGCATTTGGTGACTATTGTGATATGAAGAGCAAGGATGACTTTGGTAGGGCTTATCAAGTATTAGACCTTACTGATGATGAAAACAAAATCATTCAGTTTATCAATAAAGCTCAGGATACCTTTGGTGGAGATGGTGATGAATTCTATGAATTGGTCATCAAGAAAATCACTGAGGAAACTGCATGGAGAGAAGGTTCTACTAAGGCAGTATTATTGATTGCTGATGCAGCACCTCACAAGGTAGGTTACAGCTACAAGAATATTGTAAGTAATGCCCAGATTGATTGGAGAAAGGAAGCTGAGAAGGCAAGTAAATTAGGTATCAAATTTGATACCATGACTATTGACCATAGGTATGTTGAATGGTATAAAGAGCTTTCTGCCATGACAAATGGTGTAAGTGTTCCCTTCAAGAATAGTAGCAAAACTTCTCAAGTAATTGAAGCTGCTGCATTAAGTAGAGGTGGAACAAGAACTAAAGATTTATATGAAGCTACTATGGATTCATTTGCAGCTATGGGAGACATAGAAATGAGTATGGTATATACAGCTTATTCAAAAGAAGTAACATATTAAAATCAAGAACAAATGAAAATCAATATTAAAGAAATAGCAGTAGGTGATGTATTCTCAGAAGAATCACATTACATTGTTGAAGAGATTGGTAAAGATACAATCAAATTCAAGCATACAGAGAGTGGAAAGTCAGTGACATTAGGTTATGGTTATGTTCAAGACCTGCTTAATACTTCTGACCAGTATGACAAAGAAGTAAAAGTGACTAAGGAAGATAAGAAAGATGGTACTCCGGGTATAAGGACAATCTTTGAGGGTATCAAATCTTCTGAGGTATTCACTGTTGTGTTCAAAAAGCAGGATAAAGCTAAGACCAAGAAGCAATATGAAGCTGAAAGGGAAGCACAAAGACAAGAGGCTGTAGCTTTGATTGACAAGGCTAAGAAAGCTAAGAAGTCAATGGCTGTGGCTTATAAAGAAGCTCTGGAACACATTCAGAATAACCCTATTAAAGACTTCATTGAAGGAGAAGATAGGGTACTAAGAGGCTACAAGATGCAGTTTGTATCAAGGGATGGTAAGTACAAATGTATGGATATGGATGTTGTAAGAGGTCCAAAAGAAACTGGTGAAAGACTGGTTAATATCAATACAATTAAGCAACTTATCTTCAATGGAGTTAAGTATGTAGTTGAGTAACAGTTAGGGGAGCTAAGTCTCCCCTTTCTTATTTTTAAAGAGTTTGGTTTACCTCTCAAAAAGAAAACCCTTAATAACTTGCATATTAAGAAAACAACCTTTATATTTGCACATAAATTTAATTATAAATCTATAACAAGATGAGTAAAAGATGTATCACAACTAATTCTACAATAGAAGAATTGGCTGCTAAATTACAGGGTGAAACTATAGAATCAGTCAAAGGACTTGTTGAGCTATGGCAAGACAAGAATAATAAGGACTGGGACACTTATCCTACTGCTTCTGAACTAAATAACTTTAGAGCAGAACTGAGAAAAGGTAAGGATGAAATGGTAGAAGCCTTAGATAAGGCACTCTCACCTTCATTTGAAGCACCAAGGATTTCAAGTGTAGAAGAACAAGCTAAAGTAGATTTGGACTTTGACCCAAGAACAAGAAGAGACAGGGTTAGTCTGATTGCAAGATTCTTTAGCAATGAAATAGATACAGCACTGCAAGAACACAATGATACTCTTAATAAGAGAATTGCTGATGCTGAAAAAGAGGGTGATGTACTTGCTGTCAATGAACTAAAAGAAGAGTTAGCAACTCCTGATAGGTTCAAGATAATCAAGTTATATACACCTGCTGGCTTATTTAGTAGAGTAAGGGATTATTTCAATAACTATATACTTGACTCTGAGGAGAATAGGATACAATCAGAACTAAATACAATCAATAGTATGAAGGGTTCTGAGAGATATAGTGATGAACAGAAGTATGAAGCTGCAAAGAAGAAGGCATTATATAAAACTAATGCTTATCAGAAGGTGGTAGATAACTTCAAACCTTTGGCTGAGGAAGCAAGTACTATACTAATAGCCACTGAGGGGATTAGGATTGACCCTAATTATATTGCCCCTAAAGATGCCAACCTTAATAATGATACTCCTGAGGGAGATAGTGCAGTAGATACACAGGCTGATGATTTTGTGAAAGATGAGGCTTTCAAGGATGGATGGATGACTAATTATAGGGAAGTAAGCTCTCATGAGTCTTTAAGTCAGGAAGTTAGAAAGGTAATCAGAGAGATTCCCCAACTTGACTACAGAGGTAAGTATGATAAGGATGATTTAGGAAATCTGAGATTTCTTGATGCAGACTATGTTCATGCTACCCTGATAGATAAACTCAGAGATATGATCACATCTGATGATATGTTACCACTTCTGGAGACTCTGGGTAATACCAAGCCTTGGACTAAGCAAATAGTCAAGAAACTACAGGCTGAGCCTAAACTATTCAGTCAGTTCTATCAGGATTTCAGAAAAGACTTCATGCCTTACTGGATTCAGAAGAAGAAACTACAGGCTGATGGTACTTTCAAGATGGAAACTATTGCCATTAATAAGCCTGAGGGTGTCTATTATCTGCTTGATGAATGGAGAGATAACTATGAAAATGGTAATCTGCTTGATGATGATAGTATCTATGATAAGAATGGAGACTTGAATCTTGAGAATGCAGAGAATGGTCTTAAATGGACTGAGGCTCTAAATAACAGATTTACCAATCTTAGTACAGAACAGAGGTTGGAACTTCTACAAGATGAAAAGGTATGGAAGACATTGAATAAGCTCCTTAATATGATTGGTATCAATCCTAATCAAGGGGTATTATTAGATGCTCTTACTAACATAAAGCAATATGAAGGTGGTACTGCAACAGACCCAATTATGTTGCTTCTTCCTCAATTAAACATTATATTCAGTGGTGTAAAGAAAGGTGAGGTTAAGTCTGAGACTCTTGAAGATGGAACTGAAAAGAGAGGGGATTTGATTAATACCTTTGGTTCTGCTTACAACAGTATAGCTATGATGCTTGCAGAAGTAACAGAGGATGCTATTGAAAGTAGTGTGAGGGAAAATGATAAGTCATACTATAGCCATGTTACTCCTAACTATCTTGGCAAGTTGATTAAACAGCTTAAGAATGTTATGGGTAATGAAGCAAGGTTCAAAGAGTTTATTGAAAATGAATTTGGACAATATGAATGGTTCTATAAGGATGGCAGATGGAGAAATGATTGGATTGAGCAACTGGTAAATAACCCTGAAATGAGAAGAGGATTGAGCCATAAGGTTCTACTTAACTCAGATAAGGTTGCATATCAGAACTGGGATGATTTGGATTATACCTTAGTATTACTGACAGAATACTTTGGAGACCCTGACAACAGTAAATCTGATATTCAGTGGGCTAATTATCATGTGCCCATTCTCTCAGATAGTCCTTCTGCTGAGTTCATTAGATTCAGAAAGTATGACAATCATAGCATCATTGGAGAAGATGGTGAGTATATGAAGTATGATGATATTATCCTTGATAGATTTGTTGATTTGATTAATCAAGAGGTAGATAGAATAGCTCTTGTAAATCAAAGGGATGAAGAATATCAAAAGGGTAATCCTAACATTGCTCCTATTGCAAACTATGATATAGTAAGGGAGAAAGATGGTACTACCAAGAGTATTGGTGGTGCTGAGTTTAAGTTCCTTACAGCTCTGAATGATGTAAGATATGACAATGGTGAGACTTTCCTTGATAGGTTCCAGAGAATTCAGAATGAAGGAACTGGTGCTGAATTAAGAGAGTTCATCAGAGAGTCAGTAAGAGAGGCTCTTGACAATGAATTTGAAGAGACTTATAGAGAATGGGCTAAGGCTGGATTACTTGAAGAACTCCCCAATGGTAAGTACAAATATCTTGGAGTAATTGGTGTAAATACTGGTCAAAGTTCCTACAATAGGAATACAGCAACTTCTTTGAACAATGCTAAGAAGGCTCTTGAAGGAATGTGGACTACAGAAATGGATATTCTTTTAAGGGACTACAACAATAATAATCCAGTGGATGATAGAAGGGCAACTACTCTTTTTGAAAGTATTAAGGACTTGTTGAGAGAGAAGATGGTGAGAGGTGAGATTACTGCTAAGGAAGTAGATAGTATCAATAGGAACTTGGTTATTAGAAATAATGCCAAAGCTAAGTTGAGAGAATACTTCTGGAATAGTAAGTTTGCTACATCACAAATTATTGAACTCACTACAACTGACCTTGCTTTCTATAAGAATATAGAGGACTTCCAAAAGAGATATAAGGAAGTTCATGCTCCTGCTCTCAGACTTAATACCAACTCTAAGTATGGTAGAAAAGAAGAGAGGACTATCTATCTAAAGGATGATGAGATTGTATCTTCTGCACTTGATGATATTGCAACTGTACTTGATGAAAGAGTCAAGAAAGGTGAGATGTCAAAGAGAGACAGGGATTTAATCTTGAATAAATTCAGAGAGGTAAATGTGGCAGATGCTCAGGCTTATAGGTCACTAAGTTCTTACAGAGCTATACTTGATATGTCTGGTCAGTGGACAGATGATATGCAGAGAGCCTTTGATAACTTCCAAAGTGGTAAGTGGGATATGGCTGATTTCAATATTATCTGGCAGACTAAGAAACCTTATGTGTACACTCAGGTGAATAATATGAGTGGAGTACAAGGTCATACAGGCATTAAGACACCAGTTCAGCATAAGAACTCAGAGTTCCTTCTTATGGCTATGCACCATTTAGTTGCAGGTCCACTGGGTAAATCAGGTAAACTTGTAGCTATCAATGAATTCATGGAAGAGAATGGTATTGATGTAGTTCAGTTTGAATCAACTACTAAGGTTGGAAAACAAGGTGTGATTAATTTGAATAATGTCAATACTAAGGAAGATGTCAAAGCTGTTCTTAAGAATGCCACTACTCAGGATGGAGTTGAGAACCCTAATGTGGTTCACAAAGTAAGTTATGAAGACTATGGTATTCAGACTGCAACTCCAGAACATGCTATTGATGCAATTCAATTAGTTGGTACTCAGATTAGAAAGTTGATTACAGCAGATATTAGTCCAGATACTATAATTGATGTGGATGGTGTGAAAATGACTAAACAGGAATGGTTAGACTTATATAATGCCATTAACACTGAGAATATTATTCAGGCTTTTGCTGATGTAAATGAAATCCTCAAGGATGCCAAACAGGTTGAGAAGATTCTTCTTGAAGAATTGAGAGGTAATCAAAGATATGGAATTGATATGATTAGAGCTTGTACCCTTAATGAAAAGGGACAATTCAACATTCCATTATTTGACCCTGTTCAATCTCAAAGAGTCCAGACTTTACTCAATAGTATTATCAAGAGTAGGATTACAAAGCAGAAGATTAGAGGAGGAGCACTTATTCAAGTCTCTGACTATGGTCTTACTGATGAATTAAAGATTGTTTTTGAAGGTGAAGGAGAAAACAAGAGAATTAAATATCTCGAGGTTTATATGCCAGCTTATAGTAGAAAGTTCTATGAACCTCTTATGAAGGCAGGTACTCATGAACTGGATGTAAATAAGTTGCCAGACAGCTTGAGAAAGTTGATTGGTTATAGAGTTCCAACTGAGGACAAATACTCAATGGCTCCTCTTTATATTAAAGGCTTCTTGCCTCAACAAAATGGTTCTGCAATCATGTTACCAGCAGAAATCACTACTCTTAGTGGTTCTGACTTTGATGTGGATAAATTGTATATCATGTTGCCTGAGTTCAAGATAACTCCTAAATATAACAGAAGACAGTTTGTCGATGATTTGGTTGCTCAATTGACACAAGGAAAAGCTGTATCTCCTGAAATGTTGAAGGAGTATAGACAGAGTGTAAACAGAGCCATAGATGAAGGCAGGAAAGCTCCTAAGGGTAGTCAGGAATATAATCTCTGGAAGACATATAAAGCTAACAGAGAGAAGTATAGAGTAGCTTCTGAGGATAAGATTGAGAAGATTGAATATGACTTTAGCAAGTCTCCACAAGAGAATAGTCTTGAAGCCAGAAACAATCTATTGATTGATATGATGTGGGGTGTTCTGACTAATGCTGATACTGCTTCAAAGATACTTAACCCCGGTGGTTTTGATTATCAGAAGAAGTCTGCAAGAATAATTAATATTCTTCAATCAAGTAGAGAGTCTGAACTGAGAAAGGAACTGAATATCCCCGAGAATCAAAGTACTCTTAGCAGGTTAAGTAGTATGGATTTGGAAGAACTTGATAAGTTGGCAAAGAAGTTCAAGAAGAAACTTGACCCTCTTAACCCAAGAACTCAGGTTCAACTTCATCAGCAGAACATGACTGGTGCAGCATTGATTGGTATTTATGCCAACCATAATGCAAACCATGCTTTGATGCAACATACTGAATTAGGTCTTGATACTGAGAATGGTTCTTTCTTACTTAATGGTAAGAGATTGACTTCTCTTCATGGTCTGATGAATGACAATAAGGAGTATATCTCAAGGAATAATGCAGGTTTCCTTGCTGCATCTGTGGATAATGTGAAAGACCCTGTGCTTGCTTCATTGAATCAGAATACATTCACTGCTGATGCCTCAATGCTTTTAAGCAGGCTTGGTTACAATCCTATTGAGATTGGTTTGATTATGTCACAACCAATTGTAATGGATATTACCAATACCTATTTCAGAGAAAGTAGAGAAGGTAAAGGAAAGGACACAATCATTGATGAAGTCATTGAGAACTACAAGAAGAGGGCTGCAATGATGGAAGATGTAACCTATGACAATTATAAATCTAATAAGTTCATGGCAGATGAATTGGCAGACAATATCATTCTCCAGAAGGAAGTAGAGGAATTAAGTGATAGGAATCAGACATCTGACTACAGAAAGGTTGAGTTCTATAAGAAGCAAGTGGCTGCTGGTTATTTATTTAAGAGAATAATGAGCACAGCAGATGCTTTAGGACAGTTGGTTCAAGCTACAAGAGCAGATACTCAAGGTGGTGCAGCAGGTCCTACTATTGCAGATACACAGATTAAGATACAGAAAGTTGATGACTTCCTGACTAATGTAGTGTTAAATGAAAACTCTCCTTTAACTGGTGCAGATGTTATCATGCCTTTCACTATGAAAGGTATGGATATTGACCAGATAAGAGAGAGGTTATTAAGCTCCCCATTACCTTATTTACAGGCATTCTTTAGTCTTGGTATTGACCAGACACAAGAAATGTTCAGTAGATATTTCCCTCAATTCACTTCTTCATTCAGGGAAGTAATTGATGGTAAAGAGGGATTGAGAGGCTTAAGACAGTACACTAAAACAGGCAAGTTGAATGCAAAGACACTCAATAACATCTACAATGATTTGTTAGCTTATATTATGTCCAAGACATCATTCTTTGGGCAAGAAGCTAACCTCAGAGCAGATGATAAGGTTACAACAGCCAGTGATAAAAGAAGGGATTTTATCAATAATTTCCCTGATTACTTCAACAGAACATTGAGTGAACATCCTGAAATAGCTGAACTTGAATTTGTTAAGAGACTAAGAGTAATAAGGGCTAACCAAAACAATCCCGTAGATACAGTAGTATTTAAGAATGTTGGTCAGTTAAGTCCTACTCTGAGAGAAAGATACATGAGAGACTGGCAATCATTATTATATATGGGACCAGAAGCTCAGGCTTTAGCTCTTAATTTATTCAGATACAGTTATTACAGAAATGGGTTTGCATTTGGACCTTCTACTTTCATTCATTTAGCACCAACTGCTATTAGACAATCCATTCCAGAGTATATTGATACACTGAGAGGATTGTTAGAAAGTGAGGATGATTACAGTCAGTTTATTGACCAGTATATCTACAATCACTTGGATAACAGACAGTTGGTTCCTGAGGTTCCTACAGAGGCTTCCACTTCTTTTACTAATGAACAAGGTGATGCTTTGGATATGGTTAAAATAACCATTGATACTGAATCTAATAGTAGTGATAAGAAGATAATAAGGAAGAGAGAGGGGATAGGAGAGGAAACAACCTATGAATTCTTTAATTACATAGCAAGAAGATACAAGGGAGGTACAATATATTATAGGCTTACACAAGCTGATAATGTACAACCTAATGTAGCTGTGTATGAAAGAATAGACCCACTTGGATTCAAGAACAGTTTCATTGAGTATGAATATGGTAAGGATGTTACTGAAATGAAGTCAGTAATTGATAAGAATGACAGGGATTATACTCCTAATGTAAATCAGGATATTACAGCCTTTAATGAAGATTCTAATATTGATTATGACTCCATGCCAGAGTATCTGAACTATGACTTCTCAAGTCTGACTCAAGATATTGCAAGTGAGGCTTTCAGTCAGGTGTATGGTGCTCCACTTGAAGTGAATGAAGGTAAAGCAGATGATATTAATTCTATCAGTCCTAATACTGAGTATGAGGATGCAAACAATGATAAAATCTGTGGTGCAAATACATTATATGAATTATAGATATGGCTAAGAAATGTGCAATAATTCCTCAAGTGAGGAACAGTAAAAATGAGGTAGTAAGCAGCAGGTTATTTAAAGACCTGCTGGCTTATGCCCCTAATAGACAGGAGGCAACAAGGATATACCTCATTACAAAAAGTAGTGACTTTGTTACTAACTGGAATCCGAGGTTACAGATGGATGAAAATGGTGAACCTACTCTAAGCAGTCTCTTGAAGAAAACTAATCTAAGAAGTATTATTGATGAACAGAAGATTCTAAAAAACCTTAATGAAGAGATTGGTCATTACCATAAGACAGGTAGAGCCAAGTTGTATCTGAACAATGATGAAAACTATAGAATGTTAGTCCAAAAGGCTATTCAATTCAATACTCAGTCAGAGTTTAGAGAAGACTATGTTGCATCTGTTGAGAAGGTATGGGACAGTGAAAGTAATAGGGTTTATATCAGTCCTTTTGTCAGAGTAAGAAACAAGATGAATAGTCTTGAAGCTAACAATATGCAGTATAATTACACTCTTAATAATAGATTGAGAGAGATATTAGCTGCTAATGGTATTGGGATAGGTGCTCTTACAGACTTGGAACAGAGAAGAGGAGTGGCAGGAGTAACAGACTTTAGTCAAGCCAGAGATGCTGCAACAGGTATAATTGAATTGATTAGACTTGCTGATGGTATTAAAGGTGAGAGGGCATTACCAGAGGAGTTTGCTCACTTTGCTATTGAGGCAATGGGTGATAACCCTCTTATCAATAGACTGGTTAATCACTTAGCTAACAATAGTTTGGTAGGTGAGATATTAGGTGATGATTACAACACTTATGACAGTCTGTATAAAGGTGATGAATCAAAGTTAGCCAGAGAAGCTGCTGGTAAATTACTTGCTAAACACTTATTACAGTCTGAACCCATTCCTTCTTCATCTTATAAATCCCTTCTGGAGAGGTTTATTAATGCTGTAAAAAATTTCTTTAGAGGATTAGGGGCTTCACAGTTCCAAAAAGCAATGCTTGAAGCAGAGAGTAGCTTTAGTAAACTGGCTGGTGATATTCTCACTGGACAGATGGATGAAGCTATTAATGTTGAGAACATCAGTACTTCTGAGGCTTTCTATTCCACTACTGAAAGAGTGGATAGAGATAAAACTCTCTTGAAGAAGATTATAGATAATGAATTGAAGAGGCTTAAGATTTATGAAAAGAGAAATCCTAACAGTCAATTTAGTGCCAATCAGAGGTTATTAATAGACAGGTTAGAACTTGAATTAGCTGATAATAGTGAGATTGAAGGTATCTACATGTTCCTTGATAATGCACTTGAAGAACTAAGGAAAGTTAGTAGTAGACTTGAGGTACTAAGAAATACTCCTGCAACCAATCTTAATGAAAGGGCTGGAGTACTTAGAGACATCAGGAACTATATGTACAGTTATAAGAGGATAGCTGATTCAGTAAGAGAGGCTCTTAGAGAGGAAGAGAAGTCCACAGACAATAGATATGGTCAAAGAGTAAGGGTTGCATTAGATAATGTCACTACAATGCTTAATGACCTTGCAGTGGACTACAATACAATCTCTATGCCTTTATTTGTTGATTTCATCAAACCCTTTGTAGGAGATAACCTTGTGGTTCCCTTTGGAAAGTACAAAGGAAAGACCCTTAATGCAGAAGAGTTGGTTAAAGTAGCTGATGAAGACATTTCTTTCTTTGACAGATGGCTGGATAGTATGGCAGACAGCTCTGATTATATGTTGAAGATTATGGACCAAGCTGTTAAAAAGAGCAAGGAACAAGCCAGATTGAAGACTATTGATATTCAGAAGGAACTGCAAGCTGCCACTATTAAACTTGAACAGGCTGGTGTGAAAGACACTGAGTGGATGTTTGAGAGAGATAGTAAAGGTAATCTGAGTGGTAATTACATCAGTGAAATAAATCATGCTCTATTCAGAGAGAGAATGAGGACCATGTTCCAGAGTCTCAATGAAAAGTATGGCAGAAATCCTGTAGGAGAGAATGCTGATAAATACAATGAAGAGAGACAGAACTGGTTCAATGCCAATATGGAGACTGTAGATGGAGTTAGACAACCTAAGAAATCCATTTATGAAAGTATGGAATTCAGAAGGCTTAATAAAGCCCAGAGGGAGTATTATACTACTGTAATGGATATTAAGGCTAAACTTGATGCTCTACTTCCTGATAAATATACAAAGTTGAACAGTGCTGTAAAGATTAGGAAAGACTTGGTTGAGAGGGTTAAAAGCTCTGAAAGTGTGAAGTCTGGTGCTCAACAGGTTTGGGAAAGTATCAAGGATAATTTCATTAGGAGAACTGATGATACAGACTTTGGAGACAAGGCAACTGTAAAAGACTTTGAGGATAGAGAGGTACAAATGTTACCTATCTACTTTACAAAGCTCAAGAATGGAGAAAGTGCTAATGACTTATCTACTGATATAGTAGGCACTATGACTGCTTATGCAGCAATGGCTAATGACTTTGATGAAATGAATAAGGTCATTGATGTTCTTGAGGTAGGTAGAGATATGTTGAGAGAAAGACAGGTTACTCAAACTTCTGGTGGTAAACCAATGGTTGAGAAATTTAAGGCAGTAGGTAGAAAGGTTGAGAGTAAATTAACCAAGACAGGAGATAAGTCAAGGTTTATGGAAAGACTAAATGACTTCTTTGAAATGCAGGTATATGGTAGATATATGGCAGATGAAGGTACATTTGGTAAGACTAATATTGATAAGGGTAAGGTTGCTAACTTTATTAATAGAATGACCTCAATGAATAATCTTGCTTTAAATGTGTTATCTGGTGTTTCCAATGTGGCTACTGGTAAGGTGATGATGAGAATTGAATCTATGTCTGGAGAGTTCTTCAATGAAAAGAACACACTAAAGGCTGATAGAAACTATGGTAAGGAACTTCCATCATTCTTAGCTCAGTTAGGTGATAGAGTAAAGACCAATAAGTTAGCTTTATGGGATGAACTATTCAATGTAATGCAGGAGTATGAACAGGATACAAGAGAAGTCAACTTTGATAGGAAGACTTGGTTCAGTAGAATGTTTGGAACATCAGCACTCTTCTTTATGAATAATGCTGGTGAACACTGGATGCAGAATAGAACTTCATTAGCACTTGCTGATGCTTATAAAATGAAAGCTCCTAATGGTAAGATAGTAAGCCTGTGGGATTCTTTTGAGGTTGTACCACTGGATAGTAGTAATAAGAAGTTAGGTGCTAAATTGCAGCTAAAACAAGGATATACCAAGGCTGATGGTTCAGCTTTCACACAGGAAGACATAATCAAGTTCAGTAGAAAGAGTGCAGCTATTAATCAAAGAATGCACGGTATTTACAATAAAGCTGATAGAAGTGCAGTACAAAGGTTGGCTATTGGTAGATTGGGTATTATGTTCAGGAAATGGATAAAACCCTCTCTCAATAGGAGGTTTAAATCAGCTACATATAACTATGACCTTGAGGCATGGACAGAAGGTTATTATCTTACTACTAGCAGGTTTATGAATGCCCTATTCCAAGACCTTAGAAAAGCTCAGTTTGATATTGCAAGTAAGTGGAATGAAATGACTCCCACAGAACAGGCAAATGTCAAGAGAGCATTGACTGAGGTAGCCCATTTCCTTGCAGTAGCAGCAGCTATTGGATTGATAGAATGGAGTGATGATAAGGATAGACCTTGGTTAGTTAAGATGGTTGAGTATCAGTTGAGAAGGTTATACACTGAATTAGGTGCTCTTACTCCTACTCCAGAAATGGTTGGTGAAGGTTTGAGGATATTAAAGTCTCCTGCTGCTGGTGTAAATACAGTAGAAAAGACTCTTAATCTTATTGACCTAATGAATCCAATGAACTATGAAACATTCAATGGAGAAGATGCAATACTTAAATCTGGACCTTATAAAGATAAGTCTAAGGCTCAACAGAGTTTACTTAAGTCTCCACTTGCTCCTATGTATAATACAATACTAAGAGGAGTCTATATTGAAGACCAAATACCATTCTTTAAGCAATAGTCTTAAAACAAGTAAGGGAGAGTATGATTACTCTCCCTTTTTATTTACACCCTAATAAAAAATTTCAGCCTAATGCTTGGTTATGAACATCTGATAGCTTGCTCTCTTTCCTCTTGTGAGATAGAGTTCCACATTTCTTCTGTCCATCCTTTCTTTTCAAGTGCTTCCCTTGTCTCAGTCTCAATACTACTGAAATCCATTGAGGATTGTACCCCCTCCTGATTTCTCATCTCTTGAAGAGATGGTACTTTATAGGTTATGTTAGAGTAATGTCCTTCATTAATATTCCTGTAATATTCAGTAAGAGAAGGTCTTAGATTGTTCCAATTAGTTACCTTAGCAAACAATTCCTTGAAGAAATTTATTATCTTAGTACCTAATGATTGAGTGTCTTGAGACATCACATATTCCCTGAAACCTTCTGCCATAGCTTCTTCAAGTTGTGAGTTACTTAAGTTTCCATAAGTTTTCTTAGCCTCTTGAAGTAATTCATCTCTAAGTGTAGGTTCTGTGAGTAAGTGGAATACTGCATGAAATGCTTCATGGTATATAGTTCCCTCAGCAGCTATATCACTTAAAGTAATGATACCATCACTAAATTGACCCCATGCTAATGCACCAGTCTTGGCTACTCTGATAAGACCATTAGTAACTACTACTCTTTCACTCTCACTTAGTTGAGGTAGAACCTTGTTTAACCAAGCTAACTCCTTATCTTTATCCCATATAGGTCTTGATAAATCATCAACTTGTCTTAATTCAAACACATCTTCAAATTCTTCATCAACCTGATTAATAGCCTGCTCTTTAGCTACTGTAGCTTGAGCACCACTTGTAGTGGCTTGGTTAATAGTGGCAGGAATAATAGGCTTCTCAATCTTGACTGGTTCAGTGGAAGGATTATAGATAATGGTCTTTTCTTGAGACATATCTATAACTCTCTTAGGATTACCCTCAAGAGCTTTCTTTATACTGGCTTTAGCCTCACTCTCACTATATGAAGTATTAGCTCCTTTCACCATTGGGAATGTAACCCCATTAGGAAATACTGCCAAGAAATCATTAGATGCAACATGTGCAGGTTGGTCTCCAAAGCCTTTAGTGATATTAGGAACCTTGGTCATATATACCTCAACTCCATTCACTTTTCCAATAGGACTTAAATAACCTGTATGCAACTTACCATCTCTTAAGAAGTAACCTACCTTACTATCAGCTAATGTAAATTCAGGTAATACATCATTTATAGGACTCTGTGTTTCAAGTGTACTATTGAAGATAGGTAAAGAGCTATTAGTATTATTCACTTCTGGAGTAGCTACTGCACCAACTAAAGGAATATTTACAGATGAATCATAGTTTAATAGAATACCTTTCTCCTTAGTTACTCTACTGACATTATCCTTGTTGTATTCAAGTACAAAAGGTAATATAGCTAAAGTAGTGATAGGAGTATAATATTGAGACTCAAACAAGTTCTTGTAAGCACTCAGTTGTTTAGTATAATATTGCTCCTGACTCATTGTTTGGGTATTAGATTTATTCTTGAAATAATTAACCTTTCTACCATTCCTATCAATAAAGTCATAGAAGCTATATCTACTTGTCTTAACATCATATATCTTGAAGTTTCCATTAGCATCTACAGAGAGAATATCTACTTCACCAGCCACTCTGTTTCCATTCTCAAACTTATTGAAGAGCACTATATTATTAGTAAGGAATGTTTCACCCCTTGCTTCAATATTGCTCTTAATTTCAGTAAGAGAAGTAACCAAGTCATTAAATGCCTGTTCAGACATATTGCTTGGTTTAACTGGCATCTCACTTGATGTGAAGAAGTTCCTGATTACACTATCTACAGAAGTACCTGCATCTAATGCTCTTTGTGAATTAGTTCCAGACATCTTATCTCTTACTATATTCACAATAGTATCTCTGCTTCTTACATCTATCTTACCCTCAAAGGCTGTAAGGTCTACACCATAATGGTTACTTAAGTTCTTAAGATAGTTATTGAACTGTACTATATTATCTGCATTCTTTGAGAGATTAACTCTTAAATCCTGTAGAGCTTTAGCCTGCTTAGGAGACTGGGTCCAATTACTTCCTAATACTGAATGTACCCTCTTATATTCATGGTACTCACCATCATCCTCAAGGATATAGTAGAACTCACCATCAGTTCTTGTCTTATCAACCTTAGACTGGTTCTTTGCAATCTGGTCTATAACTTTCTTAGAATCAGCTACAGTCTTCTTTCTATCAGCTAATTTCTGTTTGAATTTATCTGATGCAGCACCAGTTACATACTGACCTGTATTTCTGTTCAGAACCTTACCATTAGGAAGAAGAGTGATACCCCCTATCATCATAGAACCATTCTGAGCATCTCCATAGTTTTCTTGTATATAAGCCATATCAAGGATAGACTCTGGGAAAGAGTTAAGAGTTCTACCATTATTATCCCTTACAGTATTTGAAGTCAAATCTACATGGTATGTAGTATTATCAAATGAAACTGTAGTTCCTGCAATAGCTCCCTCTGTACCTCCTACAGGGGTTTGTACTTTTCTACCTTCCTCAGGCTTAACTGATGCAGGGTTTAGAGCTTGTTGGAGATTACCTTGTATATCAAAATAATCAGTTGTAAACCAACTACTCTTTACACTGGCATCTACTATATTGGATGTCATTACTCCAGAAGAGAGTAACATGTTATTATATCCTCCCTTATTAAGCATACCAAGATTGACCTGTAATGGAAGATTGAATGCCATTAAAATGTTTTGTATTTCACTGGCTACTTCTGCTGAATCTCTTGTATCAGGTTGAGTTTTAACACTCTCTCCACCTAATTCATAGAGAACATTAGGGTCCCATCTTTCAGTTAAGAATACAGTTCTTGCATCTTCTCTTCTGACTCTCTTACCATCTACTTCATCATAGATTTCATTCTTATTGGCATCTCTCTGAACCTTAGTAAACCTGATACCATTACCATTCTTACCTTGAACAAAGTCAATATGAACATCACCAATGTATAGGCTTCTTGCCAAGTCTTTTACTGCATTACTAACATCTTCCTCTGTAAAAGCATTAGCTAAAGCATCAATAGACTTCCTTATATTCTTATACAAAGGAGTGGAGTTGATAGTAACATCTTCTGGATTATATTCACTTTCATTAAAGTGCTTAACCCTTACAGCAGCAGGACTATATTTACCAGCAGCATTAGGAATCAGTATGTACATTCTACCTTCCTTTTGGCTCATATCCATTGGCTTGATGATTAAATCATCACTGATTCTACCATTAGTAGACAGGACACCATTCTTTACAATACCAAAGATAGAACTTGAAGATACATTAGGTATTTCTCCCATGTTTCTTTCTTCTGTACTATAAGGTATTCTACCAACCATTATCTGAGATACTCTTGTAGTAGGAGTAGCTATAAATCTTTCTAATGATTTAGCCCCTTTATTCTTTAGTGCTAAAGCTAATGAATTAACTAAATAGTCTAAGTTAAAGCTGTTTCTATTATTCCAATAATATTCTGCATTAGCTTCTTTAAAGATTTTTTCAATGTCACTCCCATCTCTTAAAGCAAGGTCAGCACCTGCTCTTAATTCAGACAATCTCTTAATTAATAATTCTCTATTAACTTTTTTAGCTTTCCCTGAATTACTTTTATCTAAAGTATTAAATAAAGGAATTAGGCCTCTTACTACTAACTCTGTAGTATTAGGAATACCCCTATTATTAAACTCGCCTCTTATCTTCTCTTCAAGACCCTTCAAGCCCTCATATCTTGAAACACTATAATCAGATTCATCTAAGCTGCCTACTACCTGGTTATTCCTCTTATCTACAATAAAGATTGTATGGTCATTAAATTCAGGGTCAATCATAAAGCCAAGTTCATCACCTGCCTTTATATTACCTTCATTTACATAACTGAAAGCTCTATTATCTCTAAGATAGTTATAAAGTTCATCAAAGTTCAAGTTCTCTTTCTCTGCAACTACTACATTGAAAGGTCTGAAATCTCCATCCTTACTTGCATTGATATGCAATTCAGGAATAGTAGGTCTATAATATTGCCTTTTACCATTTGCATCCTTATCTAAAGATTGAGGAGTGGGAGCATTTTCATTGGCTTTCTTATTTTCCTCTGCTACCATTTGAGGAGTAATATTACCTACAGGAGGTTCATAAGTATTAACTGGTCCAGCATTAACTGGTGGAACTGTTGGTGTACCACTATCTCCAGTAGTTTCTCTCTCAGTAGTACCTCTTGTACCATTTGTTCTCTCAACTGGCTTTAGATACTCAGAAGGGAATCTTGCTTTGAACCTTTGGTCATTATTTACTGCACTCATTGCAGACAGAAGACCATATTGAGCCTCAGCAAAATTCATCATATTCAAATCATCTGGTAGATTTTCATCATACAGACTCTCTGGATTATTAATGAATACTGAGTTAGGGTTAGCCATCTCCTCAAGATTATTGGCATTTTCATGTTGAGTTCTAAGTAGCTCTTGTGCATTAGCTTTAGCCTCAGGAGAGATAGATTGGTTACTATCTATTGCCTTACTTACCTCACTATTATACATTTGAACTTCCTTATAGTCCTTAGCCATCTTATTACCTTCATTCTCAAGTTCATCAAGAATCTGTTGTCTTTTAGATGAATCAGGCTCATTATTCAATGCTTCTCTGAATTCATTAAGGTTAGTAGCAGCTAATACTGCATCCTTAGTCTTAGCTATCTCTTGTCTTTCATTCTCTCTTATAATATTCTCTCTTTGTCTCTCTTGCTTTTGTTGTAGAGCCTGAGGATTTCTAAGATAAGTATCATATTTGTCAATGAAATCATTTCTTCTCTCAATCATTCTTTTCAAATCATCAAGTTCTTGAGTTATACCCTTAGAACTTAATATAGGGAACCTTTCAGAAATACCTTTTGATGCTTTATCTAAGGCATCAACAAATTGAGAATTTTCCTTATCATTAAGAATTGCTGTTAACTGAGATGGGCTTAAATTAGTAAGCATTCTTATTGCTTCTGCATCTCTTCTTTCTGCTTCCTTTGTTGATTCAGGGGCATTATAATATATATCCCTTTCAATATCAGCAGCTATAGTATTTAAAGATTCTTGTACTTCTTCAAATACATTCTTAAATCTATTCTCAAGATTGTCAATATTTGAGAAGTAATAAGTCATCTCTTCAAGACCATCTTCATCAAAGTAATCACCAATCTTAACCTGTAAGTCCTGACTAATCTTTCTATAGTTATCTACAGCTTCCTTAGCCTCTTGAGTTTGCTTTTGAATCTGTTCAATTACTTCTGCATCAGTCATGTTATCATATACTGATGTACCAGTTTCCTGATTAGTAGTGAGTTGTCTTATTTGTTCAACATCTTCTTCTCTTATATTACCAGCTTCCTCAATTATATCATATAGGTCATTGATTCTTCCTGCCTTATCAAACATGATAACATCACTAATAAGCTGGTTGTGTTCAGCATTCTTAAACTCAAAGTTATCATTGTTATCAGCAGCTTCATCCATTTGTCTCTGGTAGGCATTATGTCTGATAGCTGATTGATAGTAGTTAAGGAACTCAGGTGATTGTACTCTATTATTCAGTTGAGATACAATGGCATCATCTTGTTCACTTCTTTCTCTTATCTCTTGAATATCTTCCTTAATACCTCCTTGTAGATAAACTGGAGATTGGAAACCACCTTCACTATTCTTTGCACTCCTAAATCCTGGAATACCAACTAAACCAGTTAAACCACCAATGAAACCTTCTTCCCACCCTTCAACAGTACCATAGGTTTGCTGAATAGCTTTTGCAGCAGCTTGTAACCAGTCAATAGTTTCACTCTCTGCATCTGGGTCTATCTTGGCTCCATAGAAGTCATTAAGTTCAGAAGCATATTTATATCCTGCAACTTTACCTGCAACAGCCTGTCCCATTTCTTCATAAGGACCTTCTGCAACACCCTTACTTGCAATCTTCAAAGCATTTCTAAGTACAGAAGGTTTAGCTGCACTATAACTTACAGTACCATCCTCTGCAACTGTCCTTAGTATCTGACTACCTCTCTTAGCTGTATTATACCCACCTGCATAGAACTTACCAAACTGCCAAGCATCTGATATAGTAAGTAGTGGAATATTCAGAGCAAAGTCTATATTACCCATCTTAGCCCTATCTTCTGATAGTTTCTGTAGCCCACCTTTGTAATCAAACTTAGCATCTACTCTTGCCTGTAACATAGCTTGTCCTTCTGGAGTAAGGGTTTCCACTACATTTCCATCAGGGTCAATTTGCATACTACTATATTGAGGAAACTCTCTAAGCATAGCTTCCTGCTCTTGTGCTGCCACTTTAGCCTGTGCATCATCAAGTTGTTGCTTGTGAAGCTCAAACCAATCCTTGCTATTATTTATAGCTTCAATTCTTGCTTCACCTAATGCACCTGAGAAAGCACCAGTAAGTTTAAGAGTAGGCTCAGCCATCTTAAGTTTCTTAGCATCTCTTGCCAATTCGTCAGTAAGTCTTACACCATCAAGGAATAAGTCTCCTTCCCTGTAAGCCTGTAAAGCTGCATTAGGATTAAGAGCTTCACCTGAGGCTGTAACTGCACCTTTGAATGCTTGTCTTGCTTTATTAAGACCAAGTAATCTTGAGGTTGCACCAGCACTAATCTTACCAGAGTAGGCAGCACCAACAGCAAAACCTAAGTTCTTAAGGAACTTGTCTCCAATAAAGTTAGCTGAGAATATATTCTCATACCAAGGGTCATTCTTCTCTGCATCAGTATAGTAATTAGGCAGAACTGACTCTGACCATTCATTTACTTGCTGCATTGCATTTGAGAAAGGATTATCCCAGAAGCCTGAGAATGTTCCTGTGGCTGCTGCATTACCTAAACCTACTATAGTACCAATGATACCATCAGCAAAGGTAGTACCTGCAAGAACAGCTCCCTTAGCCAAGCCAGCCCCTATTTGAGCATACCAAGGTTGCAATTCACCTCTTGTATTGGCTAAATTATCAAGTTGGGTTAGTGAGGTAATACCAGTGTCATATACACTCTCCCCTACTCCCTCTCTATAAACTTCTTGATATGGGGATTCAAAGTTCTGTTTCTGCCTAATTTTGAACTCAGCAGGAGAACTACTAAGACCAGTTTCTTGAAACTGTCTTTCTTTTCCTTCATTGGTATTTAACCCTCTCAAGCCAGAGATTCCAGCTTGAGTAGGGTCTGTTCTATCTATACTCATAATTAAATATTTGAATCTGTGTTACTTTCTCTTTTAGCAATGGAATTAAATCTACTATAAATATCATTCATTAACTCAGTTATATAATGCCTCTGAGCCTCAACATCTTCATTTTCTATAGCTTGATTAATCAACATCAATTGGTTTTGAATAACATTTCTTCTTATACCATCTTCATATACCTTTGTTTCTCCAGCTACAACTTCTGGGTCAAGAAGAAAATTCTTAGTATCACCCTTGCTATTAGTACCTGTAAATACAATTCCTAAATTAGGGTCATATTCAATCTGAGAATCTTCATTGAAATAATCCTTTATATCTTTATAGGAGAGCATATCTCCTTTCTTGTTAGAATCAAGTTCATATATTCCAGATTTTCCATCAGTTCTTCTTGATATTGAAGCTGCATTCTCTCTGATAGTTTTAGAAATTAGAGTTGGGTCTGTTATAGAGGTTATATAGGTTACTTCCCTCATTGCAGATTTACTTAAATCACTGTTTATTTTAGCCTCAATCTGGTCTAAGTTTCTTATTCCATACTCCTTCATCAAGTTAGAAATTCTTTCTTGATTGGGTTTATATGTTTCTACCTTTCCGGGTGTCCTTTGTAGGTGCCCCCTTGTTCCATATAACTCAAGAGGGTCTGAACCAACAACTCTTTGTGCTGTTTCATCCAAGTTTACAGTACCATTCCTTACACCTTGTATAAATGCTATATCATCTTTTTTCTTCTCAACATTTACATCTTTTACCTTGGTAACACCAGAACTTCTGAAATAAGGACTTTGCACATCTTCCTTAGTACCTTTCTTTCTTGCTTGGACTAACCTTTCCTGCATTGCATAGTCATAAGCCTTGTTAGAAAGAGTTTGGTATTGAGTTTCACCTACTGCATTCCACAAGCCTTGTCTTGCATAATCATAAGCCCTGTTAAGGATATTCTCATCATTCCAATTCTTGATACCAGAACTTCCTACTGCATCTTCTACAATACCTTGAAGTATAGGAGAAGCCTCAGGATTATTCTGTACAGCCTGCATAATCTCCTCAGGTCTGAATCCCTTCTGCATTATAGTTTCGTAGTATTGATTACCTAAGATTGTTCTCCACTTTCTTGGGTTCTCTCTTACTTCCTTAGCTAAATTCTGTGCAGCAGTACCCACTTGTTTGGATAATAGTGCTCCAGAATAGGATTGTGGTGATAGGGCTGGGTTAGATATTAGTTCATCTAAGGAAAGTGTAGAAGCAGGTCTATCAAATAGTAGTGTACTATCCTGAGCCTGTAATTTCCTTTGTTCATCTACTAACTCTTGTCTTCTCTTATAAGCCTGTTCTATAGGAACAATCTCAGAAGAGTATCTTCTTTTCATATCAATTAATCCTTGCCTACTTGCAGGAGTAAGTCCTTGTTTAGCTAATGACTCAGCTTGTTTAGCCAAGTCATTAGAATATTGTTTATACATTGCATAAGTCTTTGGGTCTGTCTGTTCATTAGCAAGTCTTTCAAATACACCTGCCTTAGTACTTAACTCTCCCATTCCTTCCTGTATAGTATTATACTCATTAGTATAAGCCTGTAGTGGCTGTAACATTTCCTGATAAGAGAATGGTCTGAACTTAGCATTGGAAATAAATGAATAATTCGCCATATTTATTCCTCCTTATATTTCCAAATATATCCTATGCTTGTTTTATTCTTTCCTAAACAGCACTTGGTTATATTTACTTTGTTAGTATTATAGAATGAGGCTGCATCAGTAGCAGAATCCCATTCTCTTATAAATTCTCCCTCAACACTATATTGTATTATAGGTTTTTTACATTTATTAGCCCTCATCCTAATGTCTTCCTCTGTTAGAGAACTCAAGTGTTCTTTAAGCCTTCTCTTCCTATATAATTCAACTTCTTGACTTCTATTCTTAAAGGCTATTTTCATTTTATTAATAGACTCCTCAGAGTGTTTAAACCCTCTATGAGATAAAGAGAGTTTCTTCCTTGTTTCCTCAGAAACTTTATGTCCTCTCAACTTATTACTAACCAACTCTCTTATTTCATCAGAGGGAGAATATCCTAAACTTCCAGAACCTCCCTTGGTATCATTATACCCACTATTAAATGAATCATACTTATCTATAGAATACTTTTCAAGTTCATTAAGGACTGTATTTAATTCCTCTATAGTATCAGCTTCTCTAACATAGAGAATCTCAAAAGTAAAGCAAGTAATTCCATATAGATTCAAAGCCTTTTGAAGGGAAGAAGTATTACCTCTCCCAGTTAAATGGTTGTTTAATCTACTTCCTATATGGAAAGTCTTTCCTATGTAACATTTAATTGGGTCTATTGTAGAAGTGAACTTATAAATATATCCCTTGAAATTAGCCATAAGTCAATCCTTTCTTCTTTTTAGTTCTTACTTTACCACCTTTAGCTTTCTTAGTTCCTCCAGTGTATTCTCCTTTGGTATTCATCTTAAGAACACCTGATTTAGCTAATGTATCAAGCCATGATGCTTGTTCCTGCTCCCAACCTATATCTCCTAATCCTTGTAAGAAATTAGTCATATTAGTACTTTTCCTTGCATCATACTGGTCTTTAATAGCTTGCCTTAATTGAGCAGCAGACATAGCAGCTCTCATTCTTAACTCATCATTTTGCCTGTTAGCTATTGCAGCTCTCATAGCACCTTCACTATTAAACTGGTTAGTTCCTCTGTTGAAGCCTTCAACTTGTTGTCTTTGAGCTAAGTTATATTCTTCTGCTTTCCTTGCCAAGTCTCCTAAATTCTGACCATAATTATAATCAGCAGCTAATAGACCAGCCTGCATATTTGCTCTATTTCCACCAGAGGTATTTTGTAATCCTCTTCTTGTTGTATTTGAAGAAGCATCAAGCTTGTTTATATAATAATTTCTATCAAAAGGCTGGTAACTTAAGTAATTACCAATAGGAGTAAAATCTACATTTCCAAGGTTCTTAGTAGAGTTCAATACTAAGTCTGCATTTTCATAATCAGGTCTACTAAACATATCAGTTATAACACCTATTCCTGCTCCTACTATTGGAGCATATCTCAACCAAGAAGCCCTTTCTCTTCTTCCACTATCATCTTCATCTCCTGAAGAGATAGGTGATTGAGGAGAAATGGATTTAGGAACTGGAGGAGTAGGGATATTAAATGAAGGAGCAACAGGTTCAGAAAGAGGTGTATTCTCTATTTTATATGTTCTTGAAGCTGCCTGCATTGCATTATGTACAGGACCCTTCTTCCTATCTGTAGCAAGTCTCTTTATATCTGATATGTCAGTAAAGGTATTACCTCCAATAGGTCCAAACTCTTGACTATTGATTCTTTTAAGCCAATTAAGTGAGCTTGGTTCTCCTTCTTGAAGAAAATTAACAAAGTTCATATAATCTCCTGTGTACCAATCATCTTGTATTGGTGTAAAGTTCTTATATGTTTTGTAAGGTCCACCATACTCAAATTTATTGGTATCACCCTTCCCTCTTCTATTCTTTATTCCTTCTTGAGCCTCAGCAAGTCTTGACATATTTGCCTCCAAACCTCTTTTACTTATTGGGTCATTTGGTCTTTCCTGACTTTCAAGCTGTGCATATTTAGCAGCATCAGCAAATGTATCCCCTTTCAATTTATATTTCTTCTTGATACTCTCAGGTAATTTTATTCTATTACTGAATACATAATCATTATATATAACCTCTCCTTGTTCAACTAAGTTAGGCACACCTTGCTGGTCAACACCAATCTGAACTCCTTCATTAGGATTCTGTTCATGAGTTCCACCTTCATCAATAATAGTAACACCATTGTTGAAGTCTCCTCCATGTGTATTTAACCATCCACCAAAGGAATGATTCCATCCTCTTGCATTTTGTGCAAAGGTAGCCCTCTTTCTTATAGTAGGAGAATTGCTTCTTTTACCTCTTGCAATACATTCAGAAGTAACCTTGCCTCCACAATATTCAGTAAACTTACCTCTATTCTTTTTCTTAATATGAATACCACCACCCTCAGCAAAAGTGTTCAATTCATCCACAGCTTGGAATGAATTAGGAAGAGAAGTCAATCTAAGATTTCCCATAGCTTTCAACTCTGAATTATTTAATTCCCTATTGGCTAACTCATAGTTTAATGCCTGTCCTCCTATAGTTCCAAGTGGACCCCCATAAGCTGCATAATTAGCCAGAAGGCTTTGGTCACTTATAATATCAATATTTCCAGCAGTATTGCCTAAAGAACTCAGTGCTCTTTGATTAGCTTCATCTATTTGTCTGTTTAATGCTCTTGTCTTCTTCTTGGCTTTATTACTGAACCATCCATCAGAACCCACCTGAGATTTACTTACATTAGCCATGCTTCTATAATCTCCCCAGTCACTAAGTAACTGATCATTTGTAGTAGCTCCTGAAACATAATTTGACTGTTGGATAGCTTTATTTTCTGTCTGATTAACAAACTCTTTATTTATCTTACTTCCAAAAGCTGCATTAACCAGTCCTCCAACAAGGTTAACTCCAGCTCCAATAAGACCTCCAACTCCAGGAATTGCAGATGCAACAGAGCCTACACCCTGCATTATATTACCAACACCTGTAGTATTACCTTGAGGGTTGGCAAATCCACTGATTAAATTAGCCCCTGTGTTAGCCAATCCACCAGATAGCCAAGAAGGAAGTCCACCTCCATTGGCAAACTTCCTATTTCTTCTTGTTATAACTTTATTCTTAACCATCTTATTAATCTATTTTGATACAAAGGTAAGTATAATATTTGACTTATCAAATGTAATATTTAAAATAGTAGCATACTATAAATAAAATAATTATCACACATTGTAATGAACCATTATATCATGTAATTCTGCCCTATAAGTATTCTTACATATATTTGATAGCTTTACATAAGCCCATGTATTTCTAATTCTATCTCTACCATTAGTACTATCTCTTGGGATTAAAGCCCTCCATACATTAAACTTTTTCTTCAAATTTGAAGGAGTAGCTTCACTAAGACTTAACATAGAAAGTCCAGACTGGTATTCATTCCATACCTCAAGTTTATCAAATGAAGTTAATGGCATAAACACTCCTGACTGGTCATAGAAGTCAGCTCTATACTCAACTACATTAAATATCTTATCATATGGTTCCTCAGGATTACATACTACAGTAACATAATATGGCTTGAGTTCTCCATAGAAACTATTGTAGTCTCCAAGTTCATGTTGCCATATTGTATTATTCTTATAACTGTAGAAATTACCATTCATGTTGAACATAAAAGGAACATTCTCATAGTTAAAAAATGAAGTAAACTCCTGAAGGAGTTCTGAATAGCATAGGCAGGTATCATTCTTTATGAAATAGACATCATCATTTGTAGCATCATATTGTATTATATAGTTTGAGAAGTCTCTGCTATTCCATTCAGTTAATGAATTAGTTTCACCAATAAATGTTCTGAAACCTTTCTCAGATGATATGCTGCTTAGTTGTTGACCATTAAACAGCATTATATCATTTGTTATATTATCTATGAAGTACATTCCTGATGGAGTTATAGTCTTAGCCCATTTATTCTGTAGTCCATGTGCTATTGTCACATATCTCTTTCCATCTACTTTATAGCTATTACTTATTTCAATAGGTACACCTTCAGATGTAGGAATCTGTACTCTTGAGTTAAATAATATGTTAGATATACCTTTATCTTGAAAAGAGAATATTTCATTTCCTAACTTTTCAAGTAACCTTAATTCACCTTTATCCCCATCCAAGTCAAGGGTAGAGACAACAGTTATATTAGTCCATGTATCAGTTAACTCACCAAGTGATTTAGTCTTAGTCCATGTTATACTGTTTGGAAAGTAATCTATGTTATACCTGTTATAGTTTATACTTCTATAATTAAAGAAATTATTCTTCTGTGAGTAAACAGGATTAAGAAGATTGAAGTTCTGAGGAGTCATTACAAGGTTATTTGATTGACCTCTGTTCCTGTCATATCTTCCATCTATATTAACTCTTGTTTCACACATAAATGATATAATCTCAGTCATACTGTTTTGGTCTTCCAAAGTAAATGGATATGTCTTTAAACAATCATATCTCTGAAAGTAAGTATCACCTTCATTATATATAATCCTTGCAGATGTAACAGCACTACTTCCATTAACAAGATTAACTACTGGACCAGCAGCAACCCATCTATTAGCTTCAAGAGCCTCTTCAGAGGTTCCACCAAACCTATTTACTACATTATCATTATATAACTCTCCTATCCACAGCCCTGCTGAAGTTGCTCCTGAAATAATATCCTGATAGATTGGTAAAGTCTCTGTGGTTGGAAATGAATCTAACCATACAGGAGGTACATTTACATCTACACCACCAATAGCAGTTGATATAGGGTTATTACCATTATCAGGGAGAATAACCTGCTGTCTTTTTGCAGTATAGTTAAATGCAAATACAGCATGTGGAGTTGACTTGTATTTCATACTGATAGGTTCAGTGAAATACTTCATATTGTTATTTGTTATCTCAGTAAGGTTATATGTAGAAACAACTGAACTATTAAATATAGTATTATAGTCTCCCTTCTCATAACCTGAACCTCCATTCCATCCTGCAAGATATATAGTATATCCCTTACTGTCAATCCACTCTCCATAGAATCCAGGAGCAAGAACCCTATCAACATTACCATAATAATTCAAGTTACCAAGTCCTGAATTGGTAGGAGGATTAATCTTAATCAGACTTACCTCATTGGAGTTGAATATACTAACATTAGTAATACCATTGTGATTCTCATCATCCCTTTCAGCATACCATACTTTACTTATATCAAAGTAAGATGTAGTAAGTGAGTACCTTAAATTAGATAGTTTCTTTTGTTTAAGTTTTGCAGGAATCTTTTCACCTTCTGCAACATTACCTACATTAACAAGTGAACCATTTCTATGCCAAGGATATACCATCCACCCTACTGGGAATGAGAATAGATTATTTGCATCCTTCTTACCTTTAGCCATCCATAAAGGAGCAGAACTAAGAACTTTCCATCCTTGGTCATTACCAAGAGAAGTGCTGTTAACCTGTATAAAAGGTTTATATAGACCTAAGTCAGATAGGTCTGGATTAGGAGTTTCTGCAAGTACACTTACATCTGACTGTAAAGCATCTAAACTTATGACTCCTACAATCCTAAACTTAACTGACTGACCATCAATAGATTGTAAGTCATCATTGAACTCTATATCAGGTGAATGGAAGGTTACTATATTTTGGTCTACCACAAACTGGTCATCATAGGGGCTTACATAATTAAGCCTCTCCTGAGTTGATGAAAACTTCTTATATGAGTCAAAAGTTCTATTGATAGCATCATTACTCTGTATCTCTGAACCTCTTGCTCTTGCCTGAGATAATGGATAGTTATGTATGCAAGCCAATGGACTTGGTATTTTATCCCAATCCTGAGTACTTATATTCCCAGGAGCAAAAGGTCTACAGAACCATGAAGACTGTGCATAGGGAGAGTTATTTATCCTATCCTTTATATTTGCCACTGTAGGACATACAATACCCTGACACAGTATGGTTCTATCACTTGGTGAAGGATATACTACCACTCCCCTTGCTCTTATATAACCTAAGTCAACAAGTTGTTGGATAGTTGTAGCATTATTCAAATCATAATAACCTGTTACAAGTTTATATCTTGCTCTTCCACCAGAGCTCATAACATTTATAGTTGAAGGATGCTGATTTACTACTGAGTCATTAATAAATATAGCCTCAGACCATTTTCCAGTCTTATGTTGAAACTGTATTCCAAATCTATAAGTCTCACCATACTTGAATGTAGTAATCTGTGATGAAGAAAACTTAAGTTGATTTATATAAGGATAGGTTCCATATACTTCATTTGCATATAAATCCTTAGTACTAAAGTTAATAGTACCTCCTCTTAGTGAGTTCTTAATTGTAGGGGTAACTAATTTCCTGTTAATCTTATAGTTACCTAAGAATAAGGTATTATCCTTCTGTGTCATGGTCTTGAATACTACATCCTCACCCCCTACATACAATAACTCTGTAGGATCCATACTACTTCCTGTAGTATTAGTATCTACATAACTTACAGTACTTCCACTAATAACAATATCAGCTACATTCTTGACTACAGGAGTTGCATCTATTGAAGTTCTATATATTGAATACAACCTAATATATTCAAAACTTGTATCTACATTTGATAACTCTATCCTGAATGAGTTACTTACCTTATCTTCAGGAGAACCACCTCTATCACCAAAAGAAGTATAGAGAAGGTCTGAGGTAGCAAATATATTACTTTCCTGACCATATTTATTAAAATAGGTCATTGCATATTGAATAACTCCTGGAGCAAACATTCCATTAGCTGTGTCTATTCTACTGACTTTTAAAGTCTCCTTGAGACCAAGTACTTGAACAAAATCAAAAGAATTATTAGTATATCCAGATGGGTCTGCTATAATATTTATAACTCTTGGTCTGTTCAATCCATCAGTCCAATATATCTTCTGAATATTATCATTCTCATATATACTTAAGGCTTCAATAGGATATTCCACATTGAAGCCAAGATTGCCTTGAAATAGTAACTTACTTTCAAAGAAGTTGCTTGGTTTATATTCAAGCCTATATATTCTATCTGTACCTGAGTTTGTAGTAAATATAACCACATAGTTATTCAGAATAGCACTTCCTATGTACTGTCCTTCTATTTGGGTAGGGGTTATAGTAACCTCCTTATTACCCTTTTCATTTGTTATTGAAAGGGCAGTAGAGTGTTCTCTTGCAGTTATTCTAATATTCATTGCATCATACATATAATTATTAGATAACTTGCTTTTAGAGATGTCTCTGTTCATCCCTTTTGGTATAAATTGTACTACTTTAGATTCCATATTAATGTAGCTTTATATATTCTTTGTCTCCTAAATGCTGGAAACCTTTCTTAAATTCATTCATTCTTGGAATGAGTTGGGACCACATGTTAGTAATTGACTCCATCTCTGATACAGAAGGAATAATGAACTCACTGTTACATTGAGCTGCTTTAAAAGCATAAGATTGCTGTGTATTCTGCATTACAGCAGGACTTATTTTACCCATGTCAAAAAGGATAGTAAACCATTCTTTCTTTATATATAACTCCAATGTAGCAAGGAAAATAGAATTATTTGGTAGTAAAGGAAATCCATCACTATCTACTGCTATTGCATTATAACTTATATCAACCTTACCAGTCCTGAAGGAAGTAAAGATAACAGAGCCTTGTGTCTTAAAGCTATTCTCTGTTCTTCCAGAATGATTATGAGGACTGACAAAGGTACTTGTCATAGACCTCAGACATTCTCCACTATCAGATAACCTGACCTGATTTATAGATACTAAATCACAAGGTAATATACCTCTATAGTCCTCTATTTTTATTGTACACTCCTTCTGTATCTTAGTATTAGGTAAACCCATAACACCAATAAAGTCAAGAGTATATTGCACTGCTGACTCTATTGAAAGGTCACTAAGTAATGGGTGTCTAAGTAATCTGCTTAGTACCTCCCTGATATTTACATAATCTATATTGTTAACCATAATTTACTTTCCTTTCTAAGTATAAGGCATCAATAGAGCCCTCTTTTATTTTCTGACTTAATCTAATCTTTAAATCCTTATTAAATAGGAACTCATAGTAGGAGTTATTATTATAGTTAGCTAACTCTCTATTATAGTATATTTTAAAGATTTCTTTCTCCTCCACTTTAACAAGTGTTTTATTCTTATGAGCTTCCTTGTCTTCATACCAAAGTTCTATTGTTTTATTCCAGTCAATAGGAAGGTTAGTTCTAACCTTACCATCCTTTCCAATCTTTATACTCCTGCTATTCTTTCTTAGCTCAATGGAGCCCATCCTATGTGGAAGTTTTACATCATGACCTTGAATTATTTCTTCAGCAAGAAGAAGGTTTATCTTCCTTGTAATAGCAAAGTATTGAGATTCTGTAAGTACATATTCCTTAGACTTTGGTTTATTCTTTCTATAGTATTTATAACCATCATATATACCTAAAGAATTATTAACTTTATACTTCTTAGGATGATTAACCTTTTTAATCCTTTTCTTAAATTCATCTAAGCTTTCTATCATCTTCTAACTTCATCAAGATTATCCTGTGCATCATTCACTTCATCTTTTGGGGAATATTCAGGACCCCTCAACTCTTTAACTACAAGCTCTATCAATGGAGGTATAAGACTATCCTCAATAGGGAAATCTTTATCCATTATATCACATATATCACCATCCTCTGATGGACATTCATAGTCTGCTGCTTTCTCTGCATCTTCAAAGATAGCTGTAAACCTTACATTCTCAAGATATAGGAATTGTGGATTTGATGATTTAAAATAAAGATAACCATCAGGAGCAATAGAACAATAGATTATATTCTGTAGGAACTTGTTATATCCTACATATCTCATTCTATCTCTTCCTACATATGATATTTCACCTTGATAAAAATCAATAGGATATACCCTTGGATTACCTATCTTCATAGTAACAGGTAACTTATTCTTGCTTCTTAAATAACATCCTCCTTCACAAGCTTCTCCTGATATAGCTGGGACCTGCTTAAGCCCTAAGCATAATGTCTGGTAATTACTCTCTGGTATAGGCTTCTTTATATCAGAATATCTTTGCTTAAGTAGAAATACCCTATACTTAAATAGCAGGAATGATATATGGTCTTGTGTAAATGTAGAGTCATCTGAACTTAACTTAAGTTCATCTATACACATATATGTCAATTCTTTTAATGTTGCCATAATAATTTATTTAGTTATTAAACAATAAAGACATTGCAAATATAAGTAAAATGACTCATATATACAATGTCTTTATTGATTTTATTTGCTGACTATAAGGATAATACTATCCTATTCCTCTTAATTCAACTGTTACAGGAGTATCATAATATTCTGGGAAATCTATTAAGCATGTAGTTCCACATAAGCAGTATATAACTCTTGATATAGTCCTTATATCATCTTCTGTTACAAATCCTCTAAAGTCTGTTAACAACTCCTCAAGGAATAATAGGGCAAGTAACTTATATACATCATCATAGTTCTTGTAACCAAACTGAGATAATGCTATGAAATAGTTATCAAGTGCCTCTGTCTGTAGTTTGGCTAATTCATCCATGACAAACACATTTAGTTACAGTTGAACTTGTATCAATGAAGAACTTCTTCCAATACTTGATAGCCATAGTATAATTCTTAGTTATCATACTTACTGATATTGCCTTAAGTCTCAGCATCTTATTTACAAAGTTCTTGGGAATACAACAAGTATTTTCTACCTCTTTCACACTATTCATAAGACATTTATATACAGGGTCAAGATTAACTACAGCTTTACTTATTGTTACTTCCTGAGAACCATTCAGACTTTTAACCCAAACTATGAACATCCTGTCTTCCAATGGGATTTTCAAATCAGTCTGAGATAAAGTGACTGAAGCCTCAGTTACAGAACCCTGACTTAAATCAATTGTATGTACAGGATTACTACTTGGTCCTTCTGGAACATAGGTGTTATCAGAATCTATGATTATAGTCTGTATATATTCTTTAGTAGCTTCTCCATGATAAGTAGTTGAAACTTTTATCTCAAGATATTTATCATCAGGAGTTATCTCTAATTTTTCAAAATGTACATCCATAATTTTTAATATTAGTGATAAAAAAAAAAGGAGCATAGAACCCTATGCCCCTTATACTTTATTAACTCTCTTATGCTGGGTTAGCAATAGATAGTCCTGAAGCTGCATTTACAGCAGCTACCAAAGCTTTCATCAAAGTGTGACTTCCATCATCTTCACAAACAATTGTGATAGTTCTTTCAGACTTCTGAACTGATTCATTAGAGCCAATGTATGAATAATGAATATCCAGAGTATCATACTTCTTACTTGGGTCAACTAAGTAAGTTGTAGTAATATTGTTAGGATATCCCATACCTCTGTACATATCTCCTCTTGCACCCATGCAGAAATATTCAAGGTCTGCAATGTTATGACCATTCTCTACTTTCTTAGTAGAAGTTACTTTCTTAACATCTCCCCAAATAATTTCTTCACCATCAACTGTAATAGTAGTAGGCTGAACACTGAAAGGAATGAATGCTTGAGGCATTTTACCAAGAATCCAATCTTGCTGTACTTCCTCAATTATAATCTTATTATAGTCAGTCTTGTTAAGTTCAGCTTCTTTAGTTGCTGATGTAACTGGAACATCAGTACCATCTGCTGCTGCTGCTGCACTATTCAGATAGATATTTACCAAAGGAGTAGTCTCATTAGCAATATTCTTAGCAAGAGACAAAGCTAATGCTTTGTAGAAGTTTGAGGCAGTCATTCCTGAAGTAGCCTTTACAAAACCATACTTGAAGTATTGGTCATCCTCTCCAATACCAATAAATTGTCTGAATGCAAGTCTTAACACATATTCCTGAGCCTGAACTGGTGCAGGAGCCAATGCTGAAAGAGTTACTTCATATCTTGCCAATTTATGTGCCATACTACCTGAAGCAGTTGCTTTAGCAGAGATTATATTAGCAATTGTAATTTTATCACTTGATACAATACCTGCTGGACTCATGTACTGAAAATACAGAGTAGTCTTAGCTGTATCTGCTTTTGGCAGAATAGAACCTGCTGCATCTGTAGATAGCAAGTTATTACCTGTCTTTAATGCTTTTTCGACATATAAATGTCTTACTTGGTTGATTGAAAATGTTGCCATTTTAATATAAGTTTAATTAAACAATTCTTTATTTACTACCTGCTTGTGGGTTTCTACTTATAATAGCAAGTCTAACTGCCCTCTCAAGTATTGCCCTGTGTATTACAGGATTTAGTTCACATTCTGTTATGGTACTAACTCCATTGATACTTAAATCAGAAGGAAGATTAACTAATATAATTGGGGTAGGTCTTGATAGATATCTAACCAAATACTTATCAATATTATAGTCAGACACAATCTCAACTATACCATCATTTATATCAAGTCTTAATGCTCTTCCTCTTCCTGGACCCCTGAATGGGTTTCTATATACTCTATAGAAATCATCTTGAGCTACTGGAGTTATAGAAGCTTCTTCTCCATCAAGGCATCCTAATCTTGAGTCTTTTAATACTGCTAATTCATAAGTAATGAACCATACATCTTCAGGTATCTGAAAGAACATTGAACTCTTAGATAAACCTAAGTGACCTGTTAATTTTTCACTTGTTTCAAAGGTCTTTACTAAGTTACTTAAGTATCTTCTGACTTCTTCTGTTCTTTCCAGACTATCTCCATACTGATTCTTACCTGTATAGATTTCTATTATAATCTCTTCCTGAGCATTTGTCAGGAATACTGATTTCTCATATTCATCAAAAGCAAGAGGAGTAGTAGAACCAAATTCTGGACTTGCTGAATATGAATCAAGCAAGGTATCAAATCCATCAGAAAATTCCTTAGTAGTCATTATTCACTTCTATTACCTAATTCAACACTTGCCTTCAAATCTCCTTCATAGGCAGCTTTGGCTAACTCAACACCTCTTTGTAGGATTTCTCCATGAATTAAAGGATTAAGTTCACACTCACTAACAGTATTCTTACCATTGATTGAAACATCTCCATATTCACTTGATAAGTTAGTAAGAATAATAGGAGCAGGTCTTCTTATATATCTAACTGTATATTTTGATATTGTCTCACCTGAGTGAGGAATTACTTCTGACTGAGCAGTGTTTCCTTCACCTTTAGTAACAAGTCTCCATGCTTGATATTTAAGAGGTTCCTTGTAAGGCTTTGACATCAGTCTTGTATATTCATCATATCTGATTGGTATTACTTGCTTTACTCCTGTATTAGTTGTAAGGCTTTCATTAATCATTAAGAATAAATCAACAGGTAGTTTATACACATTTGCTCTAATATCAAATGTTGTTGAAGGAGAATCAACAACAGTTCCATTAGCTACAGTAATAAGCCCTGAGAAATCTATCTGTCTTTTTGCAGAACCATCAAACCCCTCAGAGTATTTATTACCTTTGGGGTTGAAATAGTTCTTTATAATCTCCTCTTGTGCTTTAGTTAAGAATACTGATTTCTCATATTCATTCAAGCCAGGAGCAGCATTAGACATTATATTATTATACAGGACATCAAATTCATTTGAAAATTCACTTGTAGTCATCTTTCATTATACTTGATTACTCCTTTACTTTAGCTTCTATACTGAACTTCAAATCTTGATTCTTTGGAAGGTTCAGATATTTAGCAGCCATATTAAGAGTAGGTTCTTCATTATCACCACATAATGGTGTGCCATCAGACTTTAAGTATAACATACCACCTCTGTTGCTAATTACTCCCTCTTCAATAGCTTTCTTAATCAAACTCTTAGTTGGAAGTAATGGGTCAGTTGCAACTCTTAAGAAGAGCTTAGCATCTGCCTTAATCAGGTTATTAACCTTCTCTTGCAGGAACTCAAGTTTAGAGTTCTTTGAGGTTGGTCTGCCATCAATAGTCTCAATGATAGTTCTGAGGATTAAAGTATCATCTTGGATTTTACCAAACTCCATGTAAGACTGCATTGTAAAGTTCATATCCTTTTTAGCATTCTTGACTTCTTCACCTTCTTGTATAATCACAAATTGATATGTGGCTTTAGGATAATCCTGTAACTCCTGAAGAGATGGTGCAATATAAGCCTTGTTTGCAAGTAGGATTTTATACTTGATGTAGTCATCAGGGTCAGATAGATTTAGGAAGTTGTCTCCCTTTGTCAACCTAACCATAGCATTCTCCCAGAAGTTATCTACTTTCTTATAGATACTAAGTGCATTGAATTCAAGTCCCATTATATCCTCAAGGAAAGATTTCTCTTTATCTGTGAGAACATTTACAAACATTCCTGAAGAAAGCTTAGGTACTGTAAACCATTTAACAGCTCCTTCAGCCATACCTCCATATAGAATATGTTTAGGGTCTCTTACTATACCACTCTCTTTTGGTACAAATCTTACAATAATCCTTTCATTTCTTAAACAGTTAATAGTATCCTCTTCCTCTACAACTGCTTGTTTCTTTTGCTTTTTAACAGCTTTAGGTTCAGGTGAAATAACATCAGTTACATGTTCTTCTTTCATAATTTCATCATCATCTAAAACTACACTAACTTCTTTAGCCATATTTTACTTCTCCAATTTAAAATAAAAAAAAATAGGGAGAGGGAATATCCCACTCCCCTTTATATTACCCTTCCAGTATTGCTGGAATTAATGACATAGTTCTTGTTGGGTCAAGCACACAAACACCTAATGTTGCCATCTTGTGAATTATTGCTGAGTCCTCATCAAATGACATATGAGGATTACCCTTAGCACCTGTGAATGGATTTCTCAAACCCCACTGGTAGCTTCTAAGTTCATTGTCACCCTTAATTCTACATTTAAAGATATTAGGCTGGTCCATAGTACCAATATACCAGATATCAAATCTGTAAGACATAGCAGGACCACCCATTGGGTGAATAATCTTGTTTCTTACAGGGTCATCATAGAATGGGTCTACATCAAGTCTAACTCTAACACCATTAGGAGCTTTATATTCCACAAATTGGAAACCAGCACTAAGTGCATTTGAGTGGAGTTTAGACTGAGTCTTTTCTACAACTCTTGTAGAGTTATTATCAAGTACAAAAGTAGTCCAGCCAGATATAGTTTGCAGAACTGCCTTATGGAACAGGATAGCACCTCTTTCACCAGTCTTGATGATAAACAATCTATCACTCATAGACAGTTTAGAAGCTGAAAGTTCATACAAGGCATCTTCAAGCAACTTCAAGCTAAATGTATTATAGTACATAGTATTGGCAACCTCTGTCTGTTCAAAGATACCAGCACCAGTCTTAATAACATTACCTGACTTACCAAAGTTCATGTATTCACCATTAGCATTCCTGTTTGAGGTACCAAATGCCATAGCATTATTCTTGTATTCAGAGAATTGTTCCTCTACCTCATAGTCTACGTAGTGCATCCACATATTAGCAGTATCCTTAACCTGCTTGCCATTTACATTCCTAACCATAGGAATACCTATAGCAAGTTTCTTGCCAAGCTTATTACCAGCTACCTTATGTTGGATTCTAATAACAGACCATTCATTTCTCATAGAGACAGGAGTACTAAACCTAATATCACCTACCTTTCTGGAGAGTTCCTTCTCTACAGGAGCAAAGTCTACAGAGAATCTTTCACCAGCTTGAAGTCTTTCAGCAGGACATCCAGTGGTATTACCACCCATGAGTTCTACTTTGTAGACAGCATTAGTACCTTCCATTCTTGCATCACCAAGGATTCTAAATGGATATACTTGGTTCAAATTACCTACAATAACTTCACCATCTGCAAACCAATCTTCTGGGAATACAAGATAGAAAGGTGATGTTCCCACACCAACATTAGCTGCACCTTCTGCAACTACTGTACCATTCTCATCTCTTGCTTCTACAAGTGGAATATTCCTTCTTGCAGAACCAATAACATCCCAGTAATATTCATTATCATCCTCAAACTCTCTTACTGGGAACTGATTCAGGAATGTATCCAGAGTTTTCCCTCTATTGAATGCCAGCAATTGCACCATAAGGTTTGTAGCCTTTTGAGGTTGCATCTGGAAGATAGAGCCAAGGTGATTATCACTTGTCAGACCCTTCCAGGATTGGAAGCCTAACATTTGAAATTTACCTAATTTACCAGCCATAAAATTAATTATCTTTTAGTTTATAAATATGTTTAGACATCAGGAGTCCAGCCATTTCCAATATAAGATTCATTGTCCTCCTCAATACCACCAACATATCTTGGATTACCTGCTGAGGACCTTGAACTGCTACTTAGTTTGTGTTCCAGTTCTCTTAAACTTTGCTTGACTTCTTTCTTTACTTTGCCCTTGACTAAACCATCAAGGTTCTTAAAGCCATCAGTAAGTGTGAAGAGTACACTAAGATATTTCTTAAACTCAACTGGGTTGTCTCTTTCATACTTTCCAATTGTAGTTAAGTATTCACCATCTTCTGTTTTGAATACAGGCTTAGCAATGTTATCAAAGGCTTTCTGTCTTGTAACTTTATCCAGTGGTATTCCTTCAAATACCTCTTTGTCTTCAAGCATTACCTTCTTAAGCTTTTCAGCCTGCTCCTTAACTCTTCTTTCTTCTGCTTTTGCTTCTTCTTGTGCTTCTTTGATAAGTTCCTGATAACTCTCAGTGAAGTACTTTCTGTTTTCTTCTAAGGCTTCCTTAGCATCTTCAACATCTGTACCTGCATTAAGAGATTTCTGAACTTCCCTTTGTGCCCTTGCATCACTGTATCCTCTATTTCTAAAGTCCTGATAAATAAGCTTCTGTCTAAGCATTTCACCTTTATCATTCTCAGCAGTGATATCTTCTTCTTTAATTGAATCAAGATATGAAAGAGTATTCTCATACTTCTTTATTTCTTCTGGTTCAATATCAGCATTAAGAGCAGCATCAATTCTCCTTTGTCTTTCATCAAGTCTTGCTTGAATTTGTTTTTCAACTGCTTCAGCAAAGTCTTCAGGTTCATTGATACTCTTTAATGTTTCATCATCAAGGTCAGGGAAGATACCCTCATCTTTCAAGGCACTGGCAATGGAAGAATAGAAGTTAGTTTTGGGAGAAGTACCACCATCCTTTTCAGAGTTGGTATCTTCCTTTTCTTGATTATCTTTATCTTCACTACCTACGCCCTCTGGAGTGTCAAATAGATTTTCTGCATCTACTATCTCTTCCTCAGTAGTTTCCTTTTCTTCTTCAGTATTTACAGACTCTTCAGTCTTAGTTTCTTCTTGACTATCTTCATTAAATAGACCTTCAATGTCTACCATTTCTTCTCCAGATAGTATAAAATCTTCATTTAATCCATCCATAGTTTTCTCCCTAATTATTAACTGACTGCAAAGTTATAATAACTATTTGATATAGGCAATATGGTAATTAAGATGCTTTAGATTATATAAATAAAACCTTTATTTACTGAACAAAAGAAAGGGTGTAATAACAAGTACTACACCCTCTCAATAATTATGCTTCCTTAAAATACTTCCATATTTTACATCCACCCTTATAATCATCATCCTTGAACCAGAAGTTGATTGCAGACTCTATGATTTTTGTATCAATATTATCTCCGAACCAAGCTTTAAATAGTTCACAATAATCATGATATTGGGCATTGATTGCAACATATACATCAGCATGAGTTACAGATTGAGGAATTATTCCTCTATATCTTTCACATACCTCTTTGGCTTTAGACATGTCAAATTTCTCTCCAACATATTTCCTTCCATTTTCAGTATGATACATTTGAGATACAGTATATTTTGCATAGGATTCATTGAAGTGTTCACCTTCATTTCCTTCTAACATCATTTCCATCAATCTCTTTTTATCCTCATGGTCCATATACTTCATCTGTTCTATAAACTCACCTTTTGGGCTATGTCTATTAAAGTAGAAATCCTCATACATTTCATAAGGGTCTCTCATATCTTTGAAATCTTCTTCAAAGAATTCACCTCTTTCAGAATCTCTTCTCATGCCTCTACCTCTACCTCTGCCTCTTGCAAACTTTTCAGTTTCAAAATGCTCCTTGAGTTTTCTCATAAAGTCATCATCAGACATTCCTCTGCCCTTATTTCTAAGGTACTCTCTTAATATAATTTCATCCATAATCACAGTTATTTAGCAGTTAATAATTCCTTGAAACCTTCTAAGTCCTGCCCATTAAATACTAAACTTTTATTTGTTAATGGTATATTGAGTTTAATTGTTCCACCTCCAATATTAATATCTCCCATAAATGGGGTCTTGAAGGTAAATGGTTCAGTAGTCATGACTGACTCTATCATTTCAGATAGGATAGCTTCTACATCTATTTCACCATTTTCATCTGCAATAAGCTCAAGTGTTTTGTTTATCTTGCTGAGATTCTTGTCTAATGCTCTTGTAATTAAAGGTTTAGCAAAACTAATCATAGGATTTGTCTTTGCTACAGCTTCAATTTGAGTACCAAGGAATGTCTTTAATCTGTCTGTCAGTTGGGGTATAGTTACCATAATTACATATTAGCTTTAATAAATTCTTCATAGGTTACATTAGGATTAGATTTACTAAACTCTCTGAACCTTCTAAACATCTCCATCTCTTTGTTAGTGGCATCAATTATCTTACCTTTTAACTTCTTCACTATCTTAAGTTGATGTGTTAATAGGTCTTTACCTTCCTGAGTACCTTCAATCCTACCTTTCACAAGGCTCAGAATTTCAGCTTGTACAAGACTCTGTAGCTTATTATAAGTATCTACATAGTCTTCATCTTGAAACAGCATATTCTTTTGTTCATCTGTCATAGGCTCTATTTCTGAATCTATTTCATCCCAGATTAACTTCTGAGGAGGCTGTTGTACTTGGGGTTGGGTCATTTGTTGCATTCTTTGTTGCTTTGCATTTTCAAGTAGCTGTTTCTGTTTCTCAAGAAGCTGAATCTGCTCCTCAATATTACTTCCAATAGAAGTTGTACTTAATAATGGGTCCCCTCCCCCTAATATTACTTGATTTACTGGAAACATAATTAAAACAAATAAAAGTTAGTATTTAAAGAAAGAAAAGGGGAGAACTGACTCCCCTTTAATTTATCAGGCAGTTGGAGCAGCAGCAGTTACTACTCTTGGGCAACCACATTGATTAGCTCCTACATAACCAGTTATAGTAGGTTCATTAGGAAGACAAACCTGACCATAGATTACATTACAAGTCTTTCTATCAGTATAATTGATACCAGCAGTAAATGCCTTATCAATTTCACATTGAATCAACTTATCTTGGTAAGGTCTTATAGCAGCATTAATAGCTACCTGAGCCTTCAAATCAGATAGTTCTTTCATTATGCTGTCATCTGCATCTCTCTGAGATTTATACAGATTGAATGAATCTCTATTATGTTGAGCAGTCAACACATCAAATCCATCTCTTGTAGACTTGTATAAACCAAAGTCTGCATCTACTTGACTCTTGTAAAGTCCAAACAGTTCTTGGTCAATAGTCTGTCTATCTTGGAACCTTTGATTCTGTTGAGTCAATGCCCATTGATAAAGACCTCCTTGAAGTGCAAGAACATCTTCACATTCTTTCATCTGAACTTCATATGCAGATGGACTATTTCTACTACCTCCTGCCATTCCAGTTTCAAGACCATTGATGTTAATATTAGCACCACCAAGTCCAGAACCCAAGCCACTACCACCTAACAAACCAGCTCTTCTATTACCAAAGAGTGCCCATGCACCAAGAGCAGTACCAATAATACCTAATGTCAAACCTGCATTGGCTTTTCCATTAATATCTCTCTTGTTAGGACCATAATAACCATCTTGATGTTCTACAATCTTTTCTTTTTCAATAATTTCCATAATACCTGAAATTAATTGTTCTTAATAATTTATCTATCTCTGTAAGCTTACACTGCCAAAGTTATGTAAATTATCTCAGGTATCATAACATTACTAAAAAGCCCCATAACTATTTAAGTTACAGGGCTTTAATTTAGCACTATGTTACTAAAGTGCTATTAACTATCAAATGCTATTGAATCTTTCCTTCCGTGGTGTTTATAAAACACATCAACTATCTTATTATATATGTATGTTATGACATAAGCATCAATTTCATCATTATCTCTTTGTGGTATATAACCTATATATTCCCAAATATTATTCTTGATGTGCTCAGCTTCATGTATTATACTACTTCCTCTTCTTGAGTTAACTGCCACAAGTGCAGCTCCATACTGAAATCTTGTGATAGCTAAAGGTTCTGGACCACTATCAAATAGATAGGATACTTCATCCCAACCATCATATATCAGTATAGTCAGCCTATAATCAAATATAGGAACTGTCATCTTCTTCTTTGTTACCATAACATACCTTATTTTTATTATTCTATTGTGACAGTAATTTCTTCTCCAGCTACCTTAGCTTTTAACATCAGGGAATATAACTCCTGAAAGGTAGAAGTAGAATTAATTACTTGTCCTTTTATCTTGTTGTCTCCAACCAAGATACATCCTAAGGTGTCAGCAGGCTTATTTCCTACATGAATAAGGACTCCTGAATAACCAGGAACATCAATAAGTCTGGGTAATTTTCCTCCACAGAATTTAGCCCATGACCTATCTTTGAACTTAGGACTTACTGTATTCATGTCTATTTTATAAGTTCCAGTAGGAATTGCTGTTTCACCATATACCTTCTTTGATTGTATCTCTGAAAGAGGTGAGTCTTCTGTTAATCCTCTATCTGTATCTTCTAATGTGTCACACTCATATATACCATTTACATATAACTTACCTATGGTATATTTATCTCCTTTAAATATTCTTTTAATGGTTATGTTCATCTATGTTCTCGTGTAAAACTGTTTTATAATCACCTTTTCTTAATTGACAACTTAAGTCTGTGCACATAATAGTCATTAAGTTCAAGACTTGTTTTCTTAACTCCTTCACCTCCTCCTCCAGACTGTCACTTCTTTTTAAGGCATCATCAAGCCTTTTTCTGTTATCATCTGAGAGTTGCTTGTAAAATTCTAAAGACTCATTCATATTCTTTATCAGATTATTATCAACCTCACTGTTGTATTTCTTTCTTGCAAAGAACCATGAAGTCCAACCACTAACTATAGTAGTTAGAAATCCTACACCTGCTGTAATCAGTATTCCACCATCAATCATATTATTCAACTATTTATTTTATAATCCTTCTCATACATAAACTTAAATTTATGCAATGTTTTTACTTCTCCCCTACAACATCTTGTTACTGAATTTGGTATAGACCCTATACTCCTTGCTGCTTCTACTGCTGAACTGTATTTGGCAATAAAGTTTCCTTCCTTATCAAATTGAAGGACAACTTTATTACCATTAATATTACCAATCTTAGACCTACTTATATTATCTTTGTGTTCTTGAGAGAACTTCATTCCCAGATGAGATTTAGACATTTTACTTCTTATATCTTGTGGAATTATCTTTCCTCTCCACAAAGTTCCTATCTTTTCTCTTAGTATGGTACTACATGGAATCCCAACAGTAGCATCCCCACCATCTGTGATATTGTAAGAGATATTTCCATCTTTATAAAATTTAATAAGGTCTTTTTCTATATTCTTAGCAGTTTGTTCCCCAAGATTTGAAGCTATTATATTATGCTGAAAATTCTCCCAACCATATTTTAATATGCTTCTGTAAAATACTTTACAATGAATATAACCTCTACCATTTTGCCATCTTACCTTTACTCTTTGGGATGTTATGCCTACATAGATTTTTCCAGAAGGAGAGATATGTTCATATACTATCCAAGTCCTATTTAATAATTTCGACATATCTGCTTTCCTTATTTTTTACATAAGGGTTCTTTTCCTTTACTGTTACAGTAACAATAGTCATTTTCTTCTGAAACCATCTAAATAAAAAGAACTTCTTTGGAGGCTTAACAGTCTCTCTTCTGCCTTGAATAGCAGTAAGTCTTTCTAATTCTATAGTAGGAGTTGAAACCACTACATTTGGATACTTTAAATATAAATGGTTTTGGAACCACTTGTCTCCCATGATAGTATCAAGTTCAAAGGAAGGATTCTTAAAAATAGTGTCAGGAGTTAACAGAGTGTCACTCTTGTTTATAGAACTAAGCTCATATTGTAACTGTTTCAACCTTTTATCTTTAATGCCAATCTCTTCCCTCATCTTATTTATCTTCAGGAGAGTTGAGTCTTTAAATGTATTAAGTTGCTCTATAGTAAGTTTATAAACCCTACTCTGATTAGTTACATTTGAAAGCTCCATATCATAAGCCTTTATATTTTCAATAGAAGTATTATATTGCTTGGTTAATTTTACATTGGAATTATATAATATACCACATGCAATTACTAATACTCCTATTATAATTAAACCAATTTTCTTCATAATACTTCAATTTTTAAAGGACTATTTCCAATACTTTTCTTTGAACTCATCTAAATCTTTCATGGACCAACTGAGTTCCTTAAAACCTATAGCATGTTCTCCTTTTGGGATTTTACCAGCTCTGACATAGTTATCAAAAGTAGCTCTGCTGATTCCTGCTAATTGGCAAAATCTATATTTACTAATTCTTTTAGTAGTATCAGTAGCATTTTGAACTGCTTTCATTATAGCTATTGCAGACTCTTCATCAACATTAGAATTACCTGCATCCATATCATCTACTTTACTTGCAAGTAAATCTCTAATAACCTTAGTTAACTTGTTCATCTCCTTCTCCCTCCATACTTTTGGTGACAATAAATAGCACAACTTACAAATATACCACCTATTATCAGATTTAATAACAGTAGATTAAAATCATCTACTGGAATAATAAAATAGTTATCTACAAAAGCTACTATTTTATTAACCGCTATTTAGTGAATTGCCATCTTGTGATATATGCAGAACTTGTAAACACAACTACTTATGTACATAGGAATGGTGGTAAGAATAGAACTGCCACCTATAAATAATGTAATATCGAGATAAATGTCAAAGTATGCAAGAATATTACTGATGAAGTCCATAGATGCTATCAGCATAGGAACATATTTCACACTTAATAGTTCAAGCTTGTAGATAACTACACTTCTCATGGTCACTTATTGGATTTGACTCTTCTTCTTTTATTTGGAGCTACACCACCACTTGTACCATTGTTAGGTTTTGGTCTTCCCATAATTAATTAGTTTTAATTTTTAATAAGTAATTCTCTCAGTCTATTGATTACAAAACCTCTAATACCAATTCTATTATCAGTACCAGAGTTAGAATCAATGTATTTAATAAAGTCTTCCATACTAATATTGTATATCTTGACTTCTACTTCCTCTTGATATAAGGTACTAAGTACTTCTTGTGCAGACTTATTAATCTTAGATTCTATCTCCTTTACTGAGTCTTCCTCTTCTTTAGTAGCTGTCTTGCTTTCTACCTTTTCTTTTAGTTTTGTGTATTCTTTAGTCTTTAACTTCTCAACTAAGGTAACCTTTAGGTTTTCTGTCTCTTTTGATTTAGCTGATAATTCTGAGATTGTGAAAATACATGCTCTTTTACCTTCAGGACTAAGACCATCAATGGTCATTGCATCTACAAGGTCTGAGATAGATTTAATTTCAAATCTACTCAATTTAGTAACAGTAAAGTCTTCTTTCTTATTAACTTCTTTAACTTCCTCTACTTTTTCCATTTTAACTTCCATACTATCTTATATTATAATGTTAATTTATCTACTGCTGTCAAATAAGCTTCAATTGAATCAAGGATTCCTGACCTTTGAGAAGCTGTTCCATCATTAAATGTTACATTCAAGTTATTGCTAACCTGTCTATTAAATGTAGCAACTTCTGTTTTATTTGCAATACTTGTTACAGTGCCCATATCTACACCTTGCAACTTTGAATCTATGACCCTTACACTTCCTCTTACAGTGTATGCACTATCACTCCCTGACATAATAGAAGTATAGCTTACTATATTCTTTTCAGTTATTTCCATATTTATTTAATTAATGTGATTACAAAGGTATGTAATATACTTGATATATACAACCTAATAAGTGAATTATTTATAGTTTTATTAATATATTATGCAGAACCAACTAATGTTATCTCTAACAACTTACCAGCACTTGCACCAGTCCTTGTATTATAAATATAGCAATTAGTATAAGCAGTTTTACCAACATGATATTTACCACCTAAAGTCATACATGGAACACTAATAACATAATTTCCACTACCATCTGGACCAGATATTACATTAGCCATACCTTTACCTATTTCATATTGGTCAACTCTAAAGTTTCCATTATAATCAATAGTTTCCATAGATACGCTATAAGTTTTTAAAGTAGCTAATCCAGCAGATGCTTTATCATGTATAGTAAATCTATATTGATAATAACTATCTGAATTATCATTAACTCTTGGAGTAGTACTACCAACAACAGAATATTGAAGATAACCTTGAATAGGAAATTGAGTAAGATTATATTGCTTCATACAAGGAACACTTTGTCTTCTTGTATTAGATATACCTCTATAAAAGTTCATATTATATTCAGGAGCTTCTTTCCATTTAAGTCTTTCATTGGAATATATACTGTCAGATATAAATAATACTATGGCAATATCTTTACTAAGTTTACCTTCCCAATCTAAAGAATCATCTACCAAAAACAAGGGTAGTTTACCACCAGTGATTGTTCTACCATATATTTTGTAATATGCTTTTTGTTTGCTTCTACTACATATAGCAACTCCTAATTGATTCTTTTTATTATTACCAATTAGCTTGTCAATACTTAATTGTCCTCCTGTACTTGTTTCAAATATTAAAGAATTAATATTAATAACAATAGCTGAATCAGGAGAAGCATTAGCTGGAAAAGTAAAGTCAAATATAGGTTTTGCATTATGATTATACCCATTAAAGTCTGAGGCTCTATAATACCAAGTGCTCTGTCCTGATACTGGTTGTCTATAATAAATAGCATCTCCTGTAAGGTTAGCAACAGTAGGCTGTATTATAGCTACATTTTCAAACCCATAGTGTATAGACTTAAACTGTTCCTCACTAAGAGGGGCTATACTACTATAAACAACAGGATGCCTGTCAGTCCACATATTTACATTACTTGAAACACATTGGGTTCCCAAGTCAGTACTTCCTATACCAAGAGCCTGAGGTATGTCATTATGAATACCAACAGGGGCAGTTATAATACCATTAGACAGAGACATTATCTCCCTCCTTTCCTGTACTTGCTGCTACCCCTGTGCAAACAATAACTCCATAACCTTTTATAGTTTCAATATCAAGGTTGCCTTCTATAATCAAGGCATTGGTAAGGTCATAATCACTTGGGTTTCCAAGTGCTTCTATATTTATGGAGGTATTAGTCCCCCCCCCAGTACATGGGCAATTATATTACCCTTAACTAACAAATCTACTTTCTTCATAATACTTAACTATTCATTCTATTAATAGTAACAACTAATCTTGCAAGTTCTTGTGTCTGGTATTGCCACCAGATAAAGATACATTTCTCCCCAGCTTGTGAATCCCAACCATAGGTTTCAACTTCAAATTCAAATGGAATACCAGGCATAGTATAATAATCACCAGCTTGAACAGTAGTAGCAGGGAAATCTTTACTCCAAAGTTCTAACTCTCTAACATAATCAGTACTATCTGAGTAATATCTGTACATACATACTTTAGTAGCAGGTAGAGTACCACCAGCATAATTCAAAGCATTGATTATAGGAGTAAGATTCATAACTTTCAGATAGTATGGTCTACTTACCAAGTACCTAAGAACAGCCTGACATCTAATCTGTAAGGTGAATGGGTCTCCAGATATATACTGCATTTCAAAGATAGTCTGTGTACTTTCAGTATTCCTTAAGCTTCTATATCTTCCTATTTTGTCTTTTATGTAAACATGACACCACAATTTACCTCCAACAGTTCCTCCTAATCTAACTTCATCATCTGTCCATTGGATAACATTGTTCTCAGATGTCACCTTGAACTCTCTCTCAACATAAGTTGCATTAGGATTACTTGGACTTCTAAGATTAACTACAAATCTAATATAATCACCTTCTGATGTTTTATCATTAAATATGTCAGGAAGGCATAAAGCTTTGTCTCTTGACTGAGGGATATTAACAGTCATCCTGAAGCCCTTATTTAAGGCTACCTTTGAAGGATAGCCTACAGTAAATAAGTCTTTTGGTGCATTATGATTATATCCATCAAAGTCAATAGCCCTATAAGGATAGGGACTTCCATTAGGTCTCAAATATGTCCAGACTGGGTCTGGAAGGTTAGGATTACCTACATTATTAACCTGCTCCATTTGGAATCCACATTGACCATTAATACTTCTCCACCAATCTGTAGAATAAGGAACACTTGTTCTTGTATCTTCTATCATAAAAGAACCTGATTCCAATTTTCCAAGTATTGTGGCAAGTCTTACAGGTTTATACTTTGCAAAGGGATTGATATTAGGACTTATACATTGAGTACCTAAATCTGTGCTACCAATCCCTAAGGTTTGTGGTATATCATTGTGGATACCTACTGGAGCAGTAATTATTCCATTACTGTGCGCCATTTTCCTCTGTTTTTACCCACTCACTACTATTTAATATAGTTATGAGTTCTTGTGAATCAAAATCATAAGACTTAATATTATCAGATGAGGTTAATACAGGCTCTACATGTTCTAAGTGTATGATATACTTAGTACCAGCTATATTACTTCTCCAGTTAGGTTGAATAGTAAATCCTTTAGCTATTAACCAGTTTTTAGTTACAATTACGTATTTCATAACTTTCTTATTAACTTTAAGGGAATATTTGTTTAGTCTCAGGGAAACTCTTTGTGATATTCTTATCATAGAGGATTTCTATCTCAATAGGCTTGTCAATTGCTATTTGAGCCATTATTCCTAAATTATAAATCCCATCACTCAATGAAATTTCCGGTATATCATAAACTCCATCTTTAGATATAGGATAAGTCCAAGGTTCTTTAGTTGAATCAATCATCATTCCCATTAATCCAACTGCCCAATTACCTTCACCAACACTATACTGATTAAGCCCTGTGACTTTTATCTTATAAGATGGTACTTCAATAGGGTCTCCTGTATCTGCTTCGGGATTCATAGCTACCACAATAGCACCATTAAAGGTTTCAGTTGTGCTATCTACAACAATTTTATTTGTTGTAACTTTGCCAGTAGCAAAATCTGGATAATCAACTGCTTTATATGCAAAGTTATCAAAGTTCAATGCAAACACTGGATTTGGAGTACCATTTGTCCCTCTATACAGAGAGCTCCTTATATAATTTCCAATACCTATACTAATAGCCATATTGCAAAGTATTATTAGTTTCTACAGTAATCTCTTTTATAATCTCTGGGTTCCATCCAGGATAAAAGACAGTTTCTATAGCCTCATCACTTGATAACATCTTCACTGTACAAGTTACATTGTCTCCTGATATATTCTTAACTAAGAAACCACCTTCACTCTTAAATGTACCTACCTTTAAATTAGCTAAAAAGCCTACTTGAAGGCCTGTCGAAGCACCAGTTTTTGTTCTCATCTTTGTATAAGTTTAATTTTTAATTCTAATTGTTCATTCCTTCTCTCCAATATCTTAACTCTCTCTTCAAGAGACTTAGTCCTATTCAATATACTTTGTATTCCTAAAGTATTCAGTTGGGTAGCACCTGCAATAAGTGATATTAAGTCAGGGCTTATATAATTAATATAACCATATCCATCTTTGTCCATACCACATACAGTAGGTAGTATATTCCTAACCTTCTGCCAACTTAGACCAGTGTGCACATTTCTATCTGCATATTTATCTTTCCTTGAAAGAGCTTTATCATTGTAGGTAAAATCAAACACTTTACCTAATAATAATAACTTGGAAGCATAATCTACTTCATAGTCTAACCTATTCTTAAGATTCTCATCAGAACTTGTCATGGCAGTAATACCACCTGTAGCACCAATGTTACCTGTAAATTGCCAAGTACCACCTCCATAATCCATAATATATGATTTATTAGAAGAGCTTCCTACACTACCACTATTAGTCCACCACCAATACATATGGTCATCACTATGAACTCCTATACCAAATATATTATCTGATGCTCCAATCTCAATACCTCCATGTTGTCCATTACCATGAAAAGTAGCATATATATTAAATCTATGGGCACCTGTTGAATTTAATATTCCTGCAATATTAAGCCCGCCCATAGCTTGCATATAACTACCAGCATATATTCTACCAGAAGCCTTCATTCCACCAGCAGTATGTATAGCATCTGCACTTGTACTTCCAGTATATATCTGTTTATTATTATAAGCTCTAAGCCATGTACTGTCAGTCATGTACCATCCACCATCATAGGTTTCATTATACCAGCCTGTAGCCCCAACAGTCCTAAGCCAACCTGATGAAAGGTGTATCCCGTCACCATTTATATAACCGAAATTTGTATACCATCCATTCAAACTAAGGTTTGCTAGACCACTACCACCCTGAGTATAGAGTCCAAATGTAGAACCATCATTCATTCTTATAGATCCTGCAAATACTCCGGGTTGGTGAAAACCGATCCCAGGTTTAATAGTATTAGCTGCACCATTACCGTTGACCATCATACCTAATTGATGATAGTCGTTTCCACTAGCTTGTTTAAAATACCCGTGACCATATCTAAACACACTACCTGTCCACATTCCTACAGCAACACTATTAGAATAAATCTGAACTTCTCCATTACTAAGCCAATGGAAACCTGTATCAGTATCACCAATAGCTAAAGATATGGCTGGAGCAGCGGTAGTAGAGAATCTACCTCTATCTACATATAATCTGCCATTACAGTATGTATATCCAGCAACCGTTAGATCTGCTCCAGCGTGAATGCTTCTTCCTCCTATATTAGCTGATGTGGTTATATCTCCAGTTGCAGTTATTGTAGTTGCTCCTGATAAAGCTCCTGATACATTTTGAGAACCGTTAAAAGACTGTCCCCAGATAGTTCTTGTATTTCTTAAATTGTTAGGTGCCCAATATACTTGATCAAATGTTTTATCCATCGGAGAATTATCTTGTGAAGTCTTCACGGGAGCACTATAATTATACGAACTACTACTCCACGTATAACCATTTGGTTGAACTGTAAGTTGTTGGCCATTTGTAGTTCTATAATAATATATGCCTCCACCACGTAAATATATAATTTCTGTGGAAGCCATCGTATTTTGTTGTCTTCCTCCGAAAGCAGTTTCTCCACCAAAAGCACCAGCGTACCAATTTAATTTTGCAGCAATAGGAATTGTTCCCCAACCAGAACCCGTCACTTCATAATCTAACAATAAAGAAAAACCTTGTCGATGTGAACCCCACGTAGGTTTATTACCCCTAAGTCCATTAAACAGAGTAATTCTTAAAGGCGTTCCTCCATAAGCAGGTGCACCAATTATACAAGGATACCATGTATTAGAATCTAAATTTGATAAGTCTAAAGTTAATTGCTTGTTGCTTAAATGACTAAGAGCTGCAGTCCATGTTGATCTTCTTATAAAATTATCATCTGAAGAATAAAAATAATCACCTTGATCTTCTGGATTAACAGCTGTTGATATAAATGGTACATAAAGATTTCCAGTCATAGTATCCCCTGTCTTAAGAACATATCTAGAATCTGTTGAAGCCTGTGTAAGATACACATTACTATCAACTGAACCATCGGCCTTGAGGAATTGAGAAGAAGTACCACCAGATTTTCTAAATGCAGTAGATACAATCCCAGCTTGGAAAGTTTTAGCAGCAGTAATATTCTGAATTGTATTCAGAGTTACATAATTATCTAAAGAATTTGATTTAAGAAATCCTTGAGAATTAACCCATACTTGTGTAGCAAAACCCATAGTAGCTAAAGCCGCAGCTGTAACATATCCTTTTCCATTTACCCAAGATTGAGTAGCATAATTTTTATCTGTTACCCATGCCTGTGTTGCATATCCATTTAAAGCAGTAGCTAAAGCCGCAGCTGTAACATATCCTTTTCCATTTACCCAAGATTGAGTA